>Ga0208814_1000356_pt1 | contig 30413 bp, 16 predicted proteins | sample MalvirAntarct_55_FD_184253 | JGI IMG/M metagenome (GOLD analysis project Ga0208814, IMG submission 184253) | Marine viral communities from the Global Malaspina Expedition - Malaspina viral metaG Antarct_55 (SPAdes) (version 2) | ecosystem: Environmental > Aquatic > Marine > Oceanic | place...
GAAGTAAACGATCTAGTTGGTTTTAGACCAAGTAGTGAATACGAGTTTATCGTTGATGGCGAAAGACTATATCGAGTTTTATCTAATTTTATTACAATCAAATATGAACATCAAGGAAACGAAGAAGCATATAATCCAGGCTGGGCACAAAGCAGTGGAGGAGCTGATAAAAGTAGCTAAAGAAGCTATTGTTACTGACTCTGAAGATGACTTAACAGCTGATAAACTAAAGAACGCGGCTGCTTCAAAGAAGCTAGCCATATTTGATGCTTTTGAAATACTCAATAGAATAGAAGAAGAAGAGAATTTATTAGAGGGTAAAGTAATAGAAGACAAAAAAGATAAAACTTTTAAAGGATTCGCTGAAGGTAGATCTAAATGATCTACGAGCAAACCTTAGTTAAAACAGTTGAGCCAATAAAAAGGACTACTATATCCAGAATGAACAAGGGTAAGAAGTGGAAATATGGCTACAATAAAGAACAAGATCTAATAGTGCTTTCGCGCGACGGTCAGATAGGAGAGATTATACAAATACAAGATCTAGTCATCGCTCTACCTAAGCAACCTAAGGATGTGTATAGCAACGCTAAAGATAAATGGGTTAGATTTACTCAACCGAAAGAATTAGAGCGCTTAAAAAGCATATTTGATTGGCGTGCGTATCCTGAGGATCAAAAAGATCAGTGGCACGATTATATAGACGAAGAGTTTAGAAGAAGAGAAGAAGGATTTTGGTTTACTAATAACGGTAAGCCAACCTGGATAACAGGTACTCAATACATGTACCTGCAATGGAGCAAGATAGATGTAGGTGCTCCAGATTTTAGAGAGGCAAACAGATTGTTTTATATTTTTTGGGAAGCTTGTAAAGCCGATAAAAGATGTTATGGAATGTGTTACCTTAAGAATAGAAGATCTGGATTTTCTTTTATGTCTTCAGCGGAAACAGTTAACTTAGCCACTCTTGCGAGTGATAGTAGATATGGAATCTTATCTAAAACAGGCGCCGATGCTAAAAAAATGTTTACCGACAAAGTTGTACCTATATCAATCAACTATCCGTTTTTCTTTAAACCTGTCCAAGATGGTATGGATCGGCCTAAGTCCGAGCTTGCTTATCGTGTACCTGCTAGTAAGTTTACAAGAAAAAAAATCACAGCTAATGAAAAGCTGGAAGATATACAAGGGTTAGATACAACGATTGACTGGAAGAATACAGGAGACAATAGTTATGATGGTGAAAAATTAGCTCTGCTAGTACATGATGAGAGTGGTAAATGGGAAAGACCTGATAATATATTAAATAACTGGAGGGTTACAAAAACATGTTTACGATTAGGTAGTAGGATTATTGGTAAATGTATGATGGGATCAACCTCAAACGCATTAGATAAAGGTGGAGAAAACTTTAAAAAACTATACAACTCATCCGACGTCACGAAAAGAAATAGAAATGGTCAGACGAAATCTGGCTTATACTCTTTGTTTATCCCAATGGAATGGAACTATGAAGGATTTATTGATGAGTACGGAGTTCCAGTTTTTACTACTCCTGACGTCGACAGACTTGCACCAGACGGTGAATTAATAGATGTAGGTGTAATAGATAATTGGCAGAATGAAGTAGATGGTTTAAAAGATGATTCAGATGGTTTGAACGAATTTTACCGTCAGTTTCCAAGAACTACAGAGCATGCTTTTAGAGACGAGACTAAAGGTAGTATATTCAACTTGGTTAAATTATACGAGCAGATAGATTATAACGAAGAAATGAAAAACACCTTAGGAGTTACTCAAGGTAATTTTCAATGGGCTAATGGAGTTAAAGATACTCAAGTAATGTTTAGCCCAGATCCAAAAGGTAGGTTTAAACTAAGCTGGGTTCCACCTCAGCAAACACAAAACAATGTTGTACTTAAAAATGGTATAAAATACCCAGGCAATGAGCACATGGGAGCTTTTGGTTGTGATTCATACGATATATCGGGAACAGTAGATGGAGTGGGTTCTAAAGGAGCTTTGCACGGTTTAACCAGGTTTAGTATGGAAGATGCTCCCGCAAACAGTTTCTTCTTAGAATATTTATCAAGACCACCAACAGCAGAAATGTTTTTTGAAGATGTTCTAATGGCTTTAGTTTTTTACGGAATGCCAATATTAGCAGAGAACAATAAACCTCGTCTATTGTATTATTTAAGGCGAAGAGGTTATAGAGGGTTTAGTATGAATAGACCTGATAAGATATGGAACAAATTATCTGTAGCTGAAAAAGAAGTTGGTGGAATACCCAATTCAAGTGAAGATATAAAACAAGCACATGCAGCCGCGATTGAGATGTATATACAAGATCACATAGGCATCAAACAAGATGGTACACACGGAGACTGTTATTTTAACGAGCTTCTAAACGACTGGACTAAGTTTGATATAAACAAAAGAACAAAGCATGATGCATCTATAAGTTCTGGTTTAGCTATAATGGCTAATAACAGGCATTTATATAGACCAAACGCTGAGGTTAAAAAACCTCAACTAAACATAAACGTTTCTAGGTACACAAACACTGGAAATAATTCACAAATAATCAAGTAATAAATATGGCAGAGTCTGGCATTAAAAGTTATTTCCCAAGTCAAACGGTCAGCGATGCTGAGAAGTTAAGCTATGAGTATGGGTTAAAAGTAGGTAAAGCTATAGAGCAAGAGTGGTTTAATAGTGATACTGGTTCTGGTAGATACAAGTCTAACCATAATGATTTTCATAATTTAAGGTTGTACGCTAGAGGCGAGCAGTCTGTTCAAAAGTATAAGGATGAGTTGTCTATAAATGGTGATTTGTCCTATCTTAATTTAGATTGGAAGCCTGTTCCAATTATTTCTAAGTTTGTAGATATTGTTGTTAATGGTATTGCCGAAAGAATGTACGACATAAAGGCATACTCACAAGATCCTCATGGTTTAAAGCAAAGAACAGAGTTTGCAGAAAACATGATATCTGATATAGAGAACAAAGGTATTAACACTGTAGCAGCTTCTTTTGGTATGAATTTAACAAAAAGCAGTGTTAAAAATCTTCCGCAAACAACTGAAGAAGCAGAGCTGTACATGCAACTAACATATAAGCAATCTGTAGAAATAGCTGAAGAGCAGGCTTTAAAAACTTTATTTGAAGGCAACAACTACGAGTTGATTAAAAAAAGATTTTATTACGATTTAGCTGTTCTAGGTATAGGTGCCACAAAAACTTCTTTTAATACGTCTGAAGGAGTTGTCATAGATTATGTTGATCCAGCAAACCTAGTGTACTCTTACACAGACTCACCTTACTTTGAAGACATATACTACGTTGGCGAGGTAAAAAATATTCCAGTAAACGAACTAGCAAAGCAATTTCCTCATTTATCAGAAGAAGATCTTGAAGATATAATGAAAAATAAGTCTAACGGCAGGTCTAACTATAATACTAGGCATTCTTACGATAAAGAAGATAATAACACAATTCAAGTTTTATACTTTAATTACAAAACCTACATGAACGAGGTTTACAAAGTTAAAGAAACTAGTAGTGGCGCTGATAAAATTATACCAAGAGACGACCAGTATAATCCACCTGAAAGTAAAAACGCAGATTTTAGCAAAATGCAAAGATCTATAGAGTGCCTTTACGATGGTGCAATGATACTTGGTACTGGCAAGCTGCTTAAGTGGGAAATGGCTAAAAACATGATGAGGTCTAAGAGCGATTATACTAAAGTTAAAATGAATTACTCTATAGTAGCGCCTAGAATGTATGATGGTAGAATTGACTCTTTGGTTAAAAGAATAACTGGATTTGCTGATATGATTCAATTAACCCATTTAAAATTGCAACAAGTAATGTCTAGGTTAGTACCTGATGGAGTTTATCTTGATGCGGATGGTCTAGCTGAAATAGATTTAGGTAATGGGACAAACTATAACCCACAGGAAGCTTTGAATATGTATTTTCAAACAGGTTCTGTTATAGGTAGATCGTTTACGTCTGATGGTGACATGAATCCAGGTAAAGTCCCTATTCAAGAAATTACATCTGGATCTGGCGGTAATAAGATGCAAGCGTTAATTGGAACTTACAACTATTATTTACAAATGATAAGAGATGTAACTGGACTTAACGAAGCTAGAGACGGTAGCACTCCAGATAAAAACGCATTAGTAGGCGTTCAAAAACTAGCGGCAGCTAATTCTAACACCGCAACAAGACACATACTTCAAGCTGGTTTATTTTTAACAGCACAAACTGCAGAGTGTTTATCGCTTAGAATATCTGATGTTATAGAGTACTCTCCAACTAAAGATGCTTTTATGCAGGCTATTGGAGCTAACAACGTGGCGACTCTTCAAGAAATGTCAGAGCTGCACCTTTATGACTTTGGAATATTTTTAGAGTTATCACCAGACGAAGAGGAGACGGCTATTCTTGAAAATAATATTCAAATGGCCTTGCAGCAACAAAGTATAGAGCTAGAAGACGCTATTGATCTTAGAGATTATAAGAATATAAAATTAGCAAATCAAATGCTAAAAATAAGAAGAAAAAACAAACAAGAAAAAGATAGAAAACTTCAGCTAGAAAATATTGAGGCACAAACAAAGTCAAATACAGACGCGGCTACAAATGCAGCTCAGCTTGAAACCCAGAAAAACGAATCTAAAGCTCAAATTGATTCTAGCCTACAACAATCAAAACAAAATTTTGAGCTGCAAAAAATGCAGCAAGAAGTTGAAATGAAAAAAGAACTAATGGCTTTAGAGTTTGATTATAGCATGCAGTTAAAAAGTATTGATGTAGATGGCGTTAAAGGAAGAGAAAAACAAAAAGAAGATCGTAAAGACGAAAGAACAAAAATTCAAGCAACTCAACAAAGTGAGATGATTGAGCAAAGAAATGGTGGTAAACCACCTAAAAACTTTGAGTCCGCAGGTAATGATATACTAGGTGGCGGATTTGATTTAGGTAGTTTTGACCCTAGCTAAAATTATTAATTATTATTATATTATATTATGGAAGAAGAAAATGACAAAGTAGTTGAAGAGACTACACAAACAGCAACTGAACAAGTTGATGAAAGTAAATTTGAGTCCGCGGGTGACGATAGCGTCATGAAGGTAGATTTAAGTAAACCCCCAACACCAAGAGAAGATGAAGTTAAAGAAAGTGACGCTGACAACAGCGGAGTGGTTAATGGCGTTGAAGATGCCAACACCCCACAAGAACAAGAAGAAGTACAACCGGAAGCCGAAGCACAAGAAGCTCCAGTATTAGAAGAAATTACTGAAGAAGAAGTTGAAGAGGTTGAAGAGCAGGTCGAAGAAGCTATAGCGGAAGCTGAGGCTACTGGAAAACCATTACCAGAAAACATTCAAAAGTTAATGGACTTTATGGAAAAAACTGGTGGAGATTTAAGTGATTATGTCAAGCTTAACCAAGACTACAGTAAGTTAGATGATTCAGATTTACTTTATGAATATTATAAGCAGACTAAACCTCATTTAAACCAAGAAGAAATTAATTTTCTTATGGACGATACGTTTTCTTACGACGAAGACGTTGATGATGAAAGAGATATAAGAAAGAAAAAAATAGCGTTAAAAGAGCAAGTTGCAGACGCTAAAAGCCACTTAGACGGGCAAAAGTCTACGTACTATGAAGAGATCAAAGCTGGATCAAAGCTCACAACAGAGCAACAAAAAGCTGTGAATTTCTTTGATAGATATAACAAGGAGTCAGAAGTAACTCAAAAAACAGTTAAAGCAAACTCTGATATTTTTACTCAGAAAACCGAGCAGGTTTTCAATGACAAGTTCAAAGGTTTTGAATATAACGTCGGGGACAAAAAATATCGATTTAATGTTAACAATGCTAACGAGGTTAAGAACACCCAAAGTGATATAAATAATTTTACCAAAAAGTTTTTGGATAAAAATCAAACATTATCAGATGCTAAGGGTTATCACAAATCTCTCTATACGGCTATGAACGCCGACGCTGTTGCAAAACACTTTTACGACCAAGGTAAGGCAGATGCTATGAAAAATAGTATTGCTAAAGCTAAGAATGTTGATATGAATCCAAGACAAAGTCATGGGAAAATTGAAGCAGGTGGTACGAAGTTTAAAGTGCTAGGTGATAATTCTTCTGATTTTAAGTTTAAAATTAAAAAACAATAAATTTAAAAATTAAAAAAAATTAATTATGGCAATTACTGCGGGGCCAAACCTAAATTCGGTTTTATCCCCAACACAAACAACGTTAGTCAATAACTATATTGACTTTACTGCCACTGCAACCGCAGGGTGGGCACAACAATATTTACCAGATCTTATGGAAAAAGAAGCTGAAGTTTTTGGAAACAGAAGCATTGCAGGTTTTCTTTCACAAGTAGGAGCTGAAGAAGCGATGTCGGCTGACCAAGTAGTTTGGTCTGAGCAAGGTCGTTTACACTTATCTTACAACTGTGTTACTACTGATGTATCTGCTGGTTTAGTTACTATCGGTACTGATATCGATGGTAACGCTGCTGCTGGAGCACACGGTATTAGAGTTGGTGATACTGTTATTATTTCAAAAGCTGGCGTAACAATGCAAGGTTACGTGTCTGTTGAAGACACTGGTGCTGCTGTCGCTAATATAACTGTACTTCCGTACAAAGCTGCTGCAATGACTACTTTCTTTGCTGATGGCGATGTTGCGACTATCATGGTTTATGGTTCTGAGTTTGGAAAAGGTACTGTTGGTCAAGTTAAAGCTAACGAGCCACAGTTCAAATCTTTCTCTAACAAACCTGTTATCATCAAGGATTACTTCCAAGTTAATGGATCTGATGCTTCGCAAATTGGATGGGTTGAAGTTTCTGGTGAAGATGGACAAAATGGTTACTTATGGTACTTAAAAGCTGAGGGTGATACTCGCTCTCGTTTTACTGATTACTTAGAAATGTCTATGGTAGAGTCTGTTAAAGCTACTCCTGGTACTTCTGTTATCAACACTGCTTTAGGAACTGCTACTACAGCTACTGATTTAGCTGGTACTGAAGGTTTATTTGCTGCTATTGAAGATAGAGGTAATGAAACTTCTGGTGTAACAGGTGTTAATGCTGCTACTGATTTAGCTGAATTTGACGCTATCTTAGCTGAATTTGATAAGCAAGGAGCTATTGAAGAAAACATGATGTTTGTAAACAGATCTACTGCTTTAGCAATGGATGACATGTTAGCTTCTATGAATTCTTACGGGGCTGGAGGTACTTCTTACGGAGTATTTGACAATTCTGAAGATATGGCTTTAAACTTAGGTTTTTCTGGTTTCAGAAGAGGTTCTTATGACTTCTACAAATCTGACTGGAAATACTTAAATGACAGATCTACAAGAGGGGCATTACTTGATACTGCTGGAGCAATTAGAGGGGTTATAATTCCTGCTGGAGTTTCTTCTGTATATGACCAACAATTAGGTAAAAACCTTAAGAGACCATTCTTACATGTACGTTACAGAGCTTCACAAGCTGACGACAGAAAGATGAAATCTTGGATTACTGGTTCTGTTGGAGGCGCTTCTACAAGCGATTTAGATGCAATGAACGTACACTACTTATCTGAAAGATGTTTAGTTGTACAAGGTGCTAACAATTTCATGTTAATGAACTAAGCATTATTTATATTAAAGAGTCGGGGCTTCGGCCTCGATTCTTTTATTTTTATTAATTTATATTATATTATATTATGGCTAAAAAAGCTAACACAAAGAAAGTTGAGGTAGAACCTCAAATCGAAACAATGGAAGAAGTAGTTACAGAATTTTTTGAAGATACTGTAGTTGCAGAACCAAAGAAAAAACCGGTTATGGAAACTCCAAAACCAAAAAAAGATACTTGGGAGATTAAAGATAGGATGTACTACTTACTTTATGATAAAACACCTTTATCAAAATCTATAAAATGCTCAAACATACATTGGTTTGACGAGAAAGCTGGTTACGAGAGAGAGTTGAAATACACTTCTAACCAAAGAACATCATTTGTAGACGAAATGGTTGGTGACCAAAGATTAGAGCACGTTATATTTAGAAACGGTACAATTAGCGTTCCTAAAAGTAAAGTCGTGTTACAAAAGCTTTTATCTTTATACCACCCAGACAAAGGGGTTGTATTTGAAGAGTTCAAACCACAACAACAAGCTGCTAGTGAGATTGATTTACTAGAACTAGAGATCGAAGCTTTAAACGCAGCTCAGTCATTAGAAATAGATATGGCAGAAGCTGTTATGCGTGTTGAGATTGGTTCTAAGGTAGTAGACATGAGTTCTAAGGAACTTAAAAGAGATTTACTATTATATGCCAAAAGAAACCCAGGTTTGTTCTTAGAATTAGTAAATGATGAGAATGTTATGCTCAGAAACTTTGGTATCAAAGCAACTGAAATGCGGATATTAAAATTATCCTCTGATCAAAGAACTTTTTCATGGGGATCTAATGATAGAAAACTAATGAATGTTCCTTTTGATGAGCATCCTTATTCAGCTTTAGCCGCTTGGTTTAAAACTGACGAAGGAATGGAGATTTACTCCAATATTGAAAAAAGATTAAATTAATCTAACTGTAGATGCGGTCGCTCTAAGGAGCGATCGTACACTACTAAATTTAATTATATGAAAGAAAAATCTAAAGGATTAGGAGATACTATAGAAAAAATAACAATAGCAACTGGTATAAAAAAAGTTGTAGACACAGTAAGCAAGGCTGTTAAAAAAGATTGCAATTGCGGGGCAAGAAAAGATACATTAAATAGATTGTTTCCGTATAATAAATAAAAAGAAATTATGCGAATAAGTGTAGATACAATATACCAAAGGGTTTTAGCTTTGGCTAATAAAGAGCAAAGAGGCTACATAACTCCTCAAGAGTTTAACTTATTTGCCAACTTAGCGCAACAAGAAATATTTGAGCAATATTTTTATGATTTAAACAAAGTTAGTGTGGTTCCTGGTAACGATACTGTTTTTGCCGATGTAGATGATATGCTTAAGGAAAAGCTTAGTATTTTTGAAAAAATAGATAGTTCCGACGAGGGTAATACTCCAAGTAGTTACACCGCGGCAAATGATGGCATAGGGTTATTGCTACCAAGCTATATATATAGGGTTAGCCGAGTAGAATTTGGTGGTGTTGAATGCGAGATGGTTCCAACTAAAACATGGAGAGATGTAATATCTTACCGTGGCACTTTGCTAGGGGCATCCACTTCTCGTCCAATAGTAAATATTAGAGATAATATAATTAAAGTTGAAGAGGGTTCTGATTTTGAAAGCGTTCCATCGGCAGTGTACTACTTTAAAAAACCACAAACAGTGCGTTGGGGTTACATTGTTATTAACAAAAAAGCCTTGTATAACCCCGCTTCTTCAATAAGCTTTAATCTACATCAGTCTGAAGAATCAGAATTAGTGTATAAAATATTAAAACTAGCGGGCGTAGCGCTACAAAAACAAGATGTTGCACAAATTGGACAGGGGTTAGATACAAACCAACAACAACAAGAAAAACAATAAATAAATGGGGTTATTAAATCAAACGCAGCAAGAGTACTACGACGGTAATAGTTCAAATAACTATCAATTCGCTTCTTTATCAGATATAATAAATCAATTTATGTTTGTTTATGTAGGTGAAGATAAAATAATACCTAAGGCAAGAAGAATTGACGTTGCTTTTCACGCTCAAAGAGCATTACAAGAGCTATCATTTGATACTTTTAAATCCACAAAAGCTCAAGAAATAACACTTCCCCCTTCGCTTCAAATGACACTCCCGCAAGACTACGTTAACTACACTAAAGTTAGTTGGGTAGATTCTGCTGGAATAAAACACTTATTATATCCTACAAGTAAAACTTCAAATCCATACCCAATAAAAACAGATTCTAATGGTGATTATGCTTTTGATGAAGTAGGTGATTTAATTTCGACTACTAACCTTATAGCAAACGGCGACTTTGATGATGACACGGGTTGGACGGTTGACGCCGACGCATGGACTATAGGAGACATAACAATAACTACAGTTGCTGGTAACCTTAATACCTATAAAAACGTAGTACAAGGTAATACAGTCGCCGACGGATACATGAGTATAGATGCTCCTGATATTATTGAAGGTAGGCAATATAGAATAACATACGATATCGTCGTGGCTTCTACAGCTGGTAAATTTATACTAGCAAATCACACAACTATTGCTAGCACATTAAACTCAACTTCAATCAATAACAATGTTGATCTTATTAACGAAACAGTAATTGGTACCCACTCGGTTGAATGGCTACAAGGACCTGGTAACGTGGGGAAAATTAAATTGTGGAATGACGTAGCGTTTGATGGTATAATTGACAACATAAGAGTAGTTAGAATCGGTGACAGTGAAGAATCTGCCACATGGTCAAGCTACAAATCATCAACTCCAAGTCAAAATCAAAATGACGACTATATAGACGATACTTACTGGCCAATGGACGGTAGTAGATATGGCCTTGATCCTCAGCACTCTCAAGCTAATGGATCATTTTACATGGATCACAACTCTGGAAAAATACATTTTTCATCTAATGTTAGTGGAAAGACTGTGATCTTAGATTATATAAGCGACAGCTTAGGCACAGATGGCGAGATGCAAGTACATAAGTTTGCGGAAGAAGCAATGTATAAGTGTATAGCACACGCTGTTATGGCTAGTAAAGCCAATACTCCAGAGTATCAAGTTAATAGATTTAAAAAAGAAAAGTTTGCGGCTGTTAGAACTGCAAAACTAAGGTTGTCAAACCTTAAGCTAGAAGAACTTACTCAAATTTTAAGAGGTAAATCAAAACAAATAAAACACTAGTACATGCCAGAAATCAAGCACCAGTTTACAGGCGGTAAGATGAATAAAGATCTTGACGAAAGACTTGTTCCAAACGGAGAGTATAGAGACGCAATGAATGTGCAGGTTTCAACGTCAGATGGTTCTAATGTTGGTGCAATTCAGAACGTACTAGGAAATTCAATTATCAGTGGACAAGATTTTATCACCACAGACGCTGTTTGCGTTGGATCAATTGCCGATGAAAAAAACAATAAGCTGTACTATTTTATCGCTGATTTTTATGCAATTATAATCGAGTACGATACTATAAAAAAAACAGTAATACCTATAATAGTTGATACAACAGTAGGAGCTGATGTTTTAAGTTTTGATGCTCAACACGCTATAACTGGTATAAATATAATAGATGAATTGTTGTTGTGGACAGACAATAAAAGTGAGCCTAAAAAAATTAACATACCAAGATGTAAAGCCGGTACTGATCCTAGCGGCATTGTTCACACTAAATTAATGGTGGGCGGGAATTATGATGAAAATCTAGTTTATGTAAACGGAATTAACGAGGGTCTTATCAAAGAAAGCCATATAGCTGTTATTAAAAAAGGCCCTTCTAAAGCGCCTAAAACAATCCCTGAGTCTGCTAAAATATCTGGATACGTTAAAGGTAGTATGGAATTAGTTGGTGTTGGTAATGTTAATTATTTTTACCCTATAGGAAATGATGGAGGCGAAGTAGAGCAAGGCCATGAAACGTGGATTGGCCTTCAAAATATAGATCGAGTGCAGGTTCCAAATGGTGGGCTTAGTGTAGGTACATCGCCAAACCTTGTCGTAGGAGACGTTATTAGAGTGTACAATGGAAAAGCAATACCACAAGATGGGGAAAAACCTATTGCTAGACTGTTAATTAAACAAATAGAACCTGGTCAATTTTATTATTCTCAGGCGCAAAATAATTATGAAGAAGTAAGTGGTCACCCTACTTATGGTGCCATTATTGCTTATAGCCACCAAGTAGCATATAAAGTTTCGGTTTCAACATTAATTTCTCATGATTTTACATCCGGGTATTATTTTGAACTAGAGCAAGAAGAGCATAGTATATTTAAAGGTAAATTTCCTAGATTTTCCACAAGATATAAATATGAGGACAACGAGTACTCCCCTGTTGGGCCGTATTCAGAAGTTGTTTTTATTCCTGGAGAATTTGATTACCATCCTACTGAAGCCTATAACAAGGGCATGGTTAACAATTTAAAACAACTAATTTTACAAGATTTTGTTTCTACAGACATACCAAAAGATGTTGTAGGAATTGATTTATTATACAAAAATGAATTCTCTCCAAACGTATACGTTATAAAAAGTGTTGATAAAAATGATGAGGTTTGGAACAACGGGTATACAAACCCTTTGAAACCAAAAGGATCTTATATTATTACCACGGACAATGTCTACGCTCAAGTTCCTTCTAACCAGCTTATAAGACCTTGGGATAATGTACCTAAAAAGGCTTTGGCCCAAGAAGTCACGGGTAATAGAGTTGTTTATGGCAACTATGTGCAGGGTTATAATCTTGAAAATGAACTTGGTCAAAAAATAACACCTAAGCTTACAGCTTCAATTGATAATAGGTTTGATAGCAGCTACAGCACATCTAAAACGCGTAAATCTTTAAAATCTCAAAGAACATATAATTTTGGAATTTTATATGGAGATAAGTATGGTAGAGAAACACCTGTATTTACCAATGATAAGGCTAATGAGTTAATTACAAAATCTTCAAGCGCTAGCTCAAGTAGCATTGCGATTAACATTGAAAGCCCCCACCCATCATGGGCTGAATACTACAAAATACTTGTAAAAGAAACGTCAAGCGAGTATTATAACGTAGCAATGGGTAGGGCTTACGATGCTGAAGATGGAAACGTTTGGATATCATTTCCTTCTATTGATAGAAACAAAATAGATGAAGATACATACTTGGTTTTAAAAAAGGGACACGAACAAGATAATTTTATTTTAGACGAAGCTAGGTACAAAGTTGTAGCGATTGAAAATGAAGCCCCAGACTATATAAAAACAAGATACAATCCAATAGCAGAGCCTAACATGGATATCCACGGTTATCTTTTAACCGGGGCGAAGCAAACTGCTCTCGAAGGAGATCCTCGAGTTGTAGAGTTTCCATCCCCAGTTCAACCACCTTTCCCTGGCCAATCATCATTTACAATAAGACATTACACTTGGAGCGACCCGTATCACGTAGATACTTTCAGGTTTGGATTACCCGATATGGTCAAAGCGTGGGAAGATAGAAAAAACACTGATATATACGTTTCTTTTTCAAATAAATATAGAGAAGAAGGTGATACAACTAGTTGGGTGGATGTTCCAATTAGAATGACTAAAAAGTACAGGGTAATGGATATTGTAAAACTGCAACCCTCTGGAGCTTTTACAAACGGTGATGATGTTCCAGATTTGTATTTTGTAAGGTTAAATCAATCAATATCTATGGAAGATGCTTTCATTACAGACAACTTTACCGAAGTGTTTCAAAATGGTGGGCAATTAAAACCTCACTTTTACAGAAAAGAAATAGAAAACTTACCTGAGTTTGACGGTAGGTTTTTTGTTAAATTAATAGAAGACGAAGTATTAGCTGATAACATACCAAAAATTGCCGCTCCCACTTCACAAGGCTGGAATGTTGATGGCGGAATAAGTGAGTTATATTATTTGAGTGATAGTAGTTGTGATTCTAATCAGTTCTTAATAGATGGGGGCTTGGTTGGTACAACTGGTGAGGAAGCCAGTGTAACACCGGCTAATTGGCGGGTAAACCTTGGTGGACCCGAAAATGACTACAGTGGTATTTACAGCAGGTGGTTTATAGACGCAACCGCTTACGCGGGTAGCCAACCAAGTGGTAGCTCTGACGTTAGAGATTTTGAAGCGGTACAAGACGGGGTGGCTTTAAGCGATACAACTAGTGCTGTAAACTATAAAATTGTTATGGATGCGGATGGAGACAGACTTGCTGATCTTGAAGATTATAGCATAGTTTATCTAGATATGGCAACCGATACTTTAGGGCAAGACGAAGACGAAACGTGGGGCGATGGGCGTAGTCTTGGTGCTCGTTTTTTACACGGCGCACATACTGGCTCATACACGCAGGGAGATTTAGGCGATGTAACAACAAATGCTCACGCAAATGATTTTGGTGACGGGCCAAATAATTATTTACACTTATCATATGGAGGTATTGCTCCACAAGCCGTTGGAGCTGGTAAAGGCTCGCTAAACCCTAGTACTCCGGGGCCTTGGAGTAAATCGTGGTGGGATTTTTATAATTACAATAGATTTTGGGATAATCCACTTTCAGCCTTGATTGATAATAGTGTTTTATCACAATTTGTACAATCCCAATTTCATGTTATTAAAAAACTAACTTACGGCTCTTTATTCAGGCTAAAGGGTGATCCTAATGTTTACAAAATAACTCAAGTTACAAAAAGAAGGCTTTACAACTACATGGGGGCTAATAGAATTGCAGAGGGATTAAAATGGTACTCAAATAGTGCTAACGATCCCGGCGCCTCTTCAGACATGAACTCTTTAAATGCAGATGATTTAATTAAAGCTGCAAACCAATCATTAGCAGTAAACAACGGGATTGATTTCTCGTCTGCATTTACAAGAACCGGTGCAAATGAGCAAGTTAAAACGATGATGAAGCCTAATAACGCTAGAATAAGTTATTTAATTCAGTACCAGGTTTTAAATGGGCAAAAAAACCATGATCTAGAATCTGCGTCTAGCACTGGAACGCCTATTCATGCCAATGACCACCAAGCGTTTGATCTAGGTGGTTCTATTATAAACAGCACTACACACGGTGGTTTAGAGTTTGTCAGTACGTTTACAACTACCGAAAAAAATATTCTTCCAAGTAATCCGGCTATATTTGAAACAGAGCCTAAAGAAGATGTAGATTTAGATATATACTACGAGGCAACTGGTAAAAAACCAATTAGTACAACTCAAGAAAATATTTTAAATTTAGTTGAAATAGGAGCAATAATAACTGTTACCCCAACAACTATAGTTGGTGGCGTGATGGATGGAACTTTTGTAACTGGCATTCAAAATACAGCTGTTGGTGTTTGGAAGATAGTGCTATCAAACAAAGTTAGTTTAGATGAATTAGGGTTTATAAACGGTGTATCTACTTCTGATAATTCGGTAAGAATAAAATTTCACAATGACGATGGAAGTTTTGCTGTTGCTAAGCTAACGCCTTTTACATATACAGCTGGAGGTAACCAACCTGCTGACATTCAAGATAGTGGACTTGAAAGTAATCAATCATTTGCCTCTATACCAACTTCAGTACAGACTATATATGTAGAATTCATAGATAACACTTTTGGCTTAGGATGGTGGAATTGCTGGAGCTTTGGTAATGGAGTTGAATCTAACCGTATTGGTGACACGTATAACAAGCCTTTTATTGCAAATGGAGTTAAAGCGTCAACCACCGTGTTAGAAGACTACAAAGAAGAGCAAAGAAAGCATGGGTTAATATACTCTGGTATTTACAATTCTACAAGTGGGGTTAACTCTTTAAATCAGTTTATAGCTGCGGAAAAAATTACAAAAGATTTAAACCCTACTTATGGCAGTATACAAAAGCTACACTCTAGATCTACTGCTGATGGAGATTTAATAGCTTTGTGTGAAGATAGGGTTATTAGAATTTTAGCAGATAAAGATGCTATATTTAATGCTGATGGTAACCCGCAGTTAATAGCTACTGAAAATGTGCTTGGACAAGCAATACCTTATTCAGGTGAATATGGTATTTCTAAAGATCCACAGTCATTTGCGTCAGAATCTTATAGACTATACTTTTCAGATAAAACTAGAGGCGCTATTATAAGGCTTTCTAAAGATGGATTAACAGCTATATCAGATCATGGTATGAAAGATTGGTTTAAAGATAATTTAAAATTATCTAATAAATTAATTGGTAGTTATGACGATAAAAAAGATGAGTACAATGTGACTCTTAAAAACATTGGCGAAAAAACATACACATCTACTAATACTTCAATTCCTACTCCGTTTACTTTTAGTGGTTATGGTGATATAATTACAGCGGCTGATACCATAATTATTTCAGCAATGAGTGGGGTTGAAGCAGGTGATTTAGTAACTGTAAATAGCTTTTATTTAAGCTTAGCTGTAGGCACTGTAGTTGTTGGGACTAACGTAGTTGGAAACACAATGACAGTTGCTTTAGATAATCTAGTAGTACAATCACCAGATTACGCATATCCACCATCTTTTCCTTGGCAAAGTAATTTCACTTTTACTGGCACTAGGGTTACAATAAAAACAACTACAGTACAAGATCCCGTTGACACTCTTCCTTCTAAAACTGTTACTTTTAAAGAAGACACAAAAGGCTGGGTTAGTTTTAAATCTTTTACCCCTGAAAACGCTATTAGCTGCGCTAATGAATATTACACTTTCAAAAGCGGTAAGTTATGGCAGCACCACGTAAAGGGATTGGTAGGGTCTCCGACTCCAATGAACACATTTTACGATATTCACACAAGCTCTTCTTTAACCGCTTTGTTAAACGATATGCCGGGTATTGTAAAATCTTTTAAAACAATAAACTACACGGGTAGTGATTCTAAAACTATAAAACCATCTGCGGAAACATATTTATACCCTGGCGGAGATATTTCAAGCGATGGAGAGTATTACAACTTTAATAACAAGGCTGGGTGGCATGTTGTTAGCATTGAAACAAATAAGCAAAAAGGAAGCATAAACGAATTTATAGAAAAAGAAGGTAAGTGGTTTAACTATATAAGCGGAGAAGCAATAGTTTCAGAGCCAGGTGGATTAACTGTAAGTGGCTTAGATTTAGGTGATTTTTCATTTCAAGGAATTGGAATTCCAACTGGAATTTCTCAACCTATTGTAATTGGTTGTACGGACTCTACGCAGCAGAATTATATTTCTTGGGCAAATACAGAAAGTGATCCTAGTACATGTATAGCATACGCATTTGGATGCCTAGATTTAGCGGCTATTAACTACGATGCTACCGCTAATTATGATGATGGTTCATGTTATTACCCTGGGTGCACTGATCCATTAGCAATGAACTATGATTCAAACGCTACTACTGACGATGGTTCTTGCAACACACCTTATTTTGGATGTACTGATCCATCTGCGTGTAACTATGATATTAATGCAACTTATGATAATAATACTTGCATGGTGCCTGACGGGTGTACAGATCCTACGGCTGGTAATTATAACTTTACCGCCCTTTGTGATGATGGTTCTTGTTGTGTGGCTGGTTGTACAGATCCTCTTGCAACATCTACGTATGACCCACTAGCTACCTGCGCGAGTAGTGGCTGTGTTTATTGCGATAATCCAACCGCACCTAACTACAATATTGGTTTTCCATGTAACACTTGTTCTCCCGTAACCTCAATAAGTGTAAATATGTCATCGAGAACGACAACAACTATTGAGCTCTTTTTTCCAGAACTTACAATGGCTACTAGTTATACTCTAGTTATCCAAGAAGCGTTGACTGCCATTGAGACTACTTTATCAATTTTCTCAAATACATTAGGTATGACTGGCTGGGGTACTGGTACAATAACAATTACCGTGGGCGCTATTACGGCCTTGACTGACACAACTGAATACAATTTTAGCATAGTAACAGACTGCTCTCAACTTCCTGCAAACGGAGTTTCAACAGCGGCACCAATAACAAGTGCTACAGCCACCACTTTAACGCCAACAGTACAAGGATGTTTAGATCCATTAGCATGTAATTATAACGCATTAGCTAATTTTGATCCAGCGATTTCTGTTTGTGAATACTTAACTTGCGCTGGGTGTATGAACTCTAGTTACGAAGAGTATGGTGTTGCTACAAATGGATTATTTCCAACAATTTCTGATCCATTTCAGTGTTTAACCTTAACATCTTCTATAACTGGATGTACGGATCCTACAGCCCTTAACTATAATTCTAACTTTATATACGATTGTAATGGAGAATTTGGCAATCCAAACAACTCCAATTGGGATTCATGTTGCCAGGATGTGGCTGATTATACGTATGTTCCTGATGATAATTTTGAGAATTACTTAGAGGTTAATGGAATGGGTGATACCGTGATGAATCCAGACCCTAATTTAGCACTACCTTATGGAAACTACCCTAACTACGTTTTAAACTCTTATATAGACGCGGTTACATCTTTAAACCTTCAAGGTGAGAGTATATCAGACTTAACGGGTGTAGAGGGTTTTACAGCCTTACAAACAATTACTATTAGTGAAAACCCACAAGCTAACAATGGTAATTTTGCCTCACTTCAATTGCTAACGGATCTGGTTAATCCTGAAGATTTAACTACTTACACTAATTTAACGGAAATAATTGCAAAAGCTAATAATTATACTATATTGGGAAGTGATGACTTAACGTTTCCAGATTTAGAAACGCTAAATGTTGGTGGTAACTACGGAACTACAGATGCACTTAATACTATTAACCTTGATAACTTGCCGAGCTTAAAAAAGATATATGTGCAATGGTCATCAATAACAAGTCTTGATACAAGCAATAATACCGCACTAAACCACTTACAGTGTAATAACACTTCTATTACAAGCCTTGATGTAAGTAGTAATACTGCTTTAACCCATATGAATGTTATGGATGCTAGTTTAAATACAATAACTTTTGACAACACGGGGGGAAATAGCAACGTAAAATTCTTAAAATGTTACAACAACAACTTAAGTACAATTGATTTAACAGGTTTAGAGCATTTACAGCATTTAAAAATACAAAACAACAATTTAACAACCTTAACCACACCAGCTTCAAACGCTTTTGGCTCTTATCAACTCGAACTGATTGACTGTAGTAATAATGCACTAACTCACATTAACGCCAGCGCACATAACTCATTGTTAAAATCCTTTAATGCAAACAACAATGGAGATCTTGCTACTATTGATTTTGGAAATAACGATTTAGATGAAATTACAAGTATGCAGCTTAATTGGGTTGGGGTTTTCTCGGTAATTACTGGAGCGGATACACTTGAAATATCAACACAAGACAATGCGTGGCTTGCTACATATGGTGGCGTGCAAAACAGTCAATTCTTATTTACTGGCAAAGATGTTAACGGCGTCTCTACGCTACCTTCTACTTGGAGTACTAATATCACTTTACTTTTTAACAACAATTAAATTAATATATATATATGTCATTTATACTGGCTTTAACTTTTGATACTCATATAAACGAATCTTTGCAGGTTGGTGATACCGCATACTATGCGCCGGTGCTACCAACAAATCAAGAGGGTTTTTCTACCGCAAACTCCGGGGCGATAATTAGAATGGGGAGTGTTCACAGCATAACCTACGGCTCAAGTGTTGTAATTGAAATAAATAACATTTTAGTTGATGAAGGTACAAACGCTCTTCTTTCAAGTGCAATACCGCCAACTCCTAGCTTTATAATGTTTAGTAAAAATAAAAGTGTTAACACAAATGGTTTAACAGGTTATTACGCGGAAGTAAAATTTGAAAATGATTCAACAGAAAAAATTGAGTTGTTTTCAATTGCTTCTGAAGTAACTGAAAGTAGTAAATAAACAACAAACAAAAAATATGGCTGAAATAACTTCATTTGACCTAAATTTATCAAGCATACTTGCTGTTGGTGAAACTAGACGTTTTTACATAACAGGAGGTGAAAGAGCTGCTTTTAGATTAGAAATACAAAACGAAGATAGTTACTATTATAATTTTATAACAAATCTTTTTCAAGCCGCCAAAAGCGGTTTAGATGATGTATTGTCTAGCTCTAAATACAGTGGATCTATAAATTTTCCAGCAGTTACTGATGACGATCATTATGATATAAAATTATTTGCTAAACTAGGTACTACGCACTCTCAATATAATGAAGTTAGATTTGGAGATGGTAGCATCGATATAAACTCTAGCACCGGCTCTAATTCCTTGCTATTAACTAAAATTATATATCAATATACCGCTTTAACGCTAACGTTAAATCCCTTTTCACCAACAGGCGCTATTTCAGGTACAGCTGCCAATGATACTATATCTGTTTCTTCTGGAGAGGGCGTTGATAGCCAGTCATTTTCAATAAAATTTACCGTTGCTAATAATAAGGCTCTTCGTATAATAAAACAACCATCACACACGGATATACTTGCTTTTATTGAGCCTGAGATCGGTAGTGCTCCAATAGCTATTCCTGGGGAAAATATATACCCAACAGCTACAGCTGCTTTTACTGGCGATGATATTAATGGAGCCGTAACTAGTGGTGTTGTTGTTAGAATGGATAACACTGACTTATCAGCGGTTATTAAAGTTGGAGATAAAATAACAACACCAGTGAGAACAGACACTGTTAACGGAGCCGTTAGCAGTGGTTCAAAAGTGGTTATGGATAATAATGTTGCTTTGAATATGGCGTCTGGAGACCAAGTTACGGGTAACGCTTACTTAGATGCTAACATAGTAACAGTTGCGGAATTAAACCCTGATGCAGACAACGTAAAAGAGTTTACTTTATCAGAGGCAGTGGCAATAGCAGATGGTGCAACACTTACGTTTAGCTCTAAAATAAACAGAAGCTTAACAACGGTTACAGTTGTTGAAACCAGTAGTACAGCCACTGACTTTACAATGTCACAGGCAATTAATTTTCGTGATAACTGCCCTTTGACGTTTTTCAATCAAATGAATTACAGGTGGCCTGTCGACAATTATGCTCACGTGATGGGCGCTGGTTTTATAGCTACACCGGGCGGTGGCACTTTAGATAATACTGTTTTGGCTGATTATTTGGACACAACAACCGTGTTTGCTGGTACAAAACAAGAAAAAACATATATAAACCAAGAAGCTAAAGCCGTTGATACACTTGCTTTAAAACCAACAATAACAAGGGGAGAGGTCTCAACGCAGCCCGGAGCTATTATTTTTAACAAACAACAGCCATTAGCGTTAGCTGGCAACACTTTGAAAATAGGAGGTTATGGACAGGTGTCGATAAAAAATACATATGGGTATGATTTAGTTTTTTCAAATTTATCTGTTGTCTTGACCCCAGTACAAACAACTACAACGGCTGCTGTTAATAATAGCACTAGCGTGGTTGTAGCTTCTAGAAACGGTATATTAGACGACGTAAGCACTGTTAGTGGTATAGGTATAAATGCTAGTCTTGTGGATCCAACTGTTGACTCAGGTGCTGGTGCGGTGACTGGAGCTGGTACTATAGTTCTTACAGCAGCTCAAACTTTAGAAAATGGTGCAACACTTACTTTTGCCAATGCTGGTCTAGTGGCAACTGTAACTGGTGACGTGCGAATTTTAAAAGCAGGTGTCTCAAGTCAAACGTTAAGATTTGACATTGAAAATTTACTCTCTATTACTTAAAAGTAAAATAACGGTGAAAACTGTGACTATTATAGTATAAATTAAATTAAATTAAGTATGGTATATGTAGTCGACAATTTCATTGAACAATATCTGTTTGATAGTATTCAGAAAAAACTAAACAGTGATGAGTATAGTGAGGTTAAAACCCCTGGACATTCCTTTTGGGTGCAGCCAGCAACGGATCAAATAATAAAGTATATTATAAGTAAGCTAGAAGAAAAAGAAAACCAAAAACTAGAGAATATCCTCGCTTTCTTTAGAGTTTCAAATGAAGATGTTGATACTAACTGGAGAATACACAGTGATTTAACAATTGAAGGTCAAAAGCCTGATAGGGCTTTGGTTTTGTACATTTCTCCTAAAAAAATAAAAGAACTTCATGGCACGGCTCTTTGGGAGCACAATGTTTATGGTAAATCATTACCAGACAATGTTACTGGTGAAGAGTTTGATAGGATGATATCAAAAGAATCAGAAAATTTAGACATGTGGAATTTAAGTAGTGTTTTAGGGTATGAAGAAAATAGAGCGATATCTTATCCAGCAAATTATTTTCACAGTAAATACCCAAATAAATCATGGAAAGAAGGTAGACAAGTTTTTGTTATGTTTTATAAAATCAAATTAAATTAAATGGAAAATGAATTAAGATTTAGGCATCTTGTAAAGAATGATCACAAAACTATATGTGAATGGTGGAAATGGTGGAGATGGCCTGAAATACCAAAAGAAATGCTACCTGATAATGGAAAAAGTGGTTTTATGGTAGAAAAAAATGGAGTGCCTATAGTTTCTTGTTTTTTATTTATTACAAACTCAAAAGGTGCAAAATTAGAGTGGATTGTATCAAACCCAAAATACAAAGAAAAAGATAGAAAAAAAGCAATAGAAATGCTTATTAATGGAACTGAAATTGCTTGTAAAAAAATGGGCTACGAGTACATATTTAGTATAGGTAGGAACAAACACTTAATGAAAACACACGAAAAATTAGGATGGACCGTTGACAAAACTCCATCATACGAAATAATTAAAAGAATATAATATGGCAGTAGTATCATCAATAATAATAGGAGGCGTGGCTCTCGCGGGAATAGGAGCGTCAATCTACACGTCTAATCAAGCGGCGGGAACAGCTGATGATGCAAACGAATTAGCTCAAGACAACATGGATGTCCAGGAAAGGATAGCAGGCGAGCAATTAGCTTTTCAAAAAGAACAACAAGTAAAGTTAGATGCTCAAAAACAGAAATACTTAGATTATGAGTTTACTAATCCATATGAAAATATGGAAAATCAATTTGAAGATTTAACGGTAAACCAAGATCAAGCACAGTTTCAAAAACAAATGTTTCAGCAAGGTCAAGCTAATATATTACAAGATCTAAGAGGTGCTGCTGGTAGTAGTGGTATAGCAGGTTTAGCGCAAGCCTTATCTGTTCAAAACCAGCAAGCATCACAAGCTGCTTCTGTTTCAATAGGACAACAAGAAAGAGCCAATGAAATGGCAGAAAGAAAACAAGCAGGCGCAATTGACATGGCTCAAAGAGGTGGTGAGGCAATGATACAGCAACAAGAAATGTCAAGAAACGCAACTCTTTTAGGGGTTGAAATGGGTGGTATGGCTGGTGCTAACGCCGGGGTACAACAAGCTTATGCAAATCAAATGAGTGCAGGCGCGAGCGCTGTTGGGGCTTTGTCATCGCAATCCGCAGCTCAATATGGCTTGTCTGGTTCGTATTTAAACGCTGCAACAAATCTAGTTGGTGCTGGCGCACAGGCATACGGAGCGTACGCGGCGGGTCAATAATAAATTAAAAATATAAATATGGCAAATGGAACGGCGGATGCTACTTTAGTAGCTGCAGCATATAAAATGGGCATGGCAAATGTACCCGCGGATACTAGTAGAACTTTTATGCGTCAATACGAGGCTCTTGGTCAAATTGATACTGCTAAAATTGAATTACAAAAAAACATTGTTAGCAGTGCTGTTACCCTTGGTAAACTAGGTATAGGATTTGCTCTTGACGCAGCAACTAAAAAAAGACAAGACAAGAGAGATGAAGAGTTTAACGATGAAGAATCTGGAATTGATAACGTAGACAACTTGGTAAAGGATCACGTTGGATCTATGGGTAAAAACTGGAGTAACTACAAGACAAAGGCAGATCCAACAACTATTGATTACCAAAAGAAAAAAATTGAAGTTATTAAAGAAGAAATAACTAGATTAAGAAAAGCCGCAAAAGGAAACCCAGAAAACATAGCTAAAATATCAGAGTTAGAAAAAAAAGTAGGTTTATGGCGTGACGAAACAAACAAAGGGATTTCTGATATTAATGTTCATAGTGAGTATTTTAAAACGGATGCCGTAGACAATAATACTAGTTTTAGAACAACAACCTCAAGTGGAGACACTGAATTCAGCCCTACAATGGCTTTGTTGTACAAAGATGTCATGGATCCAAGCGTGGATCTTAACGATGCAAATGTTACTCCTTTTTCACAAAACGGACAAGAAGGTTATTTATTTAATCCAAAAGAAGATAGACTTGCATTAAGCTATAATTTAAGCAAAAAATCAATGTTAGGTTATGATCCAAAAGCAAGAACCACGGGATTTTTTGAAAAAAAATATTCTAACGAAGGAGCTGGTTTTGGCGGAAAAAACATACAATTAGCAAAGAAAAAAAATACATCATGGATTTCTAGAGAAGAGCTATTATCATTCGTTAAGTTAAAAGATAAAGACTTACCTATAGCATTGACTGGTAAAATGACAGACATACTTAAAGGTGGCTTAAATAAAGTAAAACAAAGGATTTTAAATGCAGATGGAAGTGTTGAGGATCACAAAACTAAAAAAAATTATTTAATATCAGATTATTCTGAAATAGCAAAGAAAAGCGAAAATGATTTTTACAATATCATAATGTCGCCAACATCTACACAAAACAAAAAATCAGTTACAAGAGATGTGAAAGGTGGTATTGCTTATATATCAAACAATGAAATAATGCTTGGTAATACTCCTATTAATTACGGGGAAATGAAACGAAAAGATTTTAGCGTAGATATAGCCGTTATAAACCAAATGGGTGTTGGTAGTAATGTTTTTACAGCTAAAGAATTAAAAGACGGAAAAATAGATGCTGCTGAGCTCGCAAAACACGAAGGCGCTAAAGAAAAAATTTATAAAATTCTTTTCAACCCTAAAACCAAACAAGAGACAGAAATAGCGGCTAGAGAAATTGCTAAGTTTTTTAACTTACAGACAATGGGTAAGTTTAACAGTGACAGAGGTAATGTTGTAAAAACAAAACCAATCGTAAAAACACCAACTAGTGATTTTAAAGAAACACCTGACACACAAGATATTGCTTTTTACATGGATATAGTTAATGACGTAAAAGAAAAGCCAGTAAAAGGTTACGATTACGACGGAGACGGGAAAGTTGATGGTAGACCAATAAACAAATAATAAATGGCTGATATAAAAACTGTAATTCAATCTATGATTGATGCTGGTGAACCAGACGAGAAAATACAAGGTGTAATAAGTGCTTACAAAGAGCAGCAAGCTAATAAGCCAGAAGAAGTAAAGGAAGAACCAACACAGAAGGATGTCGCTGTGCAGGAAGAAAATACGGCATCCAATGGGGAGGAAAGTTCTACGGATTCACAAGATAATTCGCTAACAGACACTATTATGGGAGCGTCTTACCGGGTAAGTGAGGAAGGAATAGCTAGTGGTAAAAAAAATAAAGAAGCAGCAAGAAATTTTTTCTCAACAAAAAAATCAAAGCTAGAGCAAGCCTTAGACAACGTTAATATAGAGGTACCATTAACCAAGAAGGATATTGCTAACGTGGACACCGACTTACAATTAGCGCAATCACCTAAAATAAAAGAATTAGAGGCTAAGTTAAAAGAAGCTCCATCTATGTCTCAAGAAGCTGCTGACATACTAAAAGAAATAGAAAGCATTAAAAGCGCGACTACTGAATCTAGAGTTAATCCAAGAAATAAATCGTATAAAAAAAATATTGACCTTGTTACTCAACACGAGGATAAAGTTACTGAAATAACCAATAGAGTGGTTAGTAATGGTGGGGATGAAAAGGAAGTTAAAAAACAAGTTGATTTTTATGAAAAAAACAACCCCGAGCAAACTAGGATTAATACGGCTAATTACGAGATAGAAACGGTTAATAAAGCCTTAGACAATATATCTACAGCCAAAACTGGTGACACTTACTCTAGTTTTAGTGATACAGAAGAAGAGGCTACCGAACTAAACGACTTGGTTGAACAGCAGATAATAGAAGATCTTTCTATAAAAGACATGGGTAAGGCTGCTGAAAACAATTACACTCTTAGCGAAAAAGAAAATATAATAAGGACAGCTAAGCAAAAAGTAGTAGAGTCTGAGTATGAAAAAGCTAATAATGTGTATAGCAGCGCTATTGTTTTAGATTTTGTTAAAAAGAAAAACGACTTAGATGCCCAGATCAAAGCCATGAGTAGGTATGGTGATGATGGGTTATTACTGCCATTTACAACTGAAGAAGAGGCCAACAAGTATAACGGCTTAGTAGGTCAATATAATGATTTAGATAGTGAGCGTGAAAAAGTAAGTGATTTGGTTTTATCGGCTAAAGATAGATTAGAAACAACGTTTACAGAGCTAGGTTTTAATGCTGTAGATGGAACCATTAGCAACAATTTTGAAATGACTGATGATTATCAAGAGTGGAGAGATAAACATGTTAGAGAAAGAGGGTTTTGGGGAGGAACTTATGACGCTGTAGGGACTTTCGTTCAAGAAGGCGTTAATATAGCTGCTGACGCAACCGTGGGCACTAGTGTTTGGTTGGCAGGTTTAATGGATGAGACAGTTAACAAAGAAAGTCGCTATTACAATGGGCACGATGCGATACAGGATTCTTACAAAAACTTTGCAAACTTTAATTGGGCTGGAACGTCTGATTACGGCGCTAACATACTAGACAAAAATGGTAATTACACTATAAATGCTAGATCTACCACTAAAACTATAGCTAACATGCTGCCTTTTACTATAGGTGTTATTTTATCAGCTAGAAGTGGTAACTTAAAGCCAGCTAAAAGTTTATGGAACACTGTAGGTCCAAAATTTTTAACGTCTTCTAAGGGTAGATCTACTATTAGAATGGTTGATGCCTCTTACAGAATGACTGTTAATGATAATTTCCATGAAGGAAAAGACTTAGGGCTTGACGATGGGCAATCATATGCCTATAGTAGTATGAAGTCGTTTGGAACTGGTCTGTCTCAAATGATAATGCCTGATGCAAATTTTCTAGGCTCAACTGCTGGTAAAACCATATTAAAAGGTTTTGTTAGCAATTTAAAAAATTCAGCCACTAAAAAAGCTATTGGAGGAGCGACTAAACAATTTGTAATTAACATGGGCAAAGAGCTTGGTGAAGAAGAACTTGAACTCGCGTTTGGGGATATTGCTAAATATTCAGTTGGACTACAACATTCTCCTGACATTCTAGACTTAAGAACTCAAAAAGAAACAATAGCAGCAACTCTAATGCTGTCTGGAAGTTTAGGAAGCATAGGAACTGTAAATGATATAAAAAACGCTAAAAAGCAGGTATATCAGCAGTACAAAAACAATGGTCAAGATATTATAGATGTTTTAGATGATAACTTAAGGGTTGCGGAGGTAAAGCTTAAAAAAGCTAGAACTCAAAAGTCCAAAGATAATCACCAAGCAACTATTGATCAAATCAATAACGCTAAAAACTACGGGCAAAGTATAATTAACGCTGTTAATTCTGCTCCAGAAAATGTTTCAGACGATCAAATAGACTTGCTAATACAAAAGCAAGAGTTAGTAAAGCAAAAGCAAGGTAAAGATAAAGCTATCTCTGTTGGTATAGATAATCAAATAAAAGAGATTGATGAAAAAATATCAAACTCTGTTATTAAGCAAGGTGAAAAAGCACAGACTGAAAAGAATGTAGCAACGGTAAAACAAGCCATTAAGAAAGGTGGTTTAGAGGGTAATGTATCTGAGATGACTTCTAAAGAAATATCAGATATTAAAGAAGAGGGATTTGACTCTAAGTCAGCAGCTGGTCAATTTGGTTATATAAAACAAAAAACTGATGGTAGCTTTGATATAGTGTTGAACAAAGATAAACCAATGGTTGGCGTAGAATCTCACGAGTTTATGCATGCTGTGCTATTTAAAACGGTTGGTAACAACAAGGAGATACAAGATAACTTAGGCGATGCGTTAATAGATCATGTTTTAAACAACTTAAAAGGTGACGCAAGCGTGTTAGGTAAAAGACTATCGGCTTATGGTAAGTATAATAAAGAAGGTGAGTTTATAAGAGATAAAAACTTTGGTGAAGAGACTATAACTATAATGTCTGAATCTATTGTCAATGGTAGCTTAAAGTTTGATGAAAACTTTTTTACAAAAGTTGGTGATGTTATAAGGAGGTTCTCTCAAAATTATTTAGGTAAAAAAATTACATTTGATACTGGAAAAGACGTTTACAATTTTATTAAAGATTATAGTAAAAACGTTAAAGACGGTAAAATAAATAAAGCTATATTAAAAGTAGCTAAAGAGGGTGCAAAAGGTAAATTAGTTAAAGGTAAGGTTGAAGCAAAGGCAGGTACGCAGATGTCTAAATCAAATATAAATCTAGACACAGGTGAAGGTGATCTATCACAAAAAATTGATGCCTTAACGGGAGGTGCTAAAACAATAGCTGAGTTTCAAAAACCAGGAGGAGCTTTTGATAACATATACTCAGGTATGCTTCAAGGCAAGTTTGATAGAGTATTTGGAGAAGGTGTATCAAGAGAGCAAAAAGATATACAAAGACAAAATCTTGCTGATAGATTAATGAATTATGATCCAGCTAAAACGCCTGAATTATCTAAGTGGATATATGGTGGTAGTGGTAAAGCTGGTAATGTTGTGTATGCTGGATTGGTGGCTAAAAAGAAGTTATTTGAAGAAGGAGAAGTAAGAAAGAAAACAACTACTATAGACACTAAGGAAGCTAAAGAATTAGAAGACACATCGACAACAACTGAAGTAGAAGATAAAAGTAAAGCTAGAAACCTAAGAGATTTTGACATAGAAGTAGAAGATGGTTTAGTTAACGCTGAAATAGAAGCTGAGGTTGAAGCTTTGTTGAAAAAAAATCCTGATGATATTGAGGTTAAAATGGAAAAGCTAATACTAGGTGATATACGTAAATCGCTTGACGGTGTTATTGGTAAAATAGCTAAAGACAAGAAGACGGGTAAAAGAGGTCCAACCGCTGAATACGAGGCTTTTATTAGGAACGAATACTTAGAGGTAGTTCAAAGTTTAGGTATGGAAACAATAAGAACAGCTTATAGACCTTGGTTTGAAAGTAAAAAAATACGTACAGAAAAATACAAAGGCATTAGCCCTAAAACAGGTAAGGTAACAAATTATGTAAAAGATGTTTTTGAAAACAAAACAAATAAGCGAGAGTATATTAGGTGGTTTTTAGAGGGCAACGAGCGTAATATGACGGAAAGAAGAACTGCTTTAATAAGACGTATAGCTAGGAGAAAAGCGAAAATAGCTACAGATAATTATATTGAAGCTAATTCAAAAAACTTAGACAAAGTTGCCGAGGCTAAGCTGAGAAAAGTATCTAGAGCCATTGAAAATACTCAAGTTGAACAAAAAAGTTTTGACTCTATTAAGTATTCTAAAAACAAAATGCTACCAACTAGATTGTCTCAGGAATTTAGTGCTATATTTTATAGGGGAAACAATGGAAAACCATTGGTTCAAAAAGGCACTATTTGGACTGGTTACGTAAACCCCTACACTAACGAGCCACAAAGCTTTGTAGATAAAGGAAGGATTTGGGAACAAGCCTTTGCTAATTACTTCATGAAAAACGGCATAAAAGGATTAAAAGTTTTATCTGAAATAGCAAGTGAGGTTGACGGTATGGCGGACTTTGTTTTTGAATATAACGGCAAGGTGGAGAACCACGAGTTAAAAGCTTCTATAACTGCTTTTATGGGTAGTATTTCTATTTCAAACCTTAAAAACGGAAAAATTGAATTTGCAACAGATACACATAACAACTTATTAGAACAAGTTGATATGAAAGAATTTATGAAGGGTTATAAAAAGCGAATAGACTTTGTAAACAAAGGTATTGAAAAGCTGAATAAAAAAATAAAAGATACTAGCAAACAATATGCACTTATAGATTACGATGTTACTAGCGGGAAGCCTCAGAACATTCCTTACGAGCTTTACATGGACAAGAAGGGCTTTGGAAATAAAATGTTTTACCAACTAAAAGCGGACCAAGCTGTAATAGAAAACCACTACAAAAGCAAAAAAGATAAAAACGGAATTGGCGTTAGATCACTTAGTTTTGTTGGCACAAAAACTGGTAACATGTCTTTTGGTCTTGATAGTGAGTCTATATTAAATTTACCTAGGCTAGACGCAGATGTAGATGTTAACTTTACGTTTAGAAACGGAGGTTCTAAAATGGTTAATGGTAACAAAGTAATATCACTTAGTCTTGGTGTTCAGTTTAAAATATCTAAACTCAATAACAAAGCTGAAAACTCTGTAGATATTACTATAAAAGAAGATCTACAAAAAGCTCTTGGCATTAACTTTTCAAAATCAATTGAAGGAAGAAAACTAAACAACGCTATCAACTTTTCTAGATCAACTAACAACCCAACAAAGGGTATTACAGTTCTAGATTTTGACGATACGCTGGCTACGAGTAAATCTAGCGTACTCTGGACAGCTCCAGACGGAACAACTGGCAAATTAACTGCCGAAGAGTTTGCGAAGCAAGGAGCAGACCTCTTAGCGCAAGGATACGTGTATGATTTTTCTGAATTTAACAAAGTTGTTAAAGGTA
>Ga0208814_1000357_pt1 | contig 30411 bp, 27 predicted proteins | sample MalvirAntarct_55_FD_184253 | JGI IMG/M metagenome (GOLD analysis project Ga0208814, IMG submission 184253) | Marine viral communities from the Global Malaspina Expedition - Malaspina viral metaG Antarct_55 (SPAdes) (version 2) | ecosystem: Environmental > Aquatic > Marine > Oceanic | place...
CTCTAATTTTCCATGAAATTTTTCATTGTTATGTACCATCAATAATTGTGCTTTCTCTTTTAATTTTAAAAACAATTGTGCGTGGACATAAAATTTATCACAATGAATTATTTCTATTCATTGCTTATCTTTCATAGTTAAATTGCGATATCAATTTAGTTGGTAAAACTTTTTTAGCTAATTATTAATTTATTTTTGTTTTCTTATTTCCCAACAATGTTTTTATTGAATCTTAAATTTTATAATTTATTTAAATGTGTATATTTAAAAAAAATAGGAAGGTTTAAATTTTATAGCATGATCAGTATCAGTTGTCTTATCAGTTTAATAAAAACAATTCTTGCAACAAATTTTTTGAAAATCAATAAATAAGCAGTAATTTTGCACTCCTTTTAGCGATAAAACAAGTATTAAAAGGAAAAAGATAAAAATCAATAAACGCTTCTGTGTCAATGTCGCATAAATACTTGTAAAGCACAGAATACAAAACCCAAATTTTCAGTAATTAATTAAAACTGAAAATAAATTATTAGCAAATGGCTAAAAAAGAAACAAAAGAAAAAGTAAAGGATGTTGCAGCAGTAGTAACACCAGTTGAAGCAGTTGTAGAAGCAGTTGTAGAAGCAGTAGAAACTCAAGAACAACCTGTAAAAGAAGAACCAAAAAAGGAACTTTCTCTTAAAGAAAGAGATCCAGAAGCATTTTTAAATGACTTTAACTGGCATAATTATGAAGAAGGGATTGATCCTATTGATGATGGTAAGTTAGAAGAGTTCGAGAAATTAGTAGCAGACAACTTTGTAGATACACTTGATGATGAAGTAGTTGATGGTGTAGTTGTGTTTTTAACAGATCGTGATGCAATCATCGACATCAATGCAAAATCTGAAGGTGTTATTTCATTAAATGAATTCCGTTATAATCCAGGTTTAAAAGTTGGAGATACAGTTGAGGTTTTAATTGATGTACGGGAAGACAGTACTGGTCAATTAATTCTTTCCCATCGTAAAGCAAGAACAATTAAAGCTTGGGAGCGTGTTAATAAAGCACATGATGAAGGTACGATTGTTAATGGTTTTGTTAAATGTCGTACTAAAGGTGGTATGATTGTAGATGTTTTTGGAATTGAAGCATTTTTACCAGGTTCACAAATAGATGTAAAGCCTATACGAGATTACGATGTGTATGTTGATAAAACAATGGAATTTAAAGTTGTGAAAATTAATCACGAATTTAAAAATGTTGTTGTTTCTCACAAAGCACTTATTGAGGCAGATATAGAAGAACAGAAAAAAGAAATTATCGGTCAACTAGAAAAAGGACAGGTACTAGAAGGTGTTGTTAAAAACATTACTTCATATGGTGTATTCGTTGATTTAGGTGGAGTTGATGGATTGGTTCACATTACAGATCTTTCATGGTCTCGAATTAACCATCCAAATGAAATAGTTGAACTTGATCAGAAATTAAATGTTGTAATTCTTGATTTTGATGAGAATAAGTCTCGTATTCAATTAGGACTTAAGCAACTTAGTAGTCATCCTTGGGATTCTTTAGGTGAAGCGGTGAAAGTTGGAGATAAAGTAAAAGGTAAAGTTGTTGTAATTGCTGATTACGGTGCTTTTATCGAAGTTGCTGATGGTGTTGAAGGATTAATTCACGTAAGTGAAATGTCTTGGTCAACGCATTTACGTAGTGCTCAAGATTTTGTTACTGTAGGTGACGAGGTTGAAGCAGTGATCTTAACTTTAGATCGCGATACTCGTAAAATGTCATTAGGTATCAAACAAATTACTCCAGACCCTTGGACTGATATTACTAAAAAATATCCTGTAGGTTCTACTCATAAAGGTATTGTACGTAATTTTACAAACTTTGGTGTTTTTGCTGAAATGGAAGAAGGAATTGATGGTTTAATTTATATCAGTGATTTATCTTGGACTAAGAAGATTAAGCATCCAAGTGAATTTACTAATATCGGAGATGAATTAGAAGTTGTAGTATTAGAATTAGATGTTGAAGGGCGTAAATTAAGTTTAGGTCATAAACAAACTACAGAAAACCCTTGGGATAAATACCAAAAAGATTTTGCTTTAGGTACTAAACATACTGCTTCTATTTCTGAAATAGTAGATAAAGGTGCGACCATTAACTTTAATGATGAAATTGTAGCATTTGTTCCAACGCGTCATTTAGAAAAAGAAGATGGTACGAAACTTCAAAAAGGTGAAGAAGCGCAATTTGAAATTATTGAATTTAATAAAGAGTTCAAAAAAGTAGTTGCTTCACATATGACTATACATAAAGAAGAAGAAGCTAAGATAGTTAAGCAAGCCGTTAAGAAACAAGCTAAAGCTTCTGATGAAGCTAAGCCAACTCTTGGTGATGCAAATAAAACGCTTCAAGATCTTAAAGATAAAATGGATGGAAAAAAATAAGTCCTTTTTAATCTAAATATTTAAGCCTCTCTTTTTTAAGAGAGGCTTTTTTTGTATTACTAAATAGGTAAACGCAAAAAAAGTAGTATTTTTGTGAACTGAACAATAGTTTAGAATCTACTTATGAGCCAAAAAGTGTTACTCAACGCAATCGAAGTTAATATAGCGCTTCATCGTTTGGCTTGTCAATTAATAGAAAATCACGATACTTTTTCAAATACTGTTTTAATTGGAATTCAGCCAAGAGGTATATTTTTAGCTGAAAGGATTAAATTGTTGCTGGAAACAGAATATAATGTTAAAAATATTGAGTTAGGATATTTGGATATCACTTTTTATAGAGATGATTTTAGAAGAAACGATAAGCCTATTGAAGCAAATAGAACTAAAATTAACTTTATAGTCGAAGATAAAAAAGTTGTTTTTATAGATGATGTTCTTTATACTGGAAGAAGTATAAGAGCAGCCCTAACTGCAATACAATCTTTTGGAAGACCTTTAGAGATAGAGTTGCTAACGTTTATTGACAGGCGATTTAGTAGGCATTTACCAATTCAACCAGATTATAGAGGTAGACAAGTAGATGCCATTAATAACGAAAAGGTCAAGGTTTGTTGGAAAGAAAATGATGGAATAGATACTGTTTATTTGATAAATAGTTAAAACTATCCTCGCTTTAAGCTTTTGGCTATTAGCAATAGGCAGTCTAAAGTTTTATTATTTAGAGCCTATAGCGTTTTTAAAGAAAAATTATGAGTGAATTAAGTGTAAAGCACTTACTGGGAATTAAATACATCACCGAAGCTGACATCCAATTGATCTTCGAAACTGCAGATCATTTTAAAGAAGTTATTAATAGATCTATTAAAAAAGTTCCATCGCTTCGAGATATCACTATTGCTAATCTCTTTTTTGAGAACAGTACCAGAACTAGATTGTCTTTTGAGTTAGCAGAAAAAAGATTATCTGCTGATGTTGTTAATTTTTCAGCTTCTTCTTCCTCAGTAAAAAAAGGAGAAACGCTCGTAGATACTGTAAATAATATACTTTCTATGAAGGTGGATATGGTAGTGATGAGGCATCCCAATCCCGGAGCAGGTATGTTTTTGTCTAAACATATAAATGCAAGCATTATAAACGCTGGAGATGGCGCTCATGAACATCCAACTCAAGCTTTATTAGATTGTTATTCCATCAGAGAACGTTTAGGAGATGTGTCTGGTAAAAATGTAGTAATTGTTGGGGATATTCTTCATTCTAGAGTTGCATTATCAAATATTTTCGCTTTAAAAAAATTAGGAGCAAATGTAAAAGTTTGTGGACCTAAAACATTATTACCAAAGTTTATATCTTCTCTTGGAGTTGGTGTGGAAACTAATCTTCAAAAGGCATTACAATGGTGTGATGTAGCTAATATGTTGCGCGTACAAAATGAACGAATGGATATTAGTTATTTCCCAACGACTAGAGAGTATACTCAACAATTTGGGCTCAATAAAAAAATACTTGATTCACTAGATAAGGATATTATTGTAATGCATCCAGGACCTATTAATAGAGGTGTGGAGATAACAAGTGATGTTGCCGACAGTAAACAATCTATTATCCTGAATCAAGTTGAAAATGGGGTCGCTATTCGAATGGCAGTTTTGTATCTATTAGCTTCAAAAATTAGTTGAAATGACAATTAGTACACATGATAATTTTGTTGTAGTTAAAGAAAAGAGCAATGACTTAAAAAAATTTATTTTTTTGCTAAAACCTTTACTACCTATCCAATTAAAAGATAAGAATTTAATAATAGATTTATTGGATTATCAATTAATGTCTCTTAACGATTTATTGTTTTTTCAAAAGATATCTGATGAATATAAAGAAGCGAATAAATCATTTGTAGTTGTGACCAATAGTTTAAACGCTAATGATTTACCAGAAGAAATAATGGTTGTGCCAACTCTTCAAGAAGCAGAAGACATAATAGAAATGGAAGAAATAGAGCGTGAACTAGGATTTTAAAAATGTTCCATGGAATTAACTATATTAGGTTGCTATTCTGCTACACCAAGACCAAAAACACATCCAACATCCCAAATTCTATCCATAAAGAATCATCTTTTTTTAATTGATTGTGGCGAAGGCACTCAAGTACAATTAAGGCGTTATAAGGTAAAGTTTTCTAGAATAAAACATGTTTTTATTTCACATTTACATGGAGATCATTATTTTGGTTTAATTGGATTGATATCTACATTTATGCTTCTCGGTCGAGAAGCCGAGTTAAATATTTATGGTCCAAAAGGAATAAAAGAAGTGATGCTACTTCAGCTAAAGCTTGGAAAAGCTTGGTTTAATTATCCATTAAAATTTCATGAATTGGAAAGTAAAGAATCTGAGATTATTTTTGAAGATGATAAAGTTACAGTTCTAACAGTGCCTTTAAAACATAGAATATATACCAATGGCTTTGTTTTTAAAGAGAAAATAGGAGAGCGAAAAATAGATATAAAAGCTGTCAAGAATCATAATGTTGATATAAGTTATTTACAGAAAATAAAGCAGGGGAGTGATGTTGAAAATAATGAAGGTAAATTAATATTAAATAAACAAATCACTCTCGATCCTGAAAAACCAAAATCCTATGCGTTTTGTTCTGATACTCAATACTACCCAGCATGTATTCCAGTAATAAAAAATGTAACTGCTTTATATCATGAGTCTTCTTTTTTAGATGAACACCGTCATTTATGTGAAAAAACAAGGCACAGTACTGCAAGACAAGCAGCTTTAATTGCAAAAGAAGCAACTGTTGAAAGATTGATTTTAGGACATTATTCTACAAGATATTCAAGTATAGAAGAATTTAAAACTGAAGCAAAACAGGTATTTGACAATGTTGAGTTAGCAGAAGATGGTAAAAAGTTTATTATTTAATTTTTTGAAATTTTAAATCCAAGTTTATTATTCAAATTTGTAACTTGCATATAAATAAATATGATGACTGAAAACCTACAAGATTACAGGCAAAACTATGAAAAAGGGAAGTTGTCGAAATCTTCTGTTGATTTGAATCCTTTAAAGCAATTTCAAACTTGGTTTTCTGATATAAAGAAATCTAAAACAGTAGAAGAAGTAAATGCAATGACTTTAACAACCTTAGGTTTAGATGGGTTTCCAAAAGGTAGGATAGTTCTTTTAAAAAAGTATGATGAATATGGTTTTTATTTTTATACGAATTATTTAAGTGAAAAAGGAAAATCTATTATGCACAATGAAAAAGTATCCTTATCTTTTTTTTGGCCTGGTTTAGAACGGCAAATAATTATTAAAGGAATTGCAACTAAAACTTCAAAGGAGGATTCTGAAAACTATTTTAATTCAAGACCTATTGGAAGTAAATTAGGAGCAATCGTTTCTAGTCAAAGTGACGTTATTGAAAATAGAAAGTTTTTAGAAAAAAAACTAAACCTTTTAGAATTAGAATATGCAGAAAAAGAAATTGAAAAACCAGCTTATTGGGGAGGTTTCTTAGTAGCTCCAATTTCTATAGAATTTTGGCAAGGAAGACCGAATAGGTTACATGATAGAATTCTGTATACTTTGAAGGAACACGATTGGATTATCGAACGTTTGTCACCTTAATTGATGATTTAGTTAAAATTATTTAAGTTGCTGTATAATAATTAATTACAAATATATAAAATTGAAAACTTTATATTTACTTAGGCATGCTAAGTCATCTTGGAAAGAACCATGCGATGACGATAAAAGATCCTTAAAACAAAGCGGTAAAAAAGACGCTTTATTGGTTTCTGAATTTGTAAAGAGTATGAAACCTCCTGAGAAAATATTTACCAGTCATGCTACAAGAGCAAAAAGTACGGCAAATTATTTCAAAAACTCATTTAATATTTCGGATAAAAATTTTATTATAAATCAATCTTTATATGATTTTGGAGGTAAAAAAGTTTTGGAAGCTATTAAAAATTTAAATAACTCTTTAGACTGTGTATTAATAGTGGGGCACAACCATGCTTTAACTTCAATTACAAATATAATAGGTGATAAAATTATTGATAATATTCCAACTTGCGGTTTTGTAGAAATCCTATTTAACATCGAAAAATGGGAATATATTAAATATGGACAAACTAAAAATATCATTTTCCCAAGAAATTTAAAGAACAATCAATAGTGATTTATGCTAAAAATTGAAAAGTACGGAGCAATAGATATCGGATCAAATGCAATACGCTTACTTATCGTGTCTGTTATTGAGCAAGAAGGTAAAGATGTTAAATTTAAAAAAACCTCTTTAATTCGTGTTCCCATTCGTTTAGGAGCAGATGTTTTTGTTAACGGAAAAGTTTCAGAAGCAAGTTATCTAAGAATGGTCGATTCTTTCAAAGCTTTTCAATTATTAATGAAAACACATAATGTCCATATATATAGAGCTTGTGCAACCTCTGCAATGCGCGAAGCAGCAAACGGTAAAACTATTGTAAAAAAAATTTTAAAAGCAACAGGAATAGAAATCAATATTATTAATGGAAATGATGAAGCCAAAATTATAGCCTCAACAGATTTAAAATCATATCTAGTTCACGATAAAACATTTTTATATGTTGATGTTGGAGGAGGAAGTACTGAATTAACTATTTATTCAGAGGGTAAGACGGTAGCTTCAAAATCTTTTAAAATGGGAACCGTACGATTAATTAATAACATGGTGAATGATAAAATATGGGATCAAATGAAAGTTTGGATAAAAAATAAGACCCAAAAGTATGATCATATCACTTTGTTAGGTACCGGTGGAAATATTAATAGTACTTTTAAATATAGCGGAAAAAAAACAGGTAGTCCATTGACTTATAAGTATTTAGTTGATTATTTTAACAAAGTAAAGGCATTTTCTTATGATGATAGAATCCTTGAATTAGGTATGAATCCTGACCGTGCAGATGTAATAATACCTGCTTTAAAGATTTATATTTTTTCTATGAAGTGGAGTGGAGCAGAATGCGTATATGTTCCTAAAATTGGTTTGTCGGATGGTATTATACGAAGTTTATATAATGAGAAACTTAATACTTAGCTATTAACCATGAATGGATTCTTTTGTGCCTAAATCTTTCATGATTTCGGCCTCAAAAGTTAGTAACTGTTGCCATTTCTCATCTACTTCTTTTCTATCACCATATTTTCTTGCAAAATTTAAAAAAAGCATGTAATGACCGGCTTCGCTAGCCATAAGGCTTCTGAAAAATTCTGACAATTCTTTATCTTTTAAATTATTAGCTAATATTTTAAAACGTTCACAACTTCTTGCTTCAATTAATGCTGCATAAAGCAAACGATGAACCAGTTGATTGGTTCTACTACCTCCTTTAGGAAAAAAACTTAATAATTTAACCACATAATTATCTTTTCTATCCCTGCCTAAACTCCAGCCTCTATCAATTATTATAGCATGTACCAACTCAAAATGACACATTTCTTCTTTTGCAAGATTTGGCATTTCTTGGACTAATTCTGTATATTCAGGAAATGAAACCATTAATGATATTGCTGTAGAAGCAGCTTTTATTTCACAAAAAGCATGATCTGTTAGAATTTCTTCAATATTTTTTTCTACAATATTTATCCAACGTGGGTCTGTTGGTAATTTAAGTCCTAACATATTTTTATATTATTCATAACTCTAAACCTAATTCTATTCTAAGGCTATCAATTAAAGCGTTTTTCTCTTTTAAATTTTCGTATATTTCTATAGGAGTGTAAACGTATGGTTTCACAGTAGTTTCATTAACAAGAATTTCTAGGTCAATGTCATAGTTTTGTAACTTCTCCTTTATATAGGAAAGGATATCATGTTGAGCCCTTTCAACTTCAGTCTTAATAGTGAAATTCGGGTATTCTAAATGAATGGTAGATCCCTTTAATATTGGTGTTGACATTGATAAGTGAGAACATAAATTAAATTTACCATCCTTCTCTAATTTTTGATAATATTTTTTCCATACTACCTGGAAATCATTTTCTGAAAATGAATTATTTGGTTTATCAGTGTCTTCCTGCTTGTTTTCGTTAATTGTTTTTAATAATTCTTTTTTCTCTTTAATACTGGTTAAAGAAAAAGCTGATTTTTTCTTAATCCTATCTGTAGTTATATTTAATTTAACTTTTTTAACTTCTTCATTTTTCACTAAAGGTTTTACATCAGTATTAATTTCTTTTTCTAGACTGTTATTAACCTGTTCTTTTTGTGAAGCAATGGAACTTACCTTAAGAGGTTTTTCTATTAAAGTTGATTGAATTTTATAATGTGAAGGTGGAATAACAAAAAATGGAACTTTTACGTTTTCCTTTAAACTAGACTTTTTTTTTTCTTCTGAAGTTTTAGAAATAAAAGTTATTGATGCCAATTGCATTAAGCATAATTCAATTAATAATCGTTGATTGCGACTAGTTTTATATTTTAAATCACAGTTATTTGAAATTTCGATAGCGTCAATTAAAAAGGAATGAGTTGTTTTTTTAGATTGCTCCAAATACATTTGTTTAACTTGGTCTCCAACTTCTAATAGTTGAATAGTTTCAGGACTTTTACAAACCAATAAGTCTCTAAAGTGAGAAGCTAAACCCATAATAAAATGATGTCCATCAAAACCTTTAGATAAAATATCGTTAAACAAAACCAAACTACTAGGAATATTATTTGTAAGTAATAAATCTGTTACTTGAAAAAAGTAAGTATAATCCAATACGTTTAAATTTTCAGTTACGGCTTCTCTTGTTAACTGATTACCAGAAAAGCTTACCACTCTATCAAAAATTGATAAAGCATCACGTAAAGCTCCATCTGCTTTTTGTGCAATAATATGCAAAGCATCATCATCGGCATTAATTCCTTCTGACTTTGCAACTTTTGCTAAATGATTTTTTGTGTCTGTTACCGTAATTCTTCTAAAATCAAATATTTGACAACGAGAAAGTATGGTTGGAATAATTTTATGTTTTTCGGTAGTTGCTAAAATAAAGATAGCATGATTTGGGGGTTCCTCGAGGGTCTTTAAAAATGCATTAAAAGCTGCAGATGAAAGCATGTGTACTTCATCAATTATATATACCTTGTATTTTCCAACTTGTGGAGGAATGCGAACTTGATCAATTAAATTTCTGATGTCATCCACCGAGTTATTTGAAGCAGCATCTAATTCAAAAATATTAAATGCAAAATCCTCATCTTCTTTTTCGGTACCATCTTGATTGATTTTCTTAGCAAGAATACGAGCACAAGTTGTTTTTCCAACACCACGTGGTCCAGTAAATAGTAAAGCTTGTGCTAAATGGTCATTATCAATAGCACTTTCTAAAGTATTAGTAATAGCCTGCTGGCCAACGACATCTTTAAATTGGGTTGGTCTATATTTTCTGGCTGATACTATAAAATGCTCCATAAAATTTTGTTGAAACAAATATAGAAATTGTATGCTTTTTTAAGGAATGATTTTACTTCTTATTTTGTTCTTTTTATTAACATTTACTTATAAAATATTCTACATTTGCTCCAGCAGACCGTCTCATCGTCTTAGTTTTAAAATTAAGGAGGAAAGTCCGGACACCAAAGGGAAGCATAGCGGCTAACAGCCGTCAATACGTTTTGCGTATTAGGACAAGTGCAGCAGAAAGAATGTACAGGTAATGCTGTAGTGAAACCAGGTAAACTCTATGCGGTGCAATGCCATGTAAACCTGTGCTTGAGGGTTCCCGCCCAATACAGGAGGGTAGGCAGATTAAAGATATTGGTAACAGTATTTTTAGATAAATGATGAGAATTAGCTTTTGCTAATACAGGATCCGGCTTATAGGTCTGCTTTTATTATAGGTCAAAAAAACTAAATATAGAACCCCCATACCTTCTTGCTTCTGTAAAATATTTATTTTTTGAAAGATCGGTATGCTTAGAATGTTCAATAATTAAAAGCCCGTCAGGAATAAGTAATTTTCTTTCAAATATTTTATTTACAATAGCTTCAAAGTCAGACTGCTCTTGACTATAGGGTGGATCTGCAAATATTATATCGAAAGAATTTGAAGTAGCAGATAGGTATTTTAAAACATCAGACTTAACTGTTTTTATTGAGAAGTCTAACTCTTCAGAAATAGTGTTGATGTATTTTACGCAGCCATAATTTGCATCTACTGATGTTATATCTTCCGTTCCTCTTGAGCCAAATTCATAACTAATATTTCCAGTACCAGAAAATAAATCTAAAAAAGCGATTACTTCAAAATCAACTCTATGCGTTAGAATATTAAATAGCCCTTCTTTTGCAAAATCTGTTGTAGGTCTAACTGGCAACTTTTTTGGAGCCATTAACCTTTTTCCTTTATATTTTCCAGAAATAATTCTCAATTATAGTAGTTTTAAAAGTAAATTTTGATGTGACGATTCTTTTTTAGTAAGAATTAATTGATTTTTAATACTGTAAAAAGTTATATTTCTAATATAATTATATAGTATTTTATAAGTATCCTCCTCTTTTTTAATGCTACCAGAAATATAAAGATCTACAGTATCAGGATTTAGTTTTAACTGTTCTAAGCAAAATAAAATATAATATATAAAATCTTCTGCAGTAGTAAATTCATAACTGTTACAAATTATTAATTCTCCATTTTTTACAGCAATAAAATCAAATATATGATCAGTAATATTTATATATACTTTTGCTGATGCATCTGATTTTTCTTCGCTTAATAAATGTTCAATTAATAGACTTGAAGAATGATAATAACTAAAGTCGCCAAATCGATCAAAAAGATAATTGTTAATGTTAATAAAGGGAATGTAGACAGTTGTGATGTTATGATTTTCTAAAGTATCAAAAGCAATAAAATCGGTTGCTAATATTTTTGCATTAAATTTTAAATATTCGCTTGTTTTTGAAGCATCAAAAAGATAGGAAGGCACTAAACTATATAAGCTAGTTGCGTAAATTACAGCGACTTCATTAAAAGTATCATTGAGCTCTTTATTTTCGTTAAAAATAGACTTTAAGTCTAGTATTAATTCTTCAGGATTTATGGGTTTTTTGTGCTTTTTTTCTAAAAAAAAGTAAATTTCTTTAGTTTCATTATTTGTCACTAAAAAAGAAAGTCCGGACAATGATAATTGTACGGACAGTCTTTTATTTGAGTTTTGTAATATGTTATTGTTTTGGAGTGTCATAAGTTTTAGGCCAGTTTCCACTTGTGTCAATATCATTCATAGAACCAACTCTTACCGTTGGACCATTGATTCCATCTACAGAAATTAATTGTTCTTCCTGATTGATTAAGTCTGGATTCTGATCACTTAAAATTAAACTCTTTGCTACACTTGCTTCAAAAACAGAATATAAGGATTCGTTTTTCTCATATTTTCCTGCTTTGAGTTCAAAAGTAGCTCCATCAGCAATTTCAAGTGGGATGTTCATCATCGTTTTATAACGATCTGAACCACCAAATATTGAATCTTTTACAGAAGCAAAACGTAAAGTATCAATTATAATTTGTTCTTTATAATAGCCACCTTTTTGCGCATCTAAACCAAATGCTTTATTTCTTTCAACATCTGCAAAACTAGTATCACGTCTTTGAATAATAGCAAATTGAGCGGTATCTAAAAATTGAACCAAGCTATCAAAATCACCAGTAAATTTGCCTTCTATTTCTTGATATGCTAATTCTGAAACTCTAATGTCTTTTAGGTTTTTAATAACTTTAGCATAACGCACTTGTTTTACTTTGTTAAATTCAACAGGACCGATAACAGATTTATACAGACTGTATCCCAAAAATAAGATAACAAGCCAAAGAAAAACTGAAATGATAGGGTTTAACTTTAAAGGAACAAATTTATCCAATAAAACAGCCAAACCAACGCAAATTAATGTACCAAGTACTATATTTAAAATCATAATTTATAAATGAGGATTATTTTTTTTTAATAAAATGCTTCAACGCAAATCTACAATTTTTTTTTAATCGTAAAAGTAATTTACGAAAAAAACATAACTATCTTTAATGCCTTGAAGTTTAAATAAACAATGAACACATCCAAATTCTACTTAGATTTATTAAAGGGTTTCACCCATAATCCTACTAATAAGCAAGATAGTGCCTTGCGATTAATAGCAGCCTTCACGGAAAATGATAATTACAAGGAATTGTTTTTATTGAAGGGATATGCTGGGACTGGTAAGACAACTATTGTTGGAACACTAGTTAAAAATAGCTGGAAAGTAAAGAAATCTATTGTTTTAATGGCTCCAACTGGTAGGGCAGCTAAAGTAATCAGTAATTATTCCAATAAAGAAGCTTTTACTATTCATAAAAAAATTTATTATCCAAAATCTAAAAATGGTGGTGGAGTTAGTTTTACATTGCAAAAAAACAAACATCGGGACACCATTTTTATTGTAGATGAAGCTTCAATGATTCCAGATAGCAGTCCAGATGCAAAACTTTTCGATACTGTTTCGCTGTTAGGTGACTTAATTCAATACGTATATAGTGGCCATCAATGCAAATTAATATTAATAGGAGATACTGCACAACTTCCCCCCATTAAATTAGATATAAGTCCAGCTTTAGATAAAAGAACTTTAGAGAATTATTATGATAAAGAGGTGGTTTCAATAGAGTTGAATGAGGTTGTTAGGCAAGAGAAAGAAAGTGGTATTCTTTTTAATGCCTCTGAAATTAGAAACCTACTAGAAGAAGAATTTTATGAAACATTTAAACTACAAGAAGAAAATTTTTCAGATGTAATTCGTCCTATAGATGGTCAAGAGTTGATGGATGCTTTGGAAGACTGTTATTCAAATTTAGGAAATGAAGAAACTGTTTTTATAGTGCGATCTAATAAACGTGCTTATTTATACAATCAAAGTATTAGAACAAGAATTCTTTATCAAGAACAAGAATTGGCCGTTGGAGATTATTTAATGGTTGTAAAAAACAATTATTTTTGGGTAGAAGCCAATAGTGATGCTGGATTTATTGCAAATGGTGATATCATTGAAATATTGGAGTTATTCAGCATTAAAGAATTATATGGATTCAGATTCGCAACCGTTAACATTAGAATGATAGATTATCCCAACATGAAACCTTTTGAAACGGTTTTAATATTAGACACTTTATCTTCTGAAACACCTTCATTAACTTATGAGGATTCAAATAAATTATACCAAGAAGTAATGAAAGATTACGAACATGAAACTTCTAAATATAAAAAGTTTATGGCTGTTAAAAAAAACATATACTTCAATGCATTACAGGTCAAGTTTTCTTACGCGATTACTTGTCACAAATCACAAGGAGGGCAATGGAATACTGTTTTTGTTGAACAGCCTTATTTACCAAATGGAGTGGATAAAGACTACTTGCGCTGGTTATACACTGCAATCACTAGAGCAAAAGAAAAACTATACTTAATAGGATTTAAAAATGAATTTTTTAAAGATTCTTATTAATTGTATAATCTTCCTTATTTTTGATCTTTAAAACGAATGGATGAAAAAAATAGCAATGATTCCTGCACGATATGCTGCAACTAGATTTCCTGGTAAGTTAATGCAAGATTTAGGAGGTAAATCCGTTATTGTACGCACCTATGAATCAACAATAGCTACACAATTATTTGATGAAGTTTATGTAGTTACCGATAGTGAAATTATTTTTAATGAAATAATTTCTCATGGCGGTAATGCCATAATGAGTAAGAAAAATCATGAATGTGGTAGCGACCGCATCGCTGAAGCTATTGAAAATATGGATGTAGACATTGTTGTAAATGTTCAAGGAGATGAACCGTTTACAACAAAAGATGATTTAGAAAAAGTACTTGAATTATTTAATGGAGCTGATGCAGATACTATAGATTTAGCCTCTTTAATGACAAGAATGACCAATTGGAATGAAGTAAATAATCCAAATTTTGTGAAGGTAATAGTTGATGAAAATAATTACGCATTGTATTTTTCTCGTTCTCCAATTCCTTATCCTCGAAATAGAAGTATTCCAATGGAATATTATGAACATAAAGGGGTTTATGCATTTAGAAAAGAAGCTTTAATGGACTTTTATCGATTACCCATGCGTAATTTGGAAGCTTCAGAAAAAATTGAATGCCTTCGCTATTTAGAATATGGAAAAAAAATTAAGCTAGCTATATCTACAACGGAGAATGCTGTAGAAATTGATACTCCAGAAGATTTAATACGAGCAAATAAATTAATAAATAAAAATAATTACTAATATATGTCTGTAAACAACGAATATCGTAATTTTCCTATGGTGCCAAGAGTCGTATTTGGTAAAGGAAGTTTTAATCAATTATCTTTAATTTTAGATTTGAAAAGGGAAACTCAAGCACCATTTATTTTTTTAGTAGATGATGCTTTTGAGAAAGAGAGTTCTTTAGTTAAAAGGATTGAACTTAAATTCAATGATAAAATACTATTTGTGTCTGCAGAACAAGAGCCAAAGACGTCTCAAGTTGATGCTATTGTAAAAGATATATTGGAAGCATATGATAAGCTGCCTTCTGGGATTATAGGAATTGGAGGAGGATCTGTAATGGATTTGGCAAAAGCGGTTTCATTAATGTTAACTAATAAAGGAAGTGCTGCAGACTACCAAGGGTGGGATTTAATTAAAACAAAATCTATTTATCATGTCGGCATTCCTACTATTTCAGGTACCGGAGCCGAAGTTTCTAGAACTTGTGTATTATCTGGACCGTTACGAAAGCTAGGAATTAACAGTGATTATACAACTTTCGATCAAGTAGTGTTAGACCCATTATTATTAGATGGTGTTCCTAAAAATCAATGGTTTTATACCGGTATGGATTGCTTTATACATTGTGTAGAATCTTTAGAAGGAACCTTTTTAAATGATTTTAGCCAAAGTTATGGTGAAAAAGCATACGACTTATGTTTAGAAGTGTTTTTGGAAGATAATGACCTTACTGAAGAAGAAAAAAGAGGTAAGCTAATGATGGCATCATGGCATGGAGGAATGAGTATTGCTTATTCTCAAGTAGGGGTTGCTCATGCTATGAGTTATGGTTTAGGATTTGTATTAGGAACTAAACACGGAATTGGAAATTGTATAGTTTTTAATTACTTAGAAGATTATTATCCGAAAGGTGTAGCTATCTTTAAAAAAATGGTGGAGAAACATCAAGTAGATATTCCCATTGGAATTTGTAGTGACTTAAGTGAAGAACAGATGGAAACGATGATCAATGTTGCTTTAAGTTTAGAGCCCTTATGGGAAAATGCTTTAGGGAAAGGTTGGAAGTCAATAATGACACGTGATAAATTGCGTTCGATGTATATAAAAATGTAACACTATAATTTATTTTAATTTCCCCCTGTTATTTTACTAAAAGCTTGCTATTATTTGTTTTATTTCATTTAAATAGATTTTTGATTGACTCAATAAGATTATTTATTTTTAGAAATACGCGTTACCATTTAAAGAGGATTATATTGTTAGTTAAAAGTGTTTTTTAATAAAGTCTGTAATAGTTAATGTATAGTATTGAAATTATAATATGAATATTTATAAATTTATTTTAAATAGAATTCTTGGTTGGAAAATCGTTGGTGATTTTAAAGAAAAAGAATTAAAAAAGGCAGTCATTATTGTATGTCCACACACTAGTTGGCATGATTTTTATATTGCAATTCTTTGTAGAAAAACACTAGGGATAATGATAAATTTTGTTGGAAAAAAAGAACTTTTTACTTGGCCTTTTGGTTATTATTTTAGATGGGTAGGAGGGGCTCCTTTAGATAGAAAATCCAATCAAAATAAGGTAGCTTCTATTGCTTCTATATTTAATGCGAAAGATGAATTTAGATTGGGAATAGCTCCAGATGGCACTCGAAAAAAATCAGAAAAATGGAGAACAGGTTTTTATTATATTTCTTTGGCAGCTAAAGTACCCATTATACCGGTTTCTATGGATTATAAAACTAAAATAGCAACTATTGGAAATCCATTCTATCCAACTGGAGCGATAGACTCAGATATAATAAAATTAAAAGAATTCTATAAGGGAACTGTAGGTAAAGTTGCGAAATATACTTAATAAAAAACCGCTTTCAAATATTTTTTAAATTAGTCAATTATTCAGACTCATCCATTGTGTGGTATACGTTTTGTACATCATCATCATTATCAAGTTTTTCTAATAACTTATCCACATCAATAGCTTCCTCTTTTGTAAGTTTTTTAGTTACTTGAGGAATGCGCTCAAAACCTGAAGATAATATTTCAAATTCTTTTTCTTCCAACGCTTTTTGGATGTTTCCAAAGCTTTCGAAAGGAGCATAAATTAATATTCCATCTTCATCTTCAAAAACTTCATCTACACCATAATCAATCAATTCTAACTCTAATTCCTCTAGATCTACTTCTTCTGGTTTAATTCTAAAATTGCAAGTATGATCAAACATAAATACCACAGATCCAGAAGTTCCCATATTTCCATCACATTTGCTAAAACAAGCTCTAACATTAGCAACAGTTCGAGTATTGTTATCGGTAGCAGTTTCAACTAAAACAGCAATTCCATGAGGAGCATATCCTTCAAATATTACTTCTTTAAAATCTCCTTGCCCTTTTTCAGTTGCCTTCTTAATAGCTCTTTCTACATTGTCTTTTGGCATGTTTACTGCCTTTGCATTTTGAATAACCGCTCGTAAACGTGAATTAGAATCAGGATTAGGACCCCCTTCTTTAACCGCCATTACAATATCCTTTCCAATACGAGTAAACGCTTTAGACATCGCAGACCAACGTTTCATTTTTCTTGCCTTTCTAAATTCAAAAGCTCTTCCCATAATAATTTTGTTTAAGTTTTACAAAAATAGAAAAATGCTGGAAACCACAAAGAGAAGTAAGATTGTTCTTTTAATAAAATTATTTTAAAGAGCTTATTTCTTCTTTTAGCACACAATCTTCAATTACTTGTGATGTGGTAATTTGATAATTTTCTGGAAGTTGGTTGTATTTAGGTAATATTGCCAGATATGTATCTTTGTTGGACTTAAAAATGTTTTTAAAAACAATATTTTTAAGTTCGAGCTTATTTGTGATTTCTTCAAATAGCTCTGAATGATGAATCATGTCATTACTGGACAGGTGATAAATACCACTTAAATCTTTATTAATAATATAATGAATTTGCTGTGCAATTTTATGAGCTGTAGAAACGCTAATAATCATATTTGGATATACTTCGAATTCAGCTTTATGTTTTGAGGCTTCTTTTAATTGAATTATTCTTGGAGAATTCACACCAAGTACTAACGGTAATCTTACTATCACATATTTTGATGAAGGCAATTTACTAATTGCCTTTTCTTGATTTACTTTATTTTTTCCATATTCACTATCTGCCAATAAAGAATCGTTTTCATAAGAAGGAAACTTTCCTTTTGCATCAAATACATTAACAGATGAAATATAAATAATTTTACAATCTTCACTTGATAGTGTATGATTTAAAATTTCTTGATGTACTTTTAATTGCTTATTGTAGTCTCCTTTAAGATTTAAAATGATATAATTGGGTTTCAGTTTATTTAGAATAGAATTAATATTTCCTGATTTCACATCAAACTCAAACATGATTTTATTAGTTTCAAATTCTGGGTTTGGGATACGATAAGTACCATAGACATCAAAATAAGGAAATAGCTCTTTATAGAGTATGTTACCAATAAACCCGTCTGCACCAAGTATAAGTATTTTATTTATCAAAAATCGAGTTTAAAAAATGCTATACTTTATAAAAAGGTAATTTTACGATGGTAGCAGGAATTGCATTTTTACGTATTTGTATATGAATTTTAGTTCCTGTAGATTTCATTTTTGAAGGAACATAGCCCATCCCAATACCTTTACTAATTGATGGAGACATAGTACCACTGGTAACTTCACCAATTTTATTACCTTGACCATCTACAATATCATAACCTTGTCTAGGTATTCCTCGTTCATCCAATTCAAAAGCAATCAATCTACGTTCTGGACCTTGCTCTTTTTGTTTTAATAGATTATCTGAATTGGTAAATTCTTTTGTAAATTTTGTAATCCAACCCAAACCAGCTTCTAATGGAGAAGTGGTGTCGTTTATATCATTTCCGTAAAGACAATATCCCATTTCTAAACGCAAGGTATCTCTTGCAGCTAAACCTATAGGTTTAATTCCAAAATCTGCACCTGCTTTAAAAACTTCTGCCCAAACTTGTTCTACTTCACTGTTTTTACAATAAATTTCAAAACCACCACTACCTGTATATCCAGTAGCACTAATAATTATATTTTCTAAACCTGCAAAGTCTGCTACTTTAAAATGATAAAATTTAATAGCACTTAAATCCACAGAAGTTAAAGATTGCATTGCTTCAACTGCTTTTGGGCCTTGAATTGCAAGTAATGAATAATCTTCAGAAATATTTTTAAGTTCCGCATTCATCGTATTTTTGCTATTAATCCAATCCCAATCTTTATCAATATTGGAAGCATTAACGACTAATAACCATTTTTCAGCATTGAAACGATATACAATTAAATCGTCTACAATACCACCAGTTGCATTTGGAAAACAACTGTATTGAGCTTGATCATCTACTATTTTGGATGCATCGTTACTGGTAACTTTTTGTATTAAATTTAAGGCATTAGGGCCCATTACTAAAAATTCACCCATATGGGATACATCGAAAACACCAACCGCATTCCGAACCGTTTCATGTTCTGCATTTACGCCCTCATAAGAAACAGGCATGTTATAGCCTGCAAATGGAACCATTTTAGCGCTTAAGGCATAGTGAATTTTTGCTAGTGCGATGTCTTTTACCATAATATTTTTACTGTTGAAAAAGTTGTTTGTTTAAAATTACGTGTCAAAAATTAAGAACTGCAAATATATTATTTTGTTTTGTTATTGCTATTATTGAGGGCTTAAAAATGGTTTTTGATTTTTAAAAATTCAGCATGAAGTCATGAAATACTATATGAATATCTAGTTTTGATATTAATTCTCAATAATTCTTTTTTTTTGATCTTTCTATACTAACTTATAATAATTCATCAAATATAACTCTGATTTCAGAATTTGAGGGCCTAGGAGCATCAGAACTTACAATACGACCATCTATGTCAATAATTATAAAACGAGGAATCCCTTTAATACCATAATCGGTTACAAATTTAGATTTCCAATTATTGTCTGCCATTAATTGAATTCCTTCTAATTTTTTTTCAGTAATCATAGTTCTCCATTTATCATAATCCTTTTTTTCATCTATGGATAAACTAACAAAAGCGATATTTTTATCATGATAATCTGTTTCTAAGGTTTTTAATGCTGGAATCTCTCTTAAACAGGGTCCACACCAAGTTGCCCATACATCGATATAAACAACTTTTCCTTTTAAATCTTCTAGACTTGTTTTACCACCCTTAAAGTTTTCATAGTTAAAAGAAGGAGATGTTTTTCCCGGTGTAAGCTTAGTTAAGGTTTTATAAGATTTAGTAACTTTTGAAAAATTTTCATCATTTTGATTCGAAATTTTATATAAATTATACACATCTTCTAAAGCATTATTTGCCTTCATACCATATCGTAAATAATTAAACATTAACTCATCCTTTACCGCTCCGTTTGGAAATTTATGATCAACTGTTTCTAAATAAGCCAATGCGATATCCTTATCGCTATTCCTGGAAACACCTTTTGCTATTCTAGCATAATGTGATTCTAATAAGCCCTTATAAGCACTTGAATTTTCAAAAGCATAATTGTCTGAAAAATTGAATTCTTTGTATGAATTATATAAGGATTTAGAGGCTTTAAAAGAAGTGTCTTTTGTAAAATATTGATAATATTCTTCATAATTTTCAATATTATTAATATGAGCATATTTTAATTCATTTGTTTCATTTACAATAAAATTTTTAGATATTCCTTTTGAAGAATTTAATAAATTAGAGTAACTAGAGTTAATTTTATTTAGTTCTATAATAAACTCATCTTCAGGTAATGAATATACTTTATCAAAAGGCAACTCTTTTTCTGATAACAAATATTTTGCTGCTAAATAGTTGTTTTCTGCAGCTATATCACCACTATAAACAAGACTCTCATCAAATTCCTTTGCATTAAGTGTAAGCCTAATGTTTTCTCCTTTTATTAAATAAATAGATGTGCTTTCTCTACCAATTCGCAAAGAATAATAACCTTCTTTATCAATTTTAAGTGTATCAGAAAAACTTCCATTATCAGTAATTTCAATTAATTTATCAAATCCATTCCCGGAAATTTTAGCGGAATTAGTATTGCTATTTTCAATAAATCCATTAAAAATTACATAAGAAGGTTTTACTTCTTTTTGGCAGGAAAAAATGCTTATTATTATTACTATTAATAGTAGTGAATTTTTCATATTTTTTTTTTAATTTATAGCTAAAATACTATAATAATTATACTGTTTTAAAAATACCATAAAACTTAATAAGGAATTAGTATTTTTGTTTTTTTAATACTTAGCAAACTATGTCGAATATACATTATATAAGTTCTGAATTAATCGATTTACCAACGATAAAGTTAATTTTAGATGAACGTAAAACTTTAGAATTATCTGAAGAAGCAATTCTAAATATTAATAAATCTAAGCACTACTTGGATAAAAAAATTGAAAATAATCCCATTCCAATTTATGGTATTAATACCGGGTTTGGTTCTTTATATAATGTTACTATTGGTCATAATGATTTGTCAAAACTACAAGAAAATATTGTTATGTCGCATGCATGTGGTACTGGTAATTTAGTACCTAAAGCTATTGTAAAAATAATGTTACTTCTTAAAATACAATCTTTAAGTTATGGTTATAGCGGTGTTCAGTTAGATACCGTTCAAAGGCTAATTGATTTCTATAATTTAGATATTTTACCTATTATTTATGAATTAGGCAGTCTAGGTGCCTCTGGAGATTTGGCTCCTTTAGCTCATATGTCTTTACCATTAATAGGAAAAGGTAAGGTACACTTTAAAGATCAAATTTTAGAAGCTGAAGAAGTTTTAAAACAAAATCACTTGTTTCCCATTAAGTTGGAGGCAAAAGAAGGTTTAGCATTGCTAAATGGAACTCAATTTATGAGTGCTTATGGAGTATATTGTTTATTAAAAAGCCATAAACTTTCCTATTTGTCAGATTTAATTGCTTGTATCTCTATCGATGCATTTAATTGTAATATGAGTCCTTACGATCCCTTGGTGCATCTTATTCGGCCACATCGAGGGCAAATTAAAACGGCAGAACGAATTTTAGATTTATTAGATGGAAGTGAAATTGGAACTTCCAAAAATAAAAGTGTTCAAGATCCTTATTCATTTAGATGTGTGCCACAAGTACACGGAGCTACAAAAGACACTATTTTATTTGTTACGAAAACAATGAAAACTGAAATAAATTCAGTTACTGATAATCCTATTGTATTTATTGAAGAAGATAAAATAATTTCTGGAGGTAATTTTCACGGCCAACCGCTAGCATTATCCCTAGATTTTTTAGGAATTGCTATTGCGGAGCTGGGAAGTATTTCGGAAAGAAGAACATATCAATTGATTGCAGGGTTAAGAGAGTTGCCTTCTTTTTTAGTTAATAAACCAGGTCTTAATAGTGGATTTATGATTCCACAATATACAGCTGCTAGCATTGTGAGTCAAAACAAACAATTGGCAACACCTGCTTCTGTTGATTCTATAGTGTCATCAAATGGTCAGGAAGACCATGTTAGTATGGGAGCTAATGCAGCAACAAAATGTTTGCAAATAGTAGACAATTTGGAACGTATACTTGCCATTGAATTAATGAATGCTTCTCAAGCGTTATCATTTAGAAAACCTTTGCAGTCCTCAAAATTTATAGAATCATTTATTAAGAGTTATAGAACTATTGTTCCCTTAGTAGAAGAAGATAGAATTTTAGCAATTGATATTGAAAATACAATTGCTTTTTTAGAGTCTCTGGAGATTGATAATGAAATATTATTTTAAAAATCATTTCTTAATTATTTTTATAAATAAATTTTTTAATTAATATATATGTATTTATTTAAATTTAATTATTATTTTGGAAGCGGATTTTAGTAAACTATGGATTATAACAAACAGATAGGAAAAAATATAACTGCATTATTGCTCTTTGTAGCTTTAATGTTGCCTTCTGCTATCCAATTTATTCATATGTTTGAAGGACATGATCACGTGGCTTGCACAGAACAGTCTACACACCTTCATGAAACGGTTGTAAAGTGTGATATTTATAGCATTCATTTGGCATCTTTTAATTATGATATAGCCGAATACCCTAATTTATTACTACCGAAAATTTATGTAGAAAAGAAAGTAAATTTTGCTTTCCTACAATACCATTCCTTTATAATAAGCAATACTCAGTTACGCGCACCTCCTATTTTTTCTTAATAAACAAAAATCTATTTATATGTTAATTAAGAATTTATATGCGCACGTATTTATTATTGATACTGTTGTTGAGCAGTATTCCATCTATATCACAAGATTGTGACAATACACTTTTCGGTACAGTTATAGACCTTCATGATGGGTCTTTACTTGTAGGGGCAACGCTTATTGTTATTGGTACTGAACAAGCTGTGCAGACAGATCTCGATGGAAATTTTTCCATTTCAAATCTTTGTAATGATAGTTATTACATACAGATCTCACATCCATTTTGCTTGACCAAAGGTTTTACAATTAAAGTAGTAGGTAAGACGACTAAGACTTTTAGGCTAGAACATCATCTGGAAGAACTTAACGAAATTACTATTGCAGGAAAAGCCTATAGTAATAAGTCTAAAACAATTTTTGAAAACACGATCTCAAAGGAAGAATTGGAACGTTTTAGTAGTGGTACGCTCGGAGATGCTCTCAATAGTTTGAGCGGAGTTTCTTCTCTTAATACTGGAAATACCGTTGTAAAGCCTATAATTAATGGACTTCATAGTAGTCGTGTGGTTATTATAAATAATGGTGTTCGGATGGAAGATCAAGAATGGGGAGCAGAACATGCCCCAAATATTGATGTCAATTCCATTGGTCAGCTTACTTTAATAAAAGGAGCAGGCGCATTGCAATACGGTGGTGATGCCGTGGGTGGTGTCATTGTAGTTGAAGCTTCAAAAGTTCCTGTTAAAGATAGTCTTTACGGAAAAACATTATTTACAGGAACAAGCAATGGTCGAGGTATCTCCCTGACTTCCCAATTGACTAGAAGTTATCAAAATGGCTGGTATGCAAACTTACAAGGAACATTAAAACGTTTTGGTGATTTTGAAGCGCCAGATTATGTATTGAGCAATAGTGGGATGTTTGAACATAACGCTTCTTTTCTGGTTGGACTTAATCGGTTCAATTATGGTATCGAGGCCTATTACTCAGCCTTTAAAAATGAAATGGGTATTTTAAGAGCATCTCATTTAGGTGGTGCACAAGACCAAATTCGGGCAATAAATAGTGACAGACCTTTAATTATCAATGATTTTACATATCAAATCAATACTCCAAAACAAGATGTAACTCATCATTTAAGTAGAATAAATGGGTTTAAAAGAATTAATGATTTTGGAAAATTGAGCTTCCAATATGATTTCCAGCGCAATTATCGTTTAGAATTTGATGTCAGACGAGGTGAAGATAAAGATAATGCCTCATTGGATTTAAAACTCGATACGCATACATTGAAGTTAGATTTGGATTCAAATTTAACGGATGTAATACATCTAAAAACCGGTTTAATGGGTCAATATCAAAACAATTTTGCAAACCCTGATACTGGAGTACGTAGGTTAATACCCGATTATGATAAATACGATTTGGGAATTTATGCCATAGTAGATTACCAATTAAATCAAAAACTACTCCTAGAAGCTGGTACTCGATTTGACTATACGTATATGAACGTTTTTAAATTTTATCGAACTTCTTTTTGGGAATCTAGAAATTATGATGAACTGTTTCCTGAAATTGTAATTGAAGTTTTTAACAATCAAATTTTAACGAATCCACAGCTAAATTTTTATAATACTTCAGCAACTCTTGGAGCAACCTATTCTCTTTGTGAAGATTATAAATTATTTTTCAATTATTCATTAGCATCTCGCGCACCAAATCCTTCTGAACTTTTTAGTGAAGGTTTGCACCATTCTGCTTCTCGTATTGAATTAGGGGATTTAAGTTTCCAATCAGAAATTGGACATAAAATATTTTTAACTTTTCAAAGAGAAAATAAAACTTTTAGTTTTTCAATAAGTCCTTTTATAAATAGGATAAAGAACTTTATAATTATTGAACCTACAGGAATTCAACAAACCATAAGGGGTAATTTTCAAGTTTGGGAATACCGCCAATCCGATGCAAAATTACTAGGAGTGGATATTGATGCTAATTATATTTTTACAAAAAATTTCAGTTATAAGTACCAGTTTTCAATGGTCAAAGGTTATGATCTTATAAGAAATGAACCCTTGATAAACATGCCACCTGTTAATACAATTAATGAAATTATCTATCAAAATATTAAATTAAGCAATTTGCGCATCGCATTACAGAGTGAATACGTATTTCGTCAGAACGAATATCCCAACAACAATTTTGAAGTGTTTATACCGCAGACCGAAACAATAGAAATGGTTGACATTAGTACACCTCCCGATGCATACCATTTGATCAACTTTAATTCCAGTATTGACATTAATGTCTCAAAACATTCAATACTTACTTTAGGTTTTGGAGTCTCCAACTTACTCAATACTTCCTATCGAAATTACCTAAACCGTTTCCGCTACTATGCAGACGATTTAGGCAGAAACTTTTTATTAAATCTCAAAATCAATTATTAATTTTTAAAACCAAAACAAATGAAAAAAGTAAAATTTTTAACAATCTCAATTTTCGCAATCGCATTATTTGCATCTTGTTCAGATGATGATGTCCCAGTAGTGGTAAACGGAGAAGAAGTGATAACTACACTAAGTGTAACCCTAATTGACTATGATGTAATAGGGCCTCCTAGGCAAGTAGTAATGCAATACCAAGATTTAGATGGAGATGGACCAGATGCTGGAACAGTAACAGTTTCAGGACCACTAAGCGCAAATACATCTTATGATGGATCCATTGTTTTATTAAATGAGACAGAAGACCCAGCAGAAAATGTAACTGAAGAAATTGAAGAAGAAGATTTAGATCATCAATTTTTCTATACTGTAGGTTCCGGACTAGATGTAACTACAGCATATACTAGTTTTGATTCTGCAGGTAATCCTTTAGGACTTACCTTCGAACTAAATACTGCAGGAGCTAGCTCTGGTGTACTAACATTTACATTAAGACATGAACCAAACAAACCTAATACTGGTTTAGCAGATGCAGGCGGAGAAACAGATATTGAAGTAACATTTAATGTGGCGGTTGTAGATTAGTAAACGCATATGCCATGCACAAATAACCAATTGCTTAATTGTAGTTGGTTAGTAGTTATTAAAAAAGAGAGCATAACTTTATGGATTATGCTCTTTTTTATGTAAAGATTTAAATGTAAAATAAAACTATTATTCACCAGCCTTTTGCTTTTTTTTAGTGATTTTAATAATTAATTCATTCGTTTTTTTATCTAAATCTATCGAAATACTATCCCCTTCTTTTAGTTTGGAATTAATGATTTCTTCAGCTAAGGAATCTTCAATATATTTCTGAATAGCTCTTTTTAAAGGCCTTGCACCATACTTTTTATCAAAACCCTTATCGGCTATATAGTCTTTAGCGTTCTCAGAAAGGTTTAATGTATAACCTAATCCATCAATTCTATTATACAATTTCGATAATTCAATATCAATAATTTTATGGATATGTTCTCTAGACAGCGCATTAAATACCACAACATCATCAATTCTATTTAAAAACTCCGGTGCAAATGTTTTCTTTAAAGCATTTTCAATAACACTTTTGGCATGAGAATCTTCTTGATCAGATTTAGCTGCTGTGCCAAAGCCAACACCTTGTCCAAAATCTTTTAGCTGGCGAGAACCAATATTAGAAGTCATTATTATAATAGTATTTCTAAAATCAATTTTTCTTCCTAAACTATCGGTTAAAAAACCGTCATCTAAAACTTGAAGCATCATATTAAATACATCGGGATGTGCTTTTTCAATTTCATCAAGCAATACTATTGAATATGGTTTTCTCCTAACTTTTTCAGTTAATTGTCCACCTTCTTCATAACCAACATATCCAGGAGGGGCACCAACCAATCGAGATATTGCAAATTTTTCCATGTATTCACTCATGTCAATTCGAATCAAAGCATTTTCTGAATCAAAAAGCTCCTGTGCCAATACTTTAGCTAACTGTGTTTTACCAACTCCAGTTTGTCCTAGAAATATAAAGGAACCAATAGGTTTATTTGGATCTTTTAAACCAGCTCGATTTCGTTGAATTGCTTTAGTTATTTTCTTAACAGCTTCATCTTGCCCGATTACTTTTCCTTTAATTCTATCAGGTAAAGCAGCTAATTTTAAACTTTCTGTTTGAGCTATTCTGTTTACGGGAACACCAGTCATCATCGAGACAACTTCAGCAACATTTGCTTCAGAGACTGTTTCTCTGTGTAATTTTGATTCTTGTTCCCAAGTTTCTTGTTCTTCAGTAAGTTCCTTTTCTAAATTTTTTTCATCATCTCTTAATTTAGCAGCTTCTTCGTATTTTTGTTTTTTAACAACAGAATTTTTCAATTCTCTAACCTCTTCAAGTTGTTTTTCAATTTCTAATATTCTATCAGGAACATGTATGTTAGTAATATGAACTCTTGATCCTGCTTCATCTAATGCGTCTATTGCTTTGTCTGGTAAAAATCGTTCCGTCATATAGCGATTGGTTAACTTCACGCAAGCTTCAATCGCTTCATCTGTATAGGTTACATTATGGTGAATTTCGTATTTATCTTTAATGTTCTGAAGAATCTCTATAGATTCATCAACTGAAGTAGGTTCGACAATTACTTTTTGAAAACGTCTTTCTAACGCACCATCTTTTTCAATATATTGACGATATTCATCAAGCGTTGTAGCGCCTATACATTGCAATTCACCTCTAGCTAATGCGGGTTTAAACATATTAGAAGCGTCTAGAGATCCTGTTGCTCCACCGGCACCAACAATTGTATGTATTTCATCTATAAAAAGAATAATGTCATCATTCTTTTCAATTTCATTCATTACTGCTTTCATTCTTTCTTCAAACTGTCCACGGTATTTTGTGCCAGCTACTAAACTTGCTAAATCAAGTGTAACTACTCGTTTATCAAATAAAATACGAGATACTTTTCTTTGTACTATACGCAAGGCTAATCCTTCTACAATTGCTGATTTTCCAACTCCTGGCTCACCAAGCAATAATGGATTGTTCTTTTTTCTTCTACTTAATATTTGTGAAACACGTTGTATTTCACCTTCTCGACCAACTACAGGATCTAATTTTCCTTCTGTTGCAAGAAAAGTTAAGTCTCTCCCAAAGTTGTCCAAAACAGGGGTTTTCGACTTTTTATTGGCCTTATTTGTACTTCCTGAAAATAAATTATCTTTACCCGATTCTTCGGCTGGTAAATCTTCATCGTTTGGAAACGATTCAGAAGTTGTTTTATCTAAATAATCCTCATCACTTGATATTAGTAATTTAAATTCATTTTTTACTATATCATAGTCTATTTTCATTTTATTTAATAGTTTAGTTGTTGGATCGTTTTCATTTCTTAAAATGCATAATAATAAATGGGCGGTATTTATAGAAGTACTTTGAAATAATTTTGCTTCTAAAAAAGTAGTTTTGAGTGCTCTTTCTGCTTGACGTGTTAAATGAAGATTTTTTTTGTCATTTTCATTTGAGGCACTATGGGGATTAGCAGGACTAAGTATTTCAACTTTTCTACGAAGATAATTTAAATCAATATCCAGTGTATTTAAAATTGAAAGAGCTTTCCCATTTCCATCACGAATCAAACCCAGCATTAAATGCTCAGTACCAATAAATTCGTGTCCTAGTCGCAATGCTTCTTCTTTACTGTAAGCAATTACATCCTTAACTCTTGGTGAAAAATTATCATCCATATTGTTTTATTGTGAGTATAAACTACTAATAATTAAAGTAGTGTGAAATTTAACATAATTTAATCGACCCTATATCTGTCATTTATTTCTCCTTAATTTCTTTTAAAAATCGAAGGTTAGTACAAATATAGTAATAAATAAGCTCCTATTAAATGAATGCAAGAGCCTTTAATAAAACTTTAATATTTAACTATTATCTTTATTAAGTAGCAAAGATATGATTGTTTACTTTTTTAAAATTGACTCCTTTTATTATAAAAAATAACACACACAACAAGAAAAATAAAATTAATAAATTTTTATTCTTATGCTATCGTTTATAAAACAAGTGACTTATTAAAAGAATTATTTAGAGTTTTGGAATCAGGAAGTAAAAAAAATGTTAGGGAATATAAAAAAATTAAACCATATACCTATACTCCAAGTTAATCCAGCCGTTTTAATGCATATAGGTATTTTGTCAGTTACAATTTTAATTATCTTATAATCCTAAATAGGAATTAGACATAATTTAAATTTCTTTTGAGTTTTGCAGGATAGAATTATTTGTAGTTTTTTTAACTTTTGTTATGCATATATGCATATCTTCTTGGTGTAAGTCCTGTAGAAGATTTAAATATTCTATAAAAAGAATTCGTTGCATTAAATCCAGCTGCAAGGGCTAGAGCATCGATACTAAAATCATCTAAATATCCTACTTTAATTAATTGTTTGGACTTATTTATTTTAAAATGGTTAGCATATGATGAGAAATTTTCAAAACCATTTTCTGAAATAGCAAGAGTTATGTGTTTTTGTTTTATATCCAATTTATCGGATAGCCAGATTAATTTAAATGATTTATTAAGATATAATTCTTGAATTAATATTTTATGAGAAATATTTTTAAATATCTCATTTAAATTTATTTCTTCTTTTATTTTTAAATTATTATAATCGTTTTGGTTTAAGTATACAGGGACATTGAATAAAATATCCTTCTTTTTGTATATAAAAATTACAATAAATAAAAGTATTAATGCTCTTATAGGTTCAGAAAAATCTGAAGAAAAACCCCTTTGTTTAACTGAAGTCATAACTAATATACCTGCTGTTGTTAACATAATTGCAAGAAATAACTTTAAATTGGTAAACATATAAAGCCATTTTTTAATTTTTTTTATAAGTTCTGACTGAGATTTAACTTTAAAATGTTTATGCAATAACCGATAGGTTAATAAGCAATATGCCACACTTACAAATATTCTTATACCTAGTATCCAAATTGGAGGATTATTGGGTCTTAAATAGTTAGACCAAAAAATATGCTCTTCGCTAAGAGTATTATTACTATATAAATTTGTTTTGTATGGAAATTCATAAATAATAAATATAAGAATAAATATAACAAGATGATATATATCCTTTTTTTCAAACATTATTTGTTTCGACAATAAAGTTTGGATATACAAATAAGCAAGAATAGGGAAAGCACAAATAATAGTAGGATTGGCATACACATTTATAGGTAATTTTATGTCATATATTATCTCAATGAATTGAATTAGAAGATACCTTAAACAAGAATAACTAATAATAATAAATATTACTAATAAGATTTTATTTGAGAAATATTTTAATTTTTTAATACTAATTATTAATTTAATTAAAATAATTAAGAAGATTATTAAATTTAAAAAAGTAAAGGAATCAATAATAATAT
>Ga0208814_1000358_pt1 | contig 30405 bp, 29 predicted proteins | sample MalvirAntarct_55_FD_184253 | JGI IMG/M metagenome (GOLD analysis project Ga0208814, IMG submission 184253) | Marine viral communities from the Global Malaspina Expedition - Malaspina viral metaG Antarct_55 (SPAdes) (version 2) | ecosystem: Environmental > Aquatic > Marine > Oceanic | place...
ACTATATCCAAACTATTTCCAACTATTTCCAACTTATGTTCCATATATTATACTTCTGTTCAAAACTATTTCCAACTACCAGTTTCTGTCTTAACAACATAGGTTATTGTTCTGCATATTATTATAATTTTAATGTTTTACGTTTCTTACGTTTCTTACGTTTCTTCGTTTTTTTCTTACCACCGCTAAGCGCGATAAATGCTTCTTTTGAAATAAATATTATTTCTAGATTACCTGTTAAGTTTATATTTGAACCAAATAAATCTTCTGCATTTTCTTTGTTTCTTAGATTTTCAGGCATCAATCTCAATTTTAAATCCTCATACTTTACAAGTTTATTACTTATAGGTGTGCTAACATCACCTAAACCACGCCAAGACGAACTTAATACATTACAATTTCCATCACCTCGGTTAAAGACAACGAAGTTATGCTCGGATGAAAAGAGATTACCATGCTCCGATATATTATCACTAAGTATTACACATATACATAACTCTGTATCCGGTAATAACGTATAAAAATGAGGATGACGTTCATTCCGAATATCATCAATTTTAGATTGGGATATATATTCAAACATGATTTTCTCTACGAGTGGTTGTTTAAATATTGTATTATATGTAGTCTCAAATCTTTTTCCAATCGGTTTGGTGAAACGTAATAATATCATAGTAAATATAAGTTTAGCCGTAAAACGGCAACCACACATTCTTTCGGACATATGGGTCGCTACAACATCATCCTCATCCAACTTAATACCCTTTAACATTTTGTTTCTTTGTGCTATAGATACTCTTTGATATTTTTCTAACATAGTTATGATTTGGTCTGATGCTTTGTCGGTTTCGTTCTCTGGGACGAGCTCACTTTTATGTTGTTTATAATATTCTTCTATTTGGGATTGTCGTTGAATCGCATTATTATAATTAGAGACCATAGTATCCAAATAAATATCTACCTCCATATTCAATATATATATATATATATATGAGTACATCCCGCAAAATGGGAGCTGGGTTGGCAGGTTCTTCCAAATCTATACGTTTAAACGGTCCTGTAGGCGGAGGCGATAAATTACAGGGTCTCGTTTCTTCCGTTGGTAAAAGTTATAATGTAGATTATCGTAAAAGTTATGGACAGAACAGAAACGTTGTATTTTACATGAATCAATTAGGAGGTATTGGAAAAAGTAAAAGCATGTTTGCTACAAATGCAGACGGTGTGCATACGTTAACCTTAAAGAATGACGTACAATCCGGAACGGACTACTCCTTTACAGTAACCAATTCTGGTAACGGTGCTTATCACATAAACGGTGGGTCCAATCCAACCTTATATTTAACCAGAGGTCGTACTTATACTTTTAATATCCAGGCACCCGGATATTCCCTTTGGATTCTTACCGGTCTTCCATATCATCCATCCCGTATATATTCTTCGGGCGTAACCAATCATGGTATTGATAGAGGCGTATTCACGTTTACCGTTCCGTTCGATGCACCCAATGCATTGTATTACGCAAGTCAACTGAGTACGTCCATGCAAGGTACTATAATAATAACAGATGAATCCGTATTCGCTCCATATAATGAAGATGATTTTAAGTATGGTCTATTATACTATTTTAATCCTACCAATCAAGATGCATTAACTTATTTCAGCAAATCTTCTTATTCTACGAATTCGATTGGTAGCATTTGCTATGAACCTACGAGCATATCCAGTTGGGATACACACTATGTACAAAACATGGATTCCGCTTTTTATAATAATGTAATTTTTTGCCAAAATTCATCTCCATTATTTAATGAAGATATTAGCCAATGGGATGTAAGTCAAGTCACGGATATGAATAGTATGTTTCATGGTGCAAGTGAATTTGTAGGAGATGGGTTGAGTATGAGTACTTGGGATGTAAGTCAAGTCACGGATATGAATAGTATGTTTTATAGTGCAAGTGAATTTGTAGGAGATGGGTTGAGTATGAGTACTTGGGATGTAAGTCAAGTCACGGATATGAATAGTATGTTTTGTAGTGCAATTAAATTCAATTCAAACCTCACTCTCTGGAAGGTAGGTCAAGTAACGGCTATGAATGATATGTTTAATAATGCAATTGAATTTGAAGGAACAGGGTTGGATGCTTGGGATGTAAGTAGTGTCACAGATATGAACAGTATGTTTGCATTCGCAACCAAGTTCAATCAAGATATCGGTAGTTGGCACGTAGGTAGTGTCACAGATATGTCATATATGTTTCAAGTGGCAACCGAATTCAATCAAGATATCGGTAATTGGAACGTAGGTAGTGTCACAAATATGAAACATATGTTTGACTACGCAACCGAATTCAATCACGATATCGGTAATTGGGACGTAAGTAGTGTCACAAATATGGACAGTATGTTTATCGTGGCATACAAATTCAATCAAGATATCGATAGTTGGGACGTAGGTAGTGTCACAAATATGGACAGTATGTTTTGCGGGGGATATGTCTTCAACGGAAACATTGGTAATTGGAACGTAAGTAGTGTCACAAATATGGAAAATATGTTTTGCGGGGCATCTGTCTTCAACGGAAACATTGGTAGTTGGGACGTAAGTAGTGTCACAAATATGGAAAATATGTTTGCACGCGCAATCAATTTCAATCAAGATATCGGTAGTTGGGACGTAAGTAGTGTCACAAATATGGAAAATATGTTTAACGGGGCATCTGTCTTCAACGGAAACATTGGTCGTTGGGACGTAAGTAGTGTCACAGATATGTCATATATGTTTGAAGGGGCATCCGATTTCAACGGAAACATTGGTAGTTGGGACGTAAGTAGTGTCACAGATATGTCATATATGTTTGAAGGGGCATCCGATTTCAATCAATATATCGGTAGTTGGGACGTAAGTAGTGTCACAGATATGTCATATATGTTTGAAGGGGCAATCAATTTCATTGAAGATATCGGTAGTTGGGACGTAAGTAGTGTCACAGATATGTCATATATGTTTGAAGGGGCATCCGATTTCAATCAATATATACGAAAATGGACGGTTGGTCAAAGAAGGCATCAGGACACCATCCTTACATCTATGTTTAAGGATGCAACACTAATTCTAAATAAATATAAAGGTATGACGGATAGTGATGGAAATCCTTTGATAGATAGTGATGGAACTCCAATTTTGGGTTTCTTTAATCAATAATAGGTTATTCGCGATTAATTGATAAAGATGTTTCAGGTTTTTGCTGAATTGAGTTGGTTTAATGCTACATGAGCAAACGTTTGTCCACATTAACCGTATCACTGATATCCTTTAATATATGCATACGGTCTTTTTCACTCATTATACATGCAGTATGACTTGCAATTCTCACGAATTGATCTTGTTGTCTTTCATTACCGACCCAGTTTGGATGTCGTTCCTCAAATTCGGGTTGCCATTTACAGTTAATGGCATGTTCGGTTGTCTCTAATATTTTTATTCCTGTATCACATTCCCATCCTTTGACTTGGTCATTGACATACCATTCCGACGTATCCACGTCTGCACAATGAAACGGTCGCTCTGTTATGGAAAGCGGTTGTAAATTTTTTAACACTACATTCTTTATACAGTCAGATTTCGTTTTATCAAGGTCTTCCAAGGATACATGCAATTGTCTTGCGAATTCTTGTATAGACATTGCTTTTGCACAATGTTCGTTTAAAAATACATTCAAATTGATTATGTTGTGTTGATGCAAGGTGTGAGAGACTTCATGCTTAGTTGACATGTGTTTTATCAACGATGGTATCAATACTTGAGTGAGTGTCGTCAATGCCTCTAACATGGCGTTGGCCGAGTCTACCTTGGGTTCTTTCCATGTACATACCGCTTTATGTCTATAATAACCGCTTTTAAATTTATAAGATTTTCCACAATTACAACTTATTTTTTCGGTTGTATTTTCTTTAGCAACTTTTAAGGACTGGTGATATACCATTGACCTTGTTTTATGCTTCTTCGTCACAATATGTTTGTCCCAAGAATATTTTTTACACGTAGTATAGTCACAAAATTTACATTCATACTTAGAGCAACTTTTAGCAACTTTTAATATACCATCTTGTATCATATATGGTATATTAAAAGTTGCTTATATTTAAACTATTTTCATAATCTTATATCCGAAGATTGAGACCATAATCTCTCTACATAACTTTTTCAACCTTTCCCAATTTTCTCCTACATCATGTAGGTAACTAGACATGACTTTTAGGGTTTTCAAACCTCCTTTAAAAACAGAGTATTTCTAGTAAAATGATGTGTTTTGAAAAGGGGTTTGGAAAAGAGGATTAGAGAGAATTGTAAATAAAAAAATAACATTGGATTTTAATAATATATATGGAATATATCGTATGAGTACGGGATGGGATGTGTATATCCTTGAAAAGGAGGGTTATACGTATGTGGGAGTGAGTCCAGACCCTACGCGAAGATTACGACAACACAATGGAGAGAGAAAAGGAGGCGCGCGATACACTACGAGTAAAGGACCTGGGTGGAAACAGGCGTGTGTAATCTCTGGATGTGCTAAAATACAAGCGTTGCAATTGGAATGGGCCATCAAACATTGTCCGCCTCGTCATGCTGGAGGATTGCAGAATCGTCTGCATAAATTATATCAAGTACTGGTACGGGAACGATGGACGTCCAAGTCACCCTTGTCCTCTTCTGTACCGTTACACATTACGTGGAAAAACATCACTCCGTCGTTTGTATTTCCCTACCATATCACAGAAACCTTTGAACATATTGATTAAAATTGATATCTATCCGAATTCTACTTACGATTCGTATAATGCCAGAACGGTCTTTACCCTTTCATGAAAGTATCCAGTCCTTTTATGATTTGTCAGAAGAGACTCAAATTAAAATCATTCAAATCGGTCTTTTGTTACATGAACAGGGCGTCTTGCAGACCCAAACATGGAACAATGAACGATGGCAAAGCCATATGGATGAACTTCTTACAAAACATCAATCCCAAGTATCGTCTGTGCATGAAGCTTTGGAACAAGAAAAACTAAATTTTGAACGTTATAAACAAATGAGTGAATCTCAACAAACTATATATATTGAAGAAGCGATAAGCAGAGAACGTCAGATACAAAAGACACAATTACAACAACTTACACAAACCAATACGGATTTATTATCACGCATGAATCGTCTTCAATCCGAGATTGAAGAGAAATATTTGAGCCGTTTCATGGAATCTTCTAAAGCGCATCAGGAAATCTTAATGCAACAACGTGACCGTGAAGAAACCATGCGTCTAGACTACGAAACGCGTTTATCCAGACAACAAAACTCGTCTTTACGTGGTAGAGACGGCGAAGAGGCTGTCATGGAACAATTGACCACACTCTTTCCAAAAGCAGACGTGGAAGATACACACACTACACCCCATCGCGGAGATTTTATCATGCGTCACGACGACATGACTGTGATGATTGAAACTAAAAATTATTCAAGAAACGTACAAAAGGCAGAGATTGATAAATTTTATAGTGACATTGATAACCCATCCAATCGTGATGTGCAATGCGGTTTATTTGTTAGTTTGCATACAGGCATATGCAACAAAGACGATTTTCAGTTTGAAATTCGGAACAAGGTTCCCATTTTATTCATACATCGGCTGTATTCTAATTTTGGAAGCTTACAAATTGCAATGAGCTTTTTTAAAATGTTGATTGAACAAAAAGATATTGATTTAACCCACAAGCAAACCATGGATGCGTTCAAACACATTGCATCCTCCTTAAAACGTAATTTTCAAAAACAAAAAACAAACTTGGACCGTTATTATAGTACACAGATGGAGTTTATCACTTCACAACAAAACAATCTAACGGAACTCTATGGGATTTTAAAACAAAAAGATTGATAGAACTCTGAATTCTATATTTCGGCTAATTATGACCAACCCCAAGTTGAAAAGATTACACCGTTGTACGTTTCAAACGCTGACTTGAGTTAAAATCGTCAACATATTGTCTAATAATTTCAAAATTTACATTCTCGGCATTATGCCAATACCATTTATGAAATATTACATCGTATGGATTTATGGAATGACCATAAAAACTATTCTTTCTTGATGGATGTTTATTATGGTTTAAATTGTAATTATCCTTCTGCCTCCAATCTATATTTTGATATTTAGGTAACATACAATCTATAGAATATCCATGTTTTAATATACAATTAGATAATCCATATTCTCCATTGACAATGGCACTAAATTTATTAGGATGATTACAAAATATATTGGTTTGATTCTTTAACAAATTTAAACCAATATTATCTACCATAAAAAAAAATCCTTCCACTTTTGGTCCATATCCTCCAGCATCACTATGTGGCAAACAAACAATTGTCGTTCCAACCAATTTTACAGAATCATTTATTTTTTTTATAAAAATATTGGTCCAATGCGTTTCTGTAAAAGAATGAGGAAGAATTGGTCCAATCACTCCACTGTTCATAAAAAAATAATAATCATATGTTTTAGCATTTATTTTCATATATTCTAAAGCATGATTGTGACCGCCAAAATCATATCCTATATTTTCTCTTTTAAGTATTGTTAAATTGTCTAATTTTGGAAATTGAATTTTTTTATCATATTCATATCCATTAATCACAATTATGTAATCAATGTTATCTTTGTATGACAATTCTTTTTTAACGAAAAAACATAAATTATAATCAGACGAGGGAGATGAAAAATATGTATAAATTATAACAGATTTCATTATATTATATATATATATATATTACTCAATAAGTATTTGAAATATTATACTTCGTCTTTTTTACATGATAAAATAATTGGTTTATCTAACTAAATATATAATACCAAGAACGTTCAAAAAAATGTCCTTCGGTTGGATTCACGTTATGGTTGACTTCTAAGATTAATCGTTTATAATATTCAAGGGGTTTATTCAATATCTTTTCTTTTTTTACTGCAAATATAGCATTACGATAAATACATATTGGGTTTGGATAATGTATATCTATGTTCTGTTTAAACCATTCTATGAAAATAATTGGTTTATTATGTTTATAGTTATCCTTTAAGTAATAACCATTACTTCTTAAATTCCAATCTTTGCGCCAATGCATATTCCTTCGTACATCATTATGCCTGAAAAAATTTTGAGATTTTGAATGACGTAACGCTGTGTTTTTAATTCGGATTAAATAATCAATGTTATCCCTTCTTTTATGGTCGGATATTCTGGCTTGTGTAAAAACGACAACGTCTGGTAAATTATCGTAATTTGTAATTATATAATGTAAATAAGTTTCACTTTCTCTTCCGACATTGTTTAAAAGTATTTCATTACAAATATTTAATGCATCACCTTTATTGTATATTATACAATTTGACATTTCACTATTTAACCATTCAATATTTTCATTGTACCTTGCTACTATAATTTTATAGGACATATTATAGTATTTATAAATAATACATTTTTTTTTGAAATGGACTTAATATTGATAGAGTTGTTTCACTGTAAACGTAAAGGACCAATCTGCACCATCTAAATCCACCAAATTACCTTTATCATCCAACAATTGTATCGCTAATCGTTCAATGTTCACTGGTCCAAAATACATTCTAGAATTGGTTCTTAAATTTACACCAAATAAAACAAGCGGACGCTGTATAGGGTTTATATCTCTACCAGATAATGGTACTACGGCTAATATATTATCGGTGGTAGGAGCCACCGTATATTCTTTTTTCTGTTTACGATTTTTTTGTATCATATTGATGGTATATAATTGTGCTTGTGTCAAAGTTCTAGGAGCAGTCATCACTGCAATGCACTGACCGGTTTGGTCTTGGGATAAACTATCTGCTGTATAATAAGTTGGCATTGCTAGGTTGGTATTGATTGAAACGGTTCCTATGATTCCTTTGTTTAGACGATTATGTTGATAATCGTCTACACTCAATAAAAAATACTGAGGCCCGTTGAAATTGGGACATGCACTTGCTAATACGGGGTTATCCGGGATGATAACCGTAGTTAAGTTTCCATCGTCACTATCTCTAAATCCTAATAACCAACCCAAGTTGTTATTTATAAACGTTGTATTGACACAAAAACACGCATTTGTGGGTAGGTGTTTGGTCGCGTCAAACCATGTGATACACGTGTTTACCGTGATAGAAATACTTACACGATTTATATCGGATGAGTATGTTAACGTAATAACAATATTCGTATCCGGTACATAAATAACCCTAGTATAATCATCATCATAAAAAAAGGTATCTATGGTATAATATCCGTCTGGTATAGTAACCACAAACTCCTCTCCTGAATGGGTGAAACTGAATTGGTTGTTTCCCAATGCAGAGGATATATTGAACCAGGTTTGAGGGATTTGAATAGAATACAATTCAATAGAGAGAACATTTTGTAAGACCTCTGATAAATCTACTGTAAAATTGGTATTATAGGAGGGTGAGTTGATATCACAATCGGAATAGGGTAAGACAATGGGTCTATATTGACTATCTATAATGACCGTTCGTTCCACTACATTTCGTTGAGTTGGATTGATGGTGCCTTGTGCAACTGGAATGGGATAAGATTGATTGACACCAATGGCTTCCTGTTTCATTGTGTAATGTGTTCCGTCCTCAAACGTTTGTACCGTATTGTCGCGTGAAGTGACTTTATCCGATTGTATGGTATTTTTTTGTTTTAAATATTGTTGTTTACTCCAATCTAACAAACTATCACTTGCTTGTTCTTTATATGAATCGTCGTCATATGTCGTTTGAGACAATATACGAATACTTTTGTCTTGTGCCTGTTTTATAAATTGTTGTATGGTTGGGTCTGTGGATGCTTCCATAAAGGCATTGGATGCGACACGTAATTCAGACAAAGATGGGTTAGATAGTCCAAACAAATCCAAAATGTCGTCTATACTCCAATTATCAATGTTTGTATCTAATTTATTATCCATACATCAAGTACTATCTTATGTTTAAGCAAGAATATCATATTTGACAAAATTGATAGTGTATGAATTCATTGTATATTTTACAATCATTGCTTCTATGGATTGCAGTATATGTTGCGAACCCTTCAATCGGTCTACACGTAAAAAGATTGTTTGTGAATATGCAAATTGTATGTTTACTGCTTGTAAATGCTGTGTGCGTCAATATATTCTTTCAAAAGAGTTACAACCGCAATGTATGCAATGCAAACAAAACGTGTCTATTGAATTTATCATTCGTCATTTAAACCGAAGTTTTATGGAAGGTAATTATAAACAGCATCGTACATCAAAGTTACTGGAACGGGCAATGACTCAATTGCCAGAGGCTATGCCTGAAGTTGTACGCATCCAAAACATTTCAAAAAAACGGTTAGAATGTGAAGAAGCCCTCACAAAAGCCGTTGAGGCAGAACGTGTATTGCGTCAGCGTAGAACGGAACTACGGGACTTGCAACAAAATGTTGCTTCCAATGAACGAAGAAAATTCATCATGACATGTTCAAGAGAATCATGTAGAGGGTTTTTAACCGATAAACCCAAACATGTATCTTATTATCAATGCGGATTGTGTGACTATTATACTTGTAGTAAGTGTTTATGTGTAAAAGGGTTGGATCCAGAAACCGAACATACATGTGACCCAGAACACGTGGCTTCGGCCGAATGCATCAAATTACAAACTAGACCGTGTCCTGCCTGTGGAGAGCGTATTTCTAAAATTGATGGTTGTGACCAAATGTGGTGTATCACGTGTCATACTGCATTTAGTTGGACACGAGGTACCATTGATAATGGAGTAGTGCATAATCCGCATTATTTTCAATATCAAAAAACAAACGAGAATGTAGTGATGCCTCAATTAGGACTTGGTCCATGTAATGCATACGCGTTACCCGATTATCATTTAATACGACCATTTGAACTTCGTCTGCGTCGTATAGAACATTCATTATCCGATAAGTTACTTTCCATGTATCAGACCATTGCACATATTCATCATTACGAACGCTTGAATATACAACGTCGTATGAATGCTTTAGAGGATACCCATTTAAAGGTTCGGTATTTAATGGGGAATGTCACAAAGGAACAATTTGCTTCTGAATTATATAGTTATGATTATAATTGTATGAAAGAACGGTTGATATTAAACGTCATTGATTTATTGAATGATACTGGAATTGAAACTTTATGGGGTCTTGTGAATTCCAATGAAGCAGAAGGCATACGCGAATGCATCTATAAGGAATATGAATCCTTTATTCAATTGTGTGAATATTGTAATACACAATGGTTAACTATATCGTTGAACTTTCGGATTTCAGTTCCGTGGATTTCTATTAGAACCGATAGTAATAATACCCACGTCTACCTTGGACTATTATTAATGATATATCGTAAAAAAAATGTGTGTAAAGAGTTCTTGGATATAAACCCTCACGCCTCTAAATTAGAAATAGGGTCTTTGGAGATGGATACACTCATGAGTTCATTTGCGTCTATACCCAGACATTAATATACAGGCACATGAATGGTAATATAACGCTTTTTAAACATGGTCATTATTTTTTTTTGAAAGCTGATATGAGAATTGGTGTGTATCCAAGTTGGAACACACATAATACCGTATCCACGTTTTAAATGGCTTTTGCCTTTAAACACAAGCGTATCTAATATCGTAATTACTTTTAATTCTTCAGTGTTTAAGCTTGTTCTATCTATACGATATGAGCTATGATATAAGTAACGGTTATAGTTACCATGTTCGTAAATCTTACATACTTTCCTTGCATCTACATGATTTACAATTAAACCAATGCCTTGTATTTCATTGAGGTCGTTATGCATTTCCAATACAAACGAGATGGCACCGATTGGAATGCTATCTTTTATACGAGAAGGAGTGCCATACATGCACCCTTCCCAACCATGAGTCTCTCTCCATCTATGATTTTGGTCCCATGTAGAATGGTTGAACCTTGTTGTGAATAAATAAATCATATTAAAGGTATTTTATAATCTTTCAGATGGTGTTTTTTTTTCAATTTTATATCATATAATACCATGCAGTTCTCTTATATGATATTCGCCTACCTTTTATCTTTTAGTATTGTAACGTTTGTATATGTGTATGTGTTGAATTTGCCAGGACATATTACACAATCTTACGATTTAGTGTATGAATATTACTATACGAATGCAATCTATAGTCTTCTCTTGGACATAGGGTTGGTCGCATTCTACATGTACGTATCCAACCAGCTGTATACATTGTTCATGTTACCTAAATCTGACAATGCACTTCAACTCATTGTACTCATATGCACCACGATTATGATATCTGGAGGATGTATGATATATTTTAAAATGTTTGGTAACCCAAAATTATTCTTTACACGGTGGTTTAAACGTGTAGGATATAGAGCCATTCTCTACGATGTATATTTAGTTTCCTTAATATATCTGTTGTTTCGTATGATAACGTAAAAGATGGATACTACTTTATTGCAGTGACCCCATGCACATGGAATAAGATAGACGATTGGTAAAATACATTAAGAAAGGCATAAATAATCCTAAAAATCCGTCGTATGGTTTTAATTTATTTTTAAATAGTAAATATATTGTAGTTACTATGTATAACAATAAATATAGTAATGATATGACCATTAATCCGTAAAAATAACTACAATACTGACGTCCATAGGGTGAAAATAAAGATTGTTCTACCGTTTTGAGGTTCATATATATATTATATATATATATAAAAAATTGAATATATGTAATGAGTTTAAACTTTAAACGTCTATAAATCCATGAACTATGTCCCTATTTATCGTAAATTTACATTATCGTGTAACACTTTTAGTGGTTTTACTTTACGAGTAGATGTCGCAAGATTCAATCATTTGAATGAGGTGGTTGAATATGTATTGACCTCATTACGTGAACACTTAAAAGAGCTTGGGTTAGATTCATTGTTGAATCAATTAAGCACGTTATGGTCGTTGTATCATATTCACGATTACGACATAGAGACGGTTTGGTTAGAAGACAATGAATATTATATTTGTAATCACGGATGTAATAAATAATATGACATCGGAAGAACCTCGTCGTGTAATTAAATTCCATTGTATTTTCGAGTCATGAAATAAAATCTAATGGAATTATATTATAAGCTTTACATATGTAAGTAAATGAACATTGATTGTAATTGTGAGTTTGGATATGAATTACAATTAGTAATTCCTTATGCATATTATTTGCACAAGAATGGGTTGCTTAAACAAACAACTAGCAGTATACATACAAACGAGTTGTATTATTTTTCAAAGAATCACAATGCAAAATATCATAAACGCATATTTAATAATCCAAATGTACCAAATAGAACACCACATGTTAACGAATTAAATTATTTGGAATGGACTCCACCACCATATAAACATATATTTAAAAATGATATTTTTTTGTATGAGAAACCTTTATTAATTATCCATAACAAATTCAATCAAGAGTGGAGGCTAAACCCAGTAAACTATATCAACACGGAAACTTTGGATGCCATTTTTACTTTATGTAAACATAAATATACAATTGTGTACATAAGACCAAAACAAGTAAATATAGTTTCTGATAATAGTGAAATATACAATTTAGAGGAAGATGAATTATTACGATCGCACGAGGTAATAGATGCAAATACCTTATATGAAGAAAATAAGAGTGTTGGCAATTTTAATCATTTTCAACTTTTATTACATTCTAATTGCAATAAGTTTATTTCAGTTCAAGGGGGTAATTGTGTTTTAGCAAGTTATTTTGGAGGTACAAATATAATATATACAAAACGAGGAAACGAATTATTGTGCGATGCATATAATGGACATTATAAACAATATTCAAACTGTAATATATTACACACAGATAATTATGAACTTTTACTGGACTTGATTACCCATAATTATTGTGACTGAATATATTGTAACAAAAAAGTTCATGGAACTAGATTATAATTCTTATCATTGGAAGTGTAAACATGTGTATTGGAACAATGATTTACAAAAATAAGCAAATGAATAACCCATTATTAAATGATTTTCTTAACACTGATGTTATTACTCAAATGGATGTTTGTATTAACGAAAATAATAATTATTGGCCACAAATAACTGATTATCAACAATTATATAATGAAAATCCAGACTATTTTTATTCTTAATAAACGAGAACCAACAAAATTATTATCTTCATTTAAGAAGTGGTATAACTTACATGAAAGACTAATTAGGTATAAACCAGAATTATTTAATAATATGACAGACGAATCTTTTATTTATTTTGTAATTAAACATTATACAAATATAGAAACTTTTTTTTTCAAAAATTCCAAATTCTAAATTTATAACTTTTGATATTGAAAATGATAAATTAGATAAATTGAATAAATGTATTGATTTAAAACAAATAAAACAATTTCCACACAAAAACAAAGATAAAATAGGCGTTTAAAATGTAAAAAAAAATGATCCGTTATTTTTTCAATCAAATAAATGTTTGAGGGTCGGGTTTAATCGTGGGGATTCATGATTATATTCAGGATTGCGTTCAATGAAACGAATGGTGAATGTTGTATTACTACAATGTCCATCTTTACAATACGTCCAAAAGACTACGTTCAAACGCTAACGTCTAACCCTGAATATAAACAATTATATGGAGAAATCTTTACACCTTTTTCAATCGTGGATACCATGTTGGATATGATGGACCCCTCTGTATTTTCAAACCCGTCCCACACCTTTATGGACGGTGGTGCAGGAACCGGATATTTTACCATGGCATTATGTTGGAAATTAGATACACATCTTACATCCTGTATGCCAGACGAAACCCAACGAAGACATCATATCTTAACCCAGATGGTATACATGTGTGAAATACGTCCTGAAAATGTGTTACAGTTAAGGAGGTTGTTTGGTACATTGGCCAATATAATAGAAGGGGATTTTTTGTCGTACAACGAACGCACGTTCCATTACGTGATTGGTAACCCACCTTACAATTGCAACGGTATCAAGAAAGTACCCACGAATACAACCCAAACGAAAACTCAAGACGGGGTTACGATTTGGTATAGTTTTATAAGACACTCCATAGATTTGCTGAAAGACCAAGGGGAATTGTTGGTAATCATACCTTCTTTATGGATGCGCCCAGACAAGGAACACATGTATACCTGCATGACGCGTCATAAACTATGCAAAATCAAATGTTTATCCAACACGGAAACCAACAAAGCCTTCAAAGGTGAAGCACAAACCCCCACGAGTATGGTGTATTTACGAAAGACCGAGAATGACTATATAGTGGACTTGTACGATTTCTCTATGCAATGCTATGTGCCTTATACCTACCGACCCATGGAACCTATACCGGTCTTTGGTGCAAGCGTTTTACATAAAATTAGAACCTTTCTGCCATTCCAGACACTCCGTGTCTATAAAACCAACATGCCCTCCAAAAAAACCTCGTTGAGCAACGTTCAAGATACTTCCCATCCGTTTGAGAATGTACGAACGGCAGTGATTGCAGACCAACGTCACGTTCGGTTCATCCAAGAATATAGTTCTATTCCATTGGCTTACCACGGTGTTAAAAAACTAATCCTAGCCCATAAAATGTACGGATTTCCATATTTAGATTTAAAAGGGAAGTATGGTATTAGCAATCGGGATACATATGTCATTGTATCCGAAGATGAAATATATTTAAACAAAATCTGTGATTTTTTTAAAACTAAATTTGCACTGTATTTACTGGAATGTACGCGATATAGAATGAAATATATAGATAAACATATTTTTGACTTGATTCCGGATGTAACTCGTTTGAACGATTTTCCAGATACCATAGATGATGCAACCCTATCCCATTATTTTAAATTGTCGGACGAAGAGAACCATGTCATTGATACATTACATACAAAAATGTATTCGTTTCAATACGTGGAATAAAAATTAATATTTGTATAATTATATGAGTAAATCTACTATTCTGGGTGCAGGAAATGCAGGGGCATCTAGGTATGTCGCCTTAAATGGAAACCAAAGACATATGATTTAATACAAGATTATGTTAGTTGATTCTATAAGAAATATACATAGATATACTATATGCCATTGACCTATATGTATCGTAAACGGGCGGATATATATACAACACAAGGAGGTGATAAATTGCAAGGACTATTCATTAATTCTGATTCACGTAATAAACGTCATGCTCAATATAAAGCTTATGGTACCAACCGTGACAAAATTGTATATCAAAATCAGGTTGGAGGTATCGGTATGCGATTACCAAGTAAGGTTCGTCGTTGTTGTACTGCTTCCATCTATAAAAACAATCCGTATGACCCACCTCCTGAACCTACAGGTGAATCTGGTGAATCTGGAGATTCAGGTGAATCAGGTGACTCGGGTGAATCTGGTGACTCGGGCGATTCAGGTGAATCCGGTGACTCTGGAGATTCCGGTGACTCTGGAGATTCAGGTGACTCTGGTGATTCTGGAGATTCAGGTGACTCTGGAGATTCCGGTGACTCTGGTGATTCAGGTGACTCAGGTGATTCAGGTGACTCTGGAGATTCAGGTGACTCTGGAGATTCAGGTGACTCTGGTGATTCTGGAGATTCCGGTGACTCTGGAGATTCAGGTGACTCTGGTGATTCAGGTGACTCAGGTGATTCCGGTGACTCTGGAGATTCAGGTGACTCTGGTGATTCTGGAGATTCCGGTGACTCTGGAGATTCAGGTGACTCTGGTGATTCAGGTGACTCAGGTGAATCCGGTGACTCTGGAGATTCAGGTGACTCTGGAGATTCCGGTGACTCTGGTGACTCGGGCGATTCAGGTGAATCCGGTGACTCTGGAGATTCAGGTGACTCTGGAGATTCAGGTGACTCTGGTGACTCTGGAGATTCAGGTGACTCTGGAGATTCCGGTGACTCTGGTGACTCGGGCGATTCAGGTGAATCCGGTGACTCTGGAGATTCAGGTGACTCTGGAGATTCAGGTGACTCTGGAGATTCAGGTGACTCTGGTGATTCTGGAGATTCCGGTGACTCTGGAGATTCGGGTGACTCTGGTGATTCAGGTGACTCAGGTGATTCCGGTGACTCTGGAGATTCCGGTGACTCAGGTGATTCCGGTGACTCTGGAGACTCCGGTGAGTCTGGCGAATCAGGTGAGTCAGGTGAATCTGGTGACTCGGGCGATTCAGGTGAATCCGGTGACTCAGGTGACTCCGGTGACTCTGGAGATTCAGGTGAATCTGGTGACTCCGGTGACTCGGGCGAATCAGGTGACTCGGGTGACTCCGGTGACTCGGGCGATTCAGGTGACTCGGGCGACTCAGGTGAATCAGGTGACTCGGGCGATTCAGGTGACTCCGGCGACTCAGGTGAATCCGGCGACTCTGGAGATTCAGGTGACTCGGGTGACTCCGGTGACTCGGGCGAATCCGGTGACTCGGGCGAATCCGGTGACTCCGGTGGTTCGGGTGAATCCGGCGACTCGGGCGATTCAGGTGAATCCGGTGACTCAGGTGACTCGGGTGAGTCTGGTGACTCGGGTGAGTCAGGTGACTCGGGTGAGTCAGGTGACTCAGGTGAATCTGGTGAATCCGGTGAATCAGGTGAATCCGGTGAATCAGGTGAATCCGGTGAATCCGGTGACTCCGGTGACTCGGGCGGTTCGGGTGATATTTACCCATTGATTGGATTTAATGTGTCTGGTGGAGAACAAGGCAACGGCCTGTCAAAAGTATATATGTGTATAACGGATAATGTATTGAATCCTTATGTGCATGAACAAGCTAATGTATATAATAATGTGTATACAAATGCGCTGGTTAACCAAATAGACCGTAGTAGTGTTTCCATTGTAAGAATACCATTTCAAGGCAAAGACGGAGGCACCTCTACCACGCCAACTAATTTATTTACTAATACGTTTGACACCTTTGTAGGTGTGGATAATGCAGATTTTAATAATAATACATTAACACTCACACCATCAAATAATATAGATTATCTTAATGATAATTCTCAAGATAAATATAGTGATAACTCATTACACCTATTATTGAAATGGATAATTCTAACGGCAGAAACTTTTTCAAAGGCTAAAATAATATTAGATTGTCATAGTTACACTCAATGGACTGTTGATGGCGTTAGTAGCAACGATTATGATACTAACACTGACAGTGCACAAGTGAAAAATTGTGTAACTATTATATGGTCAAATATTTTGGTTGGATTAAAGATTGCGGCCGATGATGCAGGTATCACCCTCGAATGGGAAGATTTATTAAATAATAGAATATATTATGAATTAATGAATGAACCATATAAAATAGCCAACATAACTAGTTATCAGGATACCATAGATTATATTAAAGGACTACCCAACCCTTATAATATACCTAAAATACTATTAGGAATAAATGCCGGCACAGCCTGTTCTCATTTTTCTAATTTTTCTGATACAACCGGGGTGACTATAGGTATTCCTGATTTTATTGATTGGATAAACAATAAAAATAAATATAATATGAATGAGTTTGCCTATGTAATTCACCAATATTTTGACGATGGTTCGGATGGAACTGATACAAGCGTAAATCAGATTATTGTTGATTCAATGTCTACAGGAATAAATGATGTATTTAGTTTGGGAATGGATATAATCGTGACAGAAGTAGGATGTGCCGGTACGGATAGTAATTGGACGGATGCATGGACTAAGATGTGGAATGGTTGCATTGAGGCTGCATCTGGCAATTCCGAGGGAAGAGGACAATTCCTAGGTGCAACCATATGGAATTGTGATATGTATTCTGCTATACAGAATGTAGCGCCGGACCCAACCAGTACAACCAATCAACAACTTAATAATATTAATACAGTACAAATTACAGACGTATATCTAGATAGTGAGGGTTCCTCATTAATGCAATTATTATAATCCTATATATGTTACATGTGTGAATCCTAATTTAAGAACGATGACTACGTTTGATACAGTTCCAACACCCTCTTAAAGTAACTCACCCGTTTCATAATAACGTTTCCAAGAATGAGGAACGCATTTGGTTTTACCGTGGTACACGACCGCCAACCGTTTGTCTATCAAGGATTGATTTAAATGCACCCCGTTGCAATAGACATCGGCCAATAACCTTCCATATTTATCCATGGATACTCGTTCTAGGGTAACGATTTGTCCATCCACACATGTTTGAACGTATTGTTTTGCCAACAAGGCGATTGAATATTCGGTTTCATCTTTAGATTGTTTGGATTTGATTTCAGGACAATCCAGACCATTGAACCGAACTGAAAAGGCATACATCGTTGGATTGTAATCCACATACCCTGCAATCGTAATGGTATCTCCATCGTATACGTTCATCACACGACCTCTACGTATCGTAGGAATGTATTTGGGTATTTTTTGTGTAATCTCTTTTGGTAGGGGACGGTAGCAAGCATTTCCCATTTTAAAGTATAGTAAAATGGATACTTAAAGTATCAATTTTACTATAAATCTTTTGTATATAGATAAAATTGATATAGGAGGGTACGGTTGAATGGAACGCATACATGAGTGAACTTTCAAAAGACCAACAAGAAGCCATGGATAGTTTTAAACAAGGCAAAAACATATTCCTTACAGGACCAGGTGGATGTGGAAAAAGCCATTTGATACGACACTTTAAACTGCACGCCGAGCGTAATCATAAAAATGTACAGGTATGTGCAATGACTGGAACGGCATCGGCTTTGCTAGAATGTAAAGCGAAAACCATTCATGCATGGGGAGGGATAGGGATTGCCTCTGGGTCGGTGGAGGACATAGTGCAACGCGTCGTCCAAAATCCGTATAAAGTAAAAGTATGGAGAACCCTAGACATTTTAATATTAGATGAGGTAAGTATGCTTTCCAAAAAATTATTTGAAGTGATAGATACGATTGCAAGAATCGCCAAACACAAACCAAACCTTCCATTGGGTGGAATACAAGTCGTATTCTCAGGAGATTTTTATCAACTACCACCTGTAGGGGAACAAGATGACCCGGGTTCATGTGAATTTTGTTTTGAAAGCCCCCGATGGAAAGAATGTATGGACCACGTACATGTGTTACAAACTATATTTCGTCAAACGGACGACGAGTATAAAAAAATATTAAATCAAATCCGGATTGGTAAAATTTCAACCAATACCATTGCTAAATTAAAACAACGCATATGTCCGTACGACTTGGAACACACACCTACCTTGTTATATCCAACCCGTTCCAGAGCAGATACGTTCAATACCATGGAATATGCTAAATTACCTGGACCCGAATATCAATACGATATGGAAGTCGTGCAACAGAACGATACGTTGACGGCAGAACAAAAAAAAACAAGAATGAGACTGTCTGCGTCTCAAATGGAGTATGAAACGACTCAATTGGTACAATCGTTGACGGTAGTTCAATCCCTGAAATTAAAACTGGGAACGCGTGTGATGTGCGTGGCCAACATTGACCCCGACCACTTTACGATAGTGAATGGTAGTCAGGGTATAGTGATAGGAGTACAAGGTGAATTCTCTTATCCATTGGTTCAATTTCAGAACGGTATCCTACGGCTTATGACGCCACATGTTTGGAATAGTGAAACGGTGCCTGGTTTATCCATTCGTCAAATTCCACTTATGTATGCATGGGCGATAACGATTCACAAAGCCCAAGGCATTACTTTAGATTCTGCACGAATTGATGCGGGCGCACGCATATTTGAATGCGGACAAACCTATGTTGCCTTGTCTAGAGTACGAACCTTGAATCATTTATATTTATGTGAATTTGAACCCACACATATTCGTGTGAATCGTAAAGTAAAACAGTTTTACGAACAGTTAATCATATAATTTGTCAAACACGAGGGTCATGGACCAATCCATATGATTCAATGAAATCACACTACCGTATTCGTCCAATAATTTTAATTTTAATTTAGATATAGTGACGGGTCCAAAGTATTCACGAGTTCGGTTTAAAACCGTACTCAATCCAATGTCACGACAGGGTTTATATACAGTGGAATTATCCATCTCAGCTGCCAAATTAATGCGTGTAATGATGTTATCGTCTAGAGTAGATTGTGAAAAAGCCGCAATAAAATTACTACCTGTATTTTTTTGTCCATCGTCCAATGACAAGAACATATATCTTGGTCCAATGACCATAGTGATGCCTTCTGAAGTACACGTGTCTGTGAATGTATATGCATGCGAACGAAATCCCAATTGCCATCCTAACCTTCCCTGTATATTGCTAGTCAATGCAAATGACCCCAACGAATCTACTTGAAAATACAAACGAAATCCTGAACCGTACAACGTATTTGTAAATACAGAGGTGCTAAGCGAAGGAATTTTGAAGGTGGATTTACCAGAGGCATGGTCTACACTATACACAATATCTACCATCGGGTCTAGTCCAAGTTGAGTAGAAGAACTCGTTAAAGCGTAAAACGTTCCATTTTTCAAATCTAATACCCCTGGTATTGAAGATTCCAATGCTTCATTCATGGCCTGTTCAAGGTCTGCTGCGTGGCTTTTAGACTGCCAAAACATTTCATAATTACCATCGGGTAAAATACATAACCAAGCATACACTGAACGATCCGTTTTGATGGTGTCTACCGATAAGGTACGATAGGGTTTACTGGTTAAGTCAAGGATTTCAACCTCCAACGCAGTGGATAGAAATGCTGGATGTAACTTTAAGAATTCTTTGGTTACAGTAGACGTATTGACTTGTTCTGTGCATATAAGAAAGGTAGAATCGCCTCTCGCATTAGAGACGGCATAATGGGTCATTGGAATGTCTAAACTTGCAATACGTAAACTAGTTACTTTGCGCTGAATGTTTGGTAGTTCAAATTGAAAATTAGAAGAGGATGTAGTAAAATAATCATCTCTAAACCTAGAATCAATGTTCATACCGGTGAGTACAGTTTTTACGTTGATGGGGTTTAACCATCCAGGAGGGACGTCGTTAGAACCAGTTAAACGACCTTCGGATATTTTAGCATCTTGTCCTACAATAGAATTTGAATTTGCAATAACGTAATGGTGATTACTACCAGACAAGAGGACATTTTCAGGCTGTCTCCAAGTACCCATACTCTCGATTGAAATGTCTTTTTCCATCAATTTTGCACATGCATTGTCGATGAATAGTTGCACATCTAATGTTTCTTGTTCGTTTAAGACAGACAACTGAATCAATTGCACATTTAATTTGTTTTTTCCTCGTTCCACATCAGTATGGGTGTATTCCGTGGTTAAAGAAAACAGTTTCATCAATTCTTGTTTGGAGTATGCATGAATATCTAGAATCATACTATACAAAGGGTGTATATATATAATGATAGTCTATAACTTAATTCTCTCTATTTAACAATGACTACGAAACGAAATTATAAACGAAAAAAACGAAAAACCCAAAAATTAAGGTATCGCGGTGGATTAACGTTCAAAGACTCCACATTGATTCCAGCCACGGACTCCGATACCGCGAATATAGATTTACTCCGTTCTTTAAACATTACATACCATGGTTCAGAAGAGGTAGACATGGTATCGTTTTATATGAATCCAACGACGCAAGTAACCGGATTTAGTTCTTCTTGGATGGATGCCTTGAATAGCCTCCCACCTTTAGAAATGGAAACGGTTAAACCCAAATTCATAGAAGCTCGTAAGGCTACCTTAGAAACCCCAATGGTAATGATGATAATTGGACGAATGAATCCCCCCACGACCGGACACTTGGATTTATGCATGCATTTGTTACAACAAGTAAAATTATATGCCTTGGGGAGGGAGGAAGACTCGTTGTATGAGAGTGCTGCACGCGCCAATATAGTACCGCGTATATTTCTAACCAATACAACGAATGAAATAACGATTTCTAAATTAAAGAGTGTTAAAACCAAATCCAAATACGATACGGTGGTTGGTTTGGTAAAGGGTGATTCAGTTGAAGCAAACATATTCAATGTAAAAGATCCAAACCTTGCAAATCCATTAATACCTATGGATAAAAAAGAAGTGTTGATACAAATGTTAATGTCTAAATTGAAAGACTTGAATTGTACGAGAGACCAACTCAATGAATGGATTGTAACGGGAGAGGACTGCTCCCAAAGTCTTTTTAGTGCAACTCAATGTGCAGTATCTATGACAGGAGGGGATGGGCGAAAAGTAATCTTATATATGGGGAAAGATGATACGGAACAAGGAGGTATGGGTGGACGAAGAAATTTTTGTATTTCAAACAAGGCAGTATCTTCCAGTATCATTCCAGTACAATGCGAAGAAATAACCCGTACAGGAATTGGTCTCACCGGTTCCATGTCAGGTTCTAACATTCGTCTTTTGATTGCAGATGAAAAATATGACGAAGTAAGAGAGGTATATGAAGGAGTATTAGAAGAACACCAAATCAACGCATTGATACAGAATGTACGTGCTGGATTACGCATGACTCCTGTAGTATTTCAAGACCCTCGTGGGGCGGAACAGACTACCTTAGGAGGTCGTTATACGAAACGGCGAAAATTCCGCAAACGAAAACTTAAATCCAGACGTTAATTTATAAAATTGAAATGGTAGAATAGGTATGTATAAGATTGTAAAATACAAACATGGTGAAAAACATGGGAGGAAACAAAGGCAAAAAAGTCTCGCGTAAGCATTTGAATGTATCTTATACTGGTTCCATTCGTAAAAAAAATGCAACCGAACCATGCGAAATATACGCAATGGTAAATAAATTAACAGGCGGTTCCATGTGCGAGGCTAAATGTGAAGACGGGGTGACACGCAATTGTATTATTCGTAACAAGTTTAGAGGTAGAGGCAAACGCGATAATATTTTGACTGCGGGTGTATGGATTTTGATTGGAATACGTGATTGGGAAGTAAAACACCCTGATAAAAAAAGCACATGTGACCTATTATATGTTTATTCAGAAGAAGATAAAACTATACTCAAAACCAATACAGATGGGAATTGGTCTGTGTTGAAATTGGATGGAGAAGAGGATCATACAACTGATCCAACTGGCATTGACTTTGAGTATAGTTCAAGTACTGCAAACGAGGTGATTGAAACAACGATGTTAGAAGTATTGATAGAAGAAGCCACGATTGACGTAGATGACATTTAGTTACGTTTTGTATAGGGATTGAACCTATGACCTTCCGATTAACAGTCGGACGCTCTAACCAACTGAGCTAACAAAACAACGCTCTCGGCAGGAATCGAACCTGCAACCTTTGGATTAGAAGTCCAATGCGCTATCCAATTGCGCCACGAAAGCTATATACATATAATGTATATTGTCTTTAAGTAGTTAAAAACAAACAATATAATTAAGTATGTCTAGTTCAACGTTATGTTTAAATATGATTGTTAAAAATGAAAGTCGTACCATTCAACGATTATTGGATTCAGTACTACCTATCATAGATACGTATTGTATTTGTGATACAGGTTCAACAGATAATACCATGGATATCATACGCGAATATTTTAAAGACAAGGGTATACCTGGCAGATTATTGAGCGAACCTTTTCAAAATTTTTCTTATAATCGTAATTTTTCATTGCAAGCGTGCAGGGGATTGTCCGATTATATCTTATTTTTAGATGCTGACATGATACTAGACATCATTAAACAATTTGATAAATCTATGCTGAAACAATATGACTTTTTTTATTTATTACAAGGAAACGACTCTTTTTACTATAGAAATATTAGAATTGTAAAAAACAATGGTTTATATAAATATGTCGGGGTCACGCATGAATACATAGAATTTCCTAAACCCAGTAAATCTTTTTCTTTTAATAAAAAGGATTTGTTTATAAAAGACATTGGAGACGGGGGAGCAAAACATAACAAGTTTCAACGTGATATTTGTCTATTGAAAAACGGTATCCTTGAAGACCCCAAAAATGTGCGTTATCATTTTTATCTAGCGAATAGTTATTATCATGTTAAGGATTATAATGAAGCCATTCATATGTATAAAAAACGGATTGAACTTGGTGGTTGGAAAGAAGAAGTATGGTATAGTTATTATAGAATTGGAATATGCTATAAATGTATGAATCGTTTTCCAGATGCTTTGTCATATTGGTTAGAAGGTTATGATTATTATCCGGAACGTCTTGAAGGAATCTACGAAATCATCAAGCATTATAGAATCATTGGAAAACATAAGATTGGGATTAAATTTTATAATTTAGCCAAAGAAATTCTAGATAAACATCTAGACAGAAATCAATATTTATTTTTAAATGCTAATATATATGCATATAAAATTTATCTTGAATATACTATACTTGCGTGCTACAATAATATCATCAACATTAACCATGAAGTGATTCAAGTGTTGAATCATTCGAATGTTGATGATTATCGTTGTCTTTTATCCAATATGAAATTTTATAAAAACATTCTACAACACCAATCCGTATATCGTTTCAATCATTGTATGAATCGCATTATATACGATAAAAATCAATGTTTTACGTCCTCTTCCAGTTGTATGATTCCAAATCCTTATTCCAATGGGTATGTAATGAATATTAGATATGTCAATTATCATATACAACCCGAAGGTAAATATAGTCTTCAAGATAACAATCATATGATAACTATCAATAAATGGATTGAACTGGACGATCTATTCAATAAAAAGGTAGAAACATGGATGGAACTTGTATTGGACGGAAAATTATATATGGGGGTGGAAGATGTAAGATTGTATTACGACAACTATAAACAACAATTATTATATATCGGTTCAGGGTTTCCGAACCATAAAAGAAGGGTTGTATCTGGCGAATATAATATAAAACAACGCACTTTGGACGTACATGAACAGACACAAACATTTCATCCATCTTCATGTGAAAAAAATTGGGTATTTGTAGATTATAATGAAGAGACTCATATTATCTACGACTGGCATCCAGTAAGAATATGTAAAGTTGTAAATCATGAAATACAAGTAGTCGTTACTAAACCTACTCCCAAGATGTTTTCGCAAATAAGAGGTTCCACATGTGGTTTTATATATAAAACAGATAAAGTGCACGAAATATGGTTTGTCAACCATATGGTATCCGTTGAATCCTCACGACACTATTATCATATTATTTCTGTATTTGATTCCAATATGAACTTAATACGTTATTCTGCACCTTTTAAATTTGAAGGCGACACGGTTGAATATTGTCTAAGTATTATAGTGGAGGACGATAGAATTTTAATGAATTACAGTACATGGAATAAAACCACCAATATTGGTGTATATGATAAAACCTATATAGATAATGTATTGATATATACAAATTAACCACAAATGTATGACCGAAAGATGTGTATAACCAATTATTGATTGCAAGATACAACTTGTACAAGACACTGTATGGTCAGCACAATGTGTTTTGTCGTTTTAAATAAACATATAGACGTTTCTTTATTTTTAACAAAAGAGTATCGTCGTACGGTACTAGAAATTTACGAAGAGTATTCGTATATTCATCCATATATTGTTCATGTACCCATTTTGCTTGATTCAGGTCATGCCATTTCATTAACCATTGTATACATTCTTTGGATATATACTCTAGTATTTTTTTTAGTTCATGGTTAGTCATGCTTTGCCACTCCGTTTCTTTTCGTATAAACACTTCATTCGGTGTATGTGTAAAAGCAACTAGAGGCAAGGTATGAACGTCTTTGAGTGGAAACCGACTTGTTAATGCATGCATTAATCCATTCATGATATCATACTTACGCATACAAACAAACTGTTCTTCCGTCAATACATTTTCTCTTAGATAGTCATCTATACATGCAACGTTACTTTGATTTAACACATCCATCCCATGACAAGGGTGTTGTGTCAAGACCCTTTCGTTTTTCCATTGGATAAGTTCATCTACTTTTTGTTGTAACCGTTCATTTTGTTTGGACAATTCTAAACACCATTCATATAATTGTGGTATGGTAGGATACTTTATATTGCCATCGTCTCCTGAAATGTTACAATCCGTACTAGGATGACATCGTTGATTGTGACGTTTGTAATAAGAAAGGCTTTTATAACTTCTGCTACAAATTGTACACGTGTGCATTTATAAGTAATATTTATAAAAACATATTATCAATTTTATGATAATATGTTATAAACTAATATAGTGATAGTATAATGAATTCTTACCTAAACGATTGTAATGCACCTCAATACAAGTTGCTATTATCTCAATCAACCCAGCGTAAAATTTGGAAGGTTGCTCGTGTGGATGCCTCCCTTTATACGATGAATCGTTCTTCTTCTACCGTGTATGGACCTTGGACGGGACGATATAAGAATCTAAGCAATGATGTACGTTGGAATCCATCCAGTGATAGACTGGTTCCAAGTCGTTCCTTGTCTTATATTCCAAGGAGTAGAACCAGTCTTCGTCCGGGCGGTACGAGTCCTGCTGGAATCGGCGTGGATATAAAACATAATTCTTACCATCGTTATTTATCACGTAAAAAAGGACCTGTATTGGCTACAACTCCGAACTTGGTATCAAACGTCCAACCTTTACCTACTCCAAAACAAGGTAACAAATCCTACGTGTTAGGCTTTGCAACCAATTGTTATTGTAGTTAATTACTTTTTCGTACATATCGCAATTTTATATAAAAAAGGTTGATACGTACAAAAAAAATCACTCAATGCACATCCAACCCAATCCGGATAATTATGATTTTTACAATACTGTTTCATAAAATAAGTATAATAGGGTTGAAACGTCTTATCGCTAAGATTTATACTTTCTATTACATTCAACTCACTGGAAAGTTGCTTGTCCCATTTTTCCTCCGTAATTAAATTTTTAGCGGGAATACACAATACGTCTGCAAATATATATAAACATAGCTTCGTAATCTGGTTGGTCTTATACGAGGGATTTAACATTATATCCGTTATAATGAATTTACCGTTGTCTTTTAATAAATGATTGACCTGTTTAAAAAACAAAGTTCGTTCCTGATAATGAAAGGCAGATTCCAAGGAAATAATCCTATCAAAGGTTTGATTCTTATATTTCAATTCAATATAAGAGGCGTCACATATATCAAAGCAAATATCGGTGTTTTTTTTCATAGCGCTATAAATTTGTTCTTCTGAAATATCCACTGCCGTAATACGATTGGTTGTATCCATATGTTTTAACCATTCCATGTCTTGCTCACCATAACCACAACCAATGTCTAAAATGTTTAAATTGGATTGATCAGCCATTTCACTTTTGTGGAAGACAAACTTTACCAATTGTAGATTGGCTTCTTCTAATGTACTTACACCCTCCGTCCACAACCCATAGTTCATATAATAATTATGGTTGCTAACCGCATGTATAAAGCATTTTAAGAACACATTATAAGAGATGACGTCGTTGTGTTTTCTAAAATAACGATGGACCCCTATCGTATATATACATGTAAACAATACACACAACAAGATACATTGACGAAACATAATTAAATATAAACATAATTATTCATTCTGTTTAAAGTATTATAGGTTATAACGGTATGATACCTTGCTTGATATTTTTTATTATATCCGTTATGGTTATATATATTACATTCCTATCTTTAACAAAAACACATAAAAATCATAACAAACGTAAATTAAAAATGGAATATTATATAAAATGTCTTTTTAACATTGCAATATCGGTTGGTTTTTATACATGTCTGATATATTTTAAACAAATATACAAAGATATTCATTTTCCAAGTATATCCAATATTATATTGTATTTATTGTTAACAGACACCTTTTATTATTGGACACATCGTGCAATTCATCGTATTCCTTTTTTAAAACAATGGTTTCATTTAACCCATCATGAAGCAGTTCATTTAGTTCCAATGGATATATTTTATATAGATATTACAGAAAATGTAATCTATTTATGTATTGTAGGGTTTATTCCTTTATTCTTTATTCCTGTAAATATGATAGACTATTTAATTATAAACATGGTCGTAATTTATCATGCATCTTATACACATTATGAAAAAAAAACTAATTTTATCTTACCTTTATTTATAGATAGTAATTATCATAAACGGCATCATCAAATTGGAAAAGGAAATTATTCTGTATTATTTCCAATTTGGGATGATTATATGGGAACTAGAATAAAACATAAAAAGAGTAAATGAATTACGTTATAAAAATATAATTCTTTAATTGTAAAACTATAACGATGGTATCATTAAAGAATTATATTTCTAAACTACTTTTCAACGATACTGACAATGCATACGCGATATTAACCTATATAGATATGGATGGTATATTTACGGAACCATGCATTCATTCGTATGTGAACGATGTGTTTCAAAACAATAACCAATTACATCAACGTATTCTTGAAAAAAATAACCAATTGTTTTTAGAAAATATAGATTTAATCGATATAAAGGATTATTATAGCATCCTTTATACCAAGCATACACAATTTGATAGCTATATAGATACCATGTTAAATGATACGTTTAATACAGACTTAAAATGGAAGTTTTTATTCTGTATTGATAAAGAGAGTAATAAAACTAGGTACTATTTTAAAATACACCATTCCATTGCAGATGGTTATCTAATTATTAAAATGTTAACCTCTCCTTTTCAAGCGACGGATTTAACGAAACAACTCAAACGAAAAACCACGTTTTTTAATACAGTGTATTACTACTTTATCGGAACCATTCTTTTATTGGTAATACATATTAAACACGTCATTCATTTGATAGTTAAATCCTTTAACCGTAGTGTTCCTGACTGTACTTTTACAAAAAGGAATACCGATTCTATTGTGTTTAAAAATTTAAATTTTCAAGAAATCAAACAGTTCACAAAAAAAAATAATATTACCATGAATGATTTCTTATATTCTCTTATGATAAAAACGGATCATTTATACAGAAAAGAAGAGAAAACATTATTAACGACTAGTTCCATGAATATATCTGGAACAACACAATCCAATAATATGTGTCCGATCATAATTCCTATAAAGAACTCTTATCCTATTTCAACTTTACTTACTAACGTGAATCGTACATTTAATAATTTTAAATATTCTTTATTTACTCCATGTTTGTATATTGTATTGAAGGGTATAACACCTTATATTCCTTTAAATCTATTATCTAACCTCTATACGATTGTATTAGATGATACAGATTATGTGTATTCAAACATTATAGGACCTTCTAATCCTTTCATATCAAAAGATATGAACATTACAGATATTCATTTTTTAACCAATTCAAAACATAAAGAAATTGTTTATAATATCATATCGTTTGAAGATAATATAAATATAATATGCAGTTTTAAACAAGGTGTTATTCAGGATAAAGACGAATTTAAAAAATGTCTGTATGATGCGTATTCTACGATTCTACGCAACTCAGTGTGGGTTCCTTGATACCCTTGTATATGTTTATAACGAATATAAACATATCGTATAGATATAATATATGAAATTATATAAATGGTTATATATAGTCCATGTATGTGTTTATGCGTTAAATCCTAGTCATTTTCCAAATGGCAAAAAAAAAACATACGTTTCGAGAACCCCTCCTCATGAAGACCTCGTTTTAATTAATCCTTCAAAATCATCGTTTGTAAGTAAGCATTGGTTAGCAAACATAATCAATACTATGACGACCCGAGACAAACGCTATTATAATGAACATCCAGACTTACATATTATCAATCGGATAAACCAATTAGAACATTATATTCAAGAGAATCGTAAGCAAAATGATTATTATTTAGCATGGATGCCAAAATGTAAATATGGGTCTAAAGATGTATTATTTTTAATTGTGTGTCAAACCACTAACACTGGATTTTATGTGAAACGTGTGATACCATCCCCATACTGGTCTCCAGACCAGATTGGAAGTTGTGAATTAAAACGAGCGTTAGAATCTCTAAATTCGTCTATAGATTTTACAGTATTGTACGAGACTGATATGCGTTATAAATTGGCTTGGTCTACGTGGAACATATTGAACTCCATGCATTCCTAATCATTTATATGGTTTTATCCAATGTATAATAGATACCTCATTGTTTAC
>Ga0208814_1000359_pt1 | contig 30385 bp, 41 predicted proteins | sample MalvirAntarct_55_FD_184253 | JGI IMG/M metagenome (GOLD analysis project Ga0208814, IMG submission 184253) | Marine viral communities from the Global Malaspina Expedition - Malaspina viral metaG Antarct_55 (SPAdes) (version 2) | ecosystem: Environmental > Aquatic > Marine > Oceanic | place...
AATATATCCGTAGTTATTATTTTAGATATATTATTTAATTCATTTTGAATTTTTTTCTCTTGTAACTTAAATAAGTTCTTTTGATAAAGAGTAATCTCACAATTCATATAACTTTTCTTACCGTACACAATACCTGACTCACGCATGTCAAAATCGATAATACATTTGTTGTTATGAAATAAGTTTTTGTTTAAGTTTTTAGCTAATGCTTTCTTGATATCCTTAGTAATTAACCTAATTACTGAAGTGTAATTAATATCTTCTTTTATCAATGTTTCACCCCAAGCTGATATTGTAAGGTATAAAGCCTTTGGGTTTTTATTATCTACCGTTCCAGATAAAACTCTGTAATTATTATAATTTTTTGTTGATAATTGCTTTCCGTTTTTTGTAATAATCATAACCTATATCGTTTTGTTAAATATAGGTAATATACACAACAAAGTCAAATCATATCACCCCTTAAATAAAGCAATAAACACTCCGAAGGCAACTTGAACAACAGCCCATACCGTAACCGCTACAGTCTTAAACGTATTCAACGAAGCAACATCAGACTTCATCTCTTTAAGTGTGTTAGGGCTAGCTACATCATCCATATAACGCTTCCATTTAACCACACCCTCAATCTCTCTTTCAATAGCATCAACCCTACCTAATTTCAAGTTAATTTCATTAAGAATATCTTGAATCTTTTCATCATTCTCATTAAGTCTTTCTAATTCGTTTAAAACTAATTTAGAATACTCGTTCCATCCGTTTTGCGGTATATTTTTCTGACCCTTGTCCATTCTATAAATCTGTAATATCTATATGTGTCCCAACCATCCTGATTGGTTTATTATTTTTATCCCACTCTATAACACTACCTCTACATAAGATTGTTATTTCGTGACCCTCCTTGTGCGTGTACCTACCTATTGACCTATAAGGCAAAGTACCTTTACTATTAGCATGTTTATCAAACTTATCTAACGCTAATTTTAAATCTTCAGGATGTATTAATGACATCCAAGACTCAGGTTTGTTTTCCATTTCGTCAACTTCGTAACCTAATTGTTTTTTAAACGCTGGACTAAGGTATTGGATATTATTAACAACATCCCAATCCCAATAACCATCAGTAGTAAGTTCAAGAGTAAGTTCAAGAATTTCCCTCATCTTAAAAACTTCTGCGTCACGAATTGGTAATTTAGTTACTAAGTTACGTAACTTTTTTATATTTTCTGACTCCCTGAACATAAACTACTCAGCTGTCAAATCATCTTTAAGTTCTAACACCTTAATAATATCTGCATCAAAACTTTCTTTTATGTATTTTCTATCCAATAGACTTTCTTTAAGTGATAAAAGTGTTTCTTTTAAACTATCTGAAGAATCTTCTAACTTAGTATTAACTAAACTAAGACATTCTGAAATATTAAGATTAAAAAAACCCTCCCTACCATTCTCATCTGATTCTAAGATAATCTTAACAGTTTTTACCTCACTCTCGCTAAGGTCTGAATATCTATCATTATATTTACTAACCATCAAAGAAGCTAATTCTTTGTTGGATAAAATAACTTCGTCAAGACCTTCGATTATAACCTCATCTTCTTTTTTATTACTTACTATGTATTGAGCAACTTTCTGCGTAGTCTCAACCAACGAACTAATCGTGCCAGGACCTTTCTTAGTGGTGATTAATTTTGAAATATTTTCATGTAATTCTTTAACCCTAACAGTTGCGGAATATAATTTAGCATTTTCAAAAACTAAATCTAATATAAGTTTTTTATTTGCCTCGTTTATCTCTTTCTCGGTGAAATTATTCATAAGATTAATATTCTCTTTAATGAATTCAATCGCTCTACTTTCGTTTTCTTCAAGTTTATTTTGAATGTTTGAATATATAAAAAATTGTGATTTAAGAATCTCATTTTCCTTAAGAGCTTTAATATAACCTTTGAAAAGCCCCTTTTTCTTCTTATTACCTGTTGAAATTGATTCAGCAAGGAGTTCATTATAAACATCCTTAATCTGACCAAAATTCATATGTGTTGTATTTTTCTTTGCCATAGTGCGTACTTTATATTTAATAAATATTTAATTTTAAGTTAAAAAACTTATTCATTAATCATTTTATCAATATCGTCAATCATATTTCCGATATTTTCATTAATCTTAACATTCTTATTAGTAACCTTAACCCTTTCATTTAAAACAACATCATCGTCTTTTTTAACCGAATCAAGTAACTTACCAAAGAAATTATCCTTATATCTATTAATTTTTTTATTATAAGCTGTTCTATGTTCAGTAAGCATGTTTTCAGCCTTCTTATTAATACTCTCCCCGAAACCACCAGCATCATCACCAGCATCACCACCAGCATCATCATCACCACCAGCATCACCACCAGCATCGTCACCTTCTTCTTCTCCGAAGCCAGAATCGTCACCTTCTTCTCCAAAGTCAACATCATCACCACCTTCGAATCCACCTCCGCCACCGAAGCCGCCACCGCCGCCGCCACCGCCGAAGCTATCGCCGCCACCATCGTCACCACCTCCTTCATCACCACCAGAAGCGCCACCACCTTTAGCAATATTAATATCACCATATAGTCTATCAACCTCGTCAAAAGTACCAGTATGTTTAATAACTTTACTAGTGTTTTCCATCTCAGCCGCTGCAGCTTTTTCAAGTCTCTGCTCAAGGAAATCTTGTTTAATTTCATCATCAGACCATTCCAGAATATCTCTTTTACCTTTCATCATAGACATAACCGCAAAACCACCACCAGCATCAACTGTAGCATCCTTATACAAGGTAACTTTAGATTGCATTTGTTCAATCTTCATCATTTGAGCCTGAGTAGATGGGTTATTAAGTGTAAGTGTAAAGTTATCCAACTCATCTTCTAATCCTAATAAGAATAAATGTAAGATAGCAATCTTATTTAATTCCATAATCATAGACTGCTGAATTCTATTAATGGTTCTAGTAAATCTAATATCCTGTAATGCCAAGTTTTTACCATCACCCTGCGCTTCTTCATAACCTAAGAAAGACTTAGGTACTCTAAGCGCAGTAAACAACTTTCTTTGTAGATATTCAATATCTGCAATTTGGTCAAGGTTACTAGCCCCTGGAAGCGTATCAATAGGGTTTGGTGCATCCTCACTCCTAACTGGAATAAAGAAGTCTTGGTCATTAGCCATTTGGTTATACTGAAGGTCAACCTGCCCCGTTTGAGGGTCAGTAATTGGCGTTCTTTTAAACCTATTGGCAATTTCATCTACGTAAGATGGTACATCCTCATCATCGATGTTCCCAACATAAATCTTATATACTCTTCTTTCTGGTGCTCTAGTTACTCTATAAATAAGCATAGCATCTTCTGAAAGAATTAACTGCTTCCAAATTCTTCTAGCTTTTTCTAATACTGACGTTCCGTAAGGTAGTCTTCTATCATCGCCTAATAACCTAAAGTGAGCTACTTGCCAAGAGTTAAACACAATATCCTTACCTCGCCAAACAAACTTAACCTTGGGGTCATCATCTTCTTCATCACTAGTATTCATAATTCTACCGAACACATCACCCTCTCTTCTTTCTATCTCAAAATTAGGTAATTGTCTAGCTCCAACTACACCAGCTGCATCATCAATATTAAGGAAAACAAAGTTATCCCCATATTTACATGTGTTTCTAACCCACATAGGAAGTGTTGTGTGTATGTCAAGCCTGTTAAAGAATAAATCTTCTAAAAGTGTCTTAACTCTCTTAGAATTTGAGTAAATATTCAATACTCTACCCTTGTCATTTACAGTAGTAGATTCTTCCATCATTATATCAAGAGTTGCTGATATTTCTGGATAGAACTCCATACTCTCAAAATCTGAGTAAGAACCTATACGAGTTGTTTCATAATGAATTGTTTTTTGAAACATCTCATTATCAACCTTCCTCCACATACCACCAACATATTTGTTTTGTTGAGCTTGTAATTTAGCAGTCTCAAATTCACTCTTATCTGTGGTCTTTAATATTGCATCATTACCGATAGAATACCTATTAGTTTGCGTTCTTGGTGATTGTACGCCAGTTGGTCCAAATACATTACTTAATTTTTGAAATACTGTTAGTTTTCTTTTAGCCATTTTGTTTTAATATTTTGTTTTAATATAGTTAATTTTTAGTAAAATTAAAGAGTTACTTAACGTAATCACATTGGAAATATGCACTTCTTGTTAAGTCACTACCAATTACTACTATTACATAAGAATATGTGCTAATGAAGTCATTACCTTGAGAACCTAAAGGTGTTGAGCAAAAGTAATTAGAAACAGAACTACTCCTTACGTTCTTTTTCACAGACTCATCTGGTGACCACTTATACAAACCAGCACCGTTAGCACCACTCTTTCTTACAAATACTTTTTTATCTAATCCCATATCTATTTTTTTTATTTATTACCTTAAACCACTAAATAACCATGCGTTGGCACCAGTAGGGTCTTGCATATTCTTACTAACATTCTTATCAAATTTAGGTCTTGGAAGTGCTTTCTTGTTTCTTTGATTCTTAGGTACAAAACCCCCAGTATCGTCAGCTACTGAACCACTACCAACTTTCCAACTAGATAATATAGCCTTAGTTTGACTTTTAACTTTCTCTAATTTCTTGAAAGAATGTTCTAGTACCCACAATGGCATACCAAACGCCATAAGAAGGTCATCATGGTAACCCTCCATGTGGTCAGGTCTACCATTTCTATATACGAATGTTTTCATTTCAGACGTGGTCCTTCTTGACTTAATCACAACACCATTACTTCTAATCATATACTCTAAATGAGTAATCATTGATATTCTAACACCATTGGCATTAAATCCAGGCATTTTATCATCTTTATTATAAGTCTCAAGTTGATTTCTTTTACTATTAAGTATCTTACCCTTTGGTTCTTCGTAGTGTAAGTACTTATAATCCAATTCAATTAATTTAAGAACTGTTGACACCCCCATACCTCCAGCAATATCTACAACAGTATAAGCCTTATACAAGTTACCGTACTCATAAACATATTCAGCAAGTATATCTGGCTGTACTTTTCCCTGGTACTCCATAACTTGCTCCATTGTGGTGGTGTCAATTATAACTATTGTAGACGCATCCTTTCCATCACCCCTAGCAACATCAACACCCATAATATACCTATGACCATCAATAGGTTTATTCCATATCCAAAACTCAGATTCAATTCCATCTGTCCATTCAGGTTCACAAACATTATTATCTTCATGAAAAGCAATATCAACATCTTTTATAACATTCCCCCCAGAACCAAGGAAAGAAACATCAAGCTCTTGCGCAATCTTCCTGGTGTTATGGTTAAGCGTACCACACATCCCTTCATACCAGTCAGAAGTAGGCTTATAACCATCTTTAATTTTATCACCATACTTAGAATTAAGATACTCAACCTCCCTAATTCTTTCAATTTCCTCACCAGAATCATCTTTCTTAATCCAGAATAGACCAGTACCGTCATTTTTACCATTATAACGTGGGTCTTCAAACCAACGCATCTCAATTATATTATAATCATTACCCTTACCCTTTATTGTAACTTTAGACTGTTCATATGTTTTATAATACAAGGGGTCCATACCATTTGGTGTGGATATAAGCATTACTCTACCACCAGTAGCACATGACGACATCGCCGCAGCATATACCGCATCACCATTATCAATAAAAGCAGCCTCATCAAATACCAAGTATGTTGGCGTATAACCCCTAAGAGCATCTTCAGACGTCGCAACTGCAATAATTTGAGTACCATTAGGTAATTCAATTTCAATCTTAGAATCAACAACAAATATAGACTTTTTTTCATTTTCAACAGAACCATAGTAATCTTCCCCCCAAACCCATCTAGGTAATTGGTTTAAGTAGTCTTTAATACCCTTAACAAATTTTTGTGCTAGTTTTAACTTATTGGCAATAACCAATATAGTCTCTGGACTACCCTCGTCAGCAAAGGCACCCTTAATAGCCATGTAAGCTTGTGTGGTTGTAGATATACCCGCCTGTCTAGGTTTCGTAACTAAATTAAATCTATGTTTCTCATACGCTTTAATAATCTCTTTCTGCCTAGGGAATAAAAGAAACGGGACAAAACCACCTTGAGTTAAATCCTTAGTCTCCAAATACGTAGTAATTGCGTAGATTGGATTATCTGCACATTTAAAATATTCAGTTAATATTTCTGTACTTGTTAACATTGTCTTTATATATAAATATAAAGAAACTATTAAAAAGAAAAAAAGCCCCAAATTGGAGCTTTTTATTATTTAATCATATAATATTTACAGTAGTTCATCCATTGAAAAATGGTCTGGACCCATTTTTTCGTTAAAATCATCCTCAGATAATTCTTTCTTAATACCCTTAATCATCTCGGAAATTCTATGCTTACCCTTTTTTGTACCAGCAATTATCTCTTTCATTAGATTTGAAAACTCAACTGGTTCCATTGATGCTAAATCAGTATAAACGTAGTGTTTTAATTTAAAATCATCTGCTGGTATAGCATCACAGAAACTTCTCCATAAACCAGGGCCAAATCTCATATCCCATGGTTCAGCCTGAATGAAATCAGCTTTATCAATTACATACTGAGCAATATTCTCTTGTGTTGGTAATCCATTTAAAGATAACACCTCCATAACACCCTTACATAATTCATGTAGAAGTACTGGAAAAACCATTCCTCTAGCTTTAATAACTGATTTAACACCATCTTCGGTTTCATTATAATCCACCTCACAAGACCCAGCGTCTACAGCATTACTTAAATCAGGAACTATGAAATACATATAATCTGCAGCAGACATCATTTTTTTATAAGTTCCAGGTAACCTAGTATTTATATCACTTAATTCTTCATGAACCATATGAAACATATGGTTAACACTTTTTGAAGCGCCTTGAATTAAAGCGTTTACAGCTCTTCTCTTTTTTACTTCCGCATTAGCCATCACAATTTCTTCGTGGTCATTAAAATCACTATCTTCACTTTCTATTGGTTTATCATTTGAACCAGAACGAGTAATATCATTAGTTAATGCAACATCGAATTCAACAGAACCTTCTGGAATATCAAACTCTTCCATAATCATAGAAACAGCTAGTTTTTCTAAGACATCTTTATTTGACTCTTCAAGTGATATAGCATCACGAACTAAATTCATTTGCTCTGACTTTATTACCTTATCGTCAATAAGTTCCATATCGAATGCCTCACGACACCTCTTTACTACTTCTTTAAACCTTTTACGAATAATTTTCATTTCACTTGAAATAATATCTCCTTCTGGAAATATACCACAACCAGCTAATGAGTGAGCGTTTCGTCTCAAGTCTTCTTCTAACTTCGGATGTATTCTTTCAGTAATACCATCAGAATAAAGTATATTTTCATTTAACGGGGTTTTTCTGTTCTCTAAAGCTTTCTTAGCTAAATCTCTATATTTACTCATTTCTTAAGTCTTTTACTTTTAACGTCTTAACAACCTTTCTAGGTTTCTTAATATTCTTACCGATATCCTTAACTGATTCAATTAATTCACGCTTAGTCATACTTGGTCTAACCACTTCAGTTAATTGTTTCTCTAACTCGCTAGAAACTATTTCTTTAGCAATCTCATCCGCATCATCCACTTTAATCCCTAAATCCTCAAGCCCATCACTTGTATTATTTATAGCAACCTCAACCTTCTTAACACCGCTATCTGATGCTTTATTAGGGTCTTTATATCCTGATTCTTCATCACCAAAGCCCTCTCTAATATTTTTCTTTTTAATCCTCACTTTTATTTATTTTTTTACTGTTATCATAATTATAATCTAAAACTAAATCTTTTTCATATAACCTATCTTCAATGTTAGTTACACTCTCACCAAACTTAAAATAAAGCCTAACCTCAGGGTATTCATCATAATCTAATAGATTCTCCCACCCAAGAGCTATAACTCCATCTACAGCATCAAAAACAGCAAACGTGTCACTATTCTGTATTAAGTCAAATTTTAAGTCTGTAACCAACTTACCAACTTTCTTAACAAATTCACCATTTGGTGGTCCTGGATTCCCAGAAGCTGGATACGCATCCCAATCATCACCGTGAATATCTTCTAACGTATCTGAGAATAAAAACTCATATATGTTATTACCAGTCCAATCAGAACCTATTTCGTTTATATAAATTAATTTCATTACTCTTCATCACTTATAACACTATTAAAATCAATATCACCATCAAAGTTTATTTCTTGAATTCTAATGTTACTAACATTAAACTTATTTTTTAATATAGCACTAAATCTATCAGCTTGCTCCCTTGTTGTAATTTTTTTACCTTTAATCTCAGCTAAAACAATTACTTCTTTACCGTCTTCACTATTAGCAGGAACTCCCCAGATAACATACTCATTAGACATACTAGCAGATTCATTTTCAAACTCTTCCATCTTTATCTTTGGCTTCACAGATGGCTTAGTTTCCCAAATCCTCTTCCTTTTAGGTGAAGCTGGTTTCACACCTGGCTTAACAACAGGAGGGGCAATACTAGGCTCAACTGTTTCATGTAATCTGTATAATATAAGTTCTTTCATAATGTTACTTTCTACAAACTTACTATTTTTTTCTGACTCTTGCAAATCCTCACCCACAATATCAGAAACTTTTTTATTGGACCACATTTTACAAGACCAATATCCCGCAGTTGTTTTATCTTTCTTTTCAGAACACTTATGTCTAGCTCTAAATGATTTTTTAGCTTTAGGATTATCCCTTCTAATTTCCATATTCTTATCACCGAAATTAACCTTAACTACATTCCCTTTGTCATTCTTAACATATACTTTGTATTTTTTAACATCACCAGGTTTAGGTTTATTCAACTCTACTTTCTTTCCTTTATATTCCCCCTCCATAAGCGACTCACTAGTTTTCTTTCGGCAAGAACCCTTATCACCCTCTTTAGTTCCAGGTACTCTTTCATACCCATCCCAACATGGACCACCTTCGTTTGTTAAAAAATCAGCAACTTCTTCAGCATCATCAGCTGATGTTGAAATATGGTCATCTGCCCACTTATGACCTTTTAATTTTTTCTCACGAGCCTCAACATCCATTGACAATATATCTTTAGTATCTTGTTCCATGTTTTTAAGGTTTATTGTCATAGTGTCCTCCTCATATATGCCTTCTTCCAACTCTTCTTCATCACCGAAACCCGACTCTTCTTCTGAACCACCATCAAGTTCATCTTCTTCTTTGTCTATCTCAGCATCAACATCCTTTTCTAAGCTATCATCATCTTTTTCAACACCAGAGGTCTTAACCTTTCTAATTATATCCTTCTGGTCTTCCTCATCCATTTCAGAAGTATGTGAAGCAGAAATTAAAGAATTAATCGCATATTTTTCTAAGTCGAAATCAGGCTCACCTCTTTCGTCACTATACTTTCTAAGTGAGGTACCTATCTTTCCAGCAAGTTGTTGTATATATTTCTCTGGGTCTTCATCTTCATCAGCCTCAACTCCAGCATCGAATGGCTCATCGTCAAATGGCTTATCACTACCCTTATCATCTCCAAATGACGAATCACCACCTTCAGCATCACCGAATGCGTCAAGTGATTCCTCTTCACCACCAGAAGCACCAAAAGCTGGTTCACTCTGTGGAGCGTCCAGCTTTAGCTTGTACTTTGTTTCTTCTTCTAGATTTTCGGAATTATCTTCCTTAATATTGTAACCACCATTTTCAGGTTGCTCGTCCTCACCTATTCCGCAACCCTTAACTGGTGCAAAAGCTGGTAAGTTATCTTCAGCTAGTCTTTTTTTTTTACTTTAGATTCTTCAGACTCTTCAGGTTCTACTTCGTCAGTATCTATTTGTCCTACAACAGAGTCAAGTTCTGCTTTTTCTTTATCTGTGAATGCAGGTTTCTCATGTTTATCTTTGTGAATTTTTTTCTTAAATTCACTATCTTCGTAAATTTCATTTACATTTTTATTTAAAGCTTCCATCATGATAGCTTTTTCAGACTCACCAAGAGATTCAAGAATATCATTAACTTTATCATCTTCAGTAGCTATTGAATCGATAACTTCATCCATTTCTTGAATTGCTCTAGCTATTGAAAATCCTTTCTTGGCTTTAGGAGCTTGTTCTGAAATCGGCTCATTCATAAGTTCCGAATTTATTTTAGCGAAGAATAAACGTAATATTTTTTCGGCATCAGGATTAAAGAAATTATTTGGATTAGGTTTAGAACGTAAAAATTCTAATTGACTATCAGCCTCGTTATTAAAAATATATTCAAGCATTGACGAGTCATCCTCATGCTCTATCGACTCAATTAATAAATAAATAGCTGGTTTAGCGTACCTAACTAATTCAGGGTGCTCACTGTTAAATTGGTTAAAAATATTAATTATTCTACCTTTTAAATCAGAATTCTCACCAGTAATCATTTCTTCAACTACATCTTTACGACACTTACAATCACCATCACACTTACATTCTTTGTATTCAATCATTTTGTCGATAGCTGTTTCGTTTTCACTTAACTTAACCTTCTCCACGTCAGCTTCTGCTTTACCTGGTGCAACATTGTCACCAAAACCATCAGCATTAGAACCCTCTTTATTATCATACTTTAAGTTATCTCCTTTTTTGTCAATAACATACTCGTCACTGTCACCAATTGCCTTACTAGCACTTAATGTAGCGTTTGGATTCATACCATGGTGTTCAGTAAGTAATCCATCACTCTTAAATGTGTCAAAACTTCCAGACTTACCTGCAGCTTCATTAATACTCATAAACTTTAAGTTTAATTGCTTAATTGCCTTTGCGTAAGAAGTATATACTTTATCTTTTTTATTTTGTAAACCACCCATATATTGGAAATCTTCTGTTACTAAGTTACTCTTAGCTTCAGAAACCTTAATATAATATTCGTGGTTTTCTCTAACAATAGCGTAAACATTTCCGTCAGGACCTTGCTTAGTTAATTCCACTACAGAACGTGTAATTCCTTCATTAATAGGTGCACTACCCATTAACTCTCTCATTCTATTAAGCTTATCGTTACCCTTTAAGCCTGTTGGTTTTACTATATTTGAATTCTTCATCTTCTAATTACTTTATTTATAAATATTATGATTTTAGGTAAAAGTTATACTGGTTCAGGATATCTACTTAATGTAGTTGGTCCGTCAGCCACATTCTTAGGTTCCCCAATAACGTAAACACTTGTTAATGTACCAGTAATAGTCTTTACGTAAACGTCAAGTGTAGAACTTGCAGCCATAGTTACTGATGTACCATTAATAACTGGTGCGGCGTTAGCTCCAGCGTATATTCTGAAATATACAAAATTATTAAAATCAGCGTTAGCCGCTTCGTGGATAATACCATATCCGTTATCTGTTCCTTTTATTGCCATCTTTAAATTATTTAACTATGTTATTTAATTATAAATATATAGATAAACAAAAAAAACCCTCATAAAGAGGGTTAATTTTAATTTAATATGTAATAACCCTTATACTGCTATAGGGACATTTGCCCAATTAGAGTGATACTGGTAATCCAGTAATTCAAAATCTTCAAATTTGTAATCGAATAGACTGTCAGCTTTATTAAGAAGCAATCTAGGTTTACACTCTTTAGATTCTCTTTTTAACTGCTTCTCGACATAATCAATATGATTATTATATATATGAACATCACCTAAATTACCAACTAATTCACCTGGCACCATATTAGTCTGCTGTGCAAACATCTCAAGTAATAACGCATAACTTGCAATATTAAAAGGTAACCCTAAGAAAGTATCAACACTTCTTTGATTCCACATTAACGAGATTTCTCTTTTAGGGATTTCTAACCTATCCAATTCTTCACTAGTTTCATCTAATCCTAAATAATGAGATGTATAATATATATTTCGTTCTTCTAAGGATAATTCTCTAGTATAAACTTGAAAGAAGTTATGACAAGGGACTAACTTCATTTGCTCTAGCTCCCCAACATTCCACGCACTTATAACATTTCTACGAGAATCTGGGTCATTTCGCAATAATTCTATTGCGTTTCTAACTTGATTAATTCCAGGATTATGTTTCTTTACAAATGGGAAATGACCAGATTCGTCTCTTTCTCTTCTAATTAGCGTTTCATATGTTCCACCCCAATCTACCCATTGTTTACCGTATAATGAACCAAGTTCACCCGAATCATCAGCCCACTCATCCCATATTGTAACACCATTATCATTAAGGTATTTAATATTAGTATCACCCTTCAAGAACCAAAGTAATTCATGTATAATTGAACGAAGGTGTAATCTCTTAGTAGTTAATAAAGGAAATCCATCCTTCATATTAAACCTAATCTGCCTGCCGAATACAGAAACTGTACCAACCCCTGTCCTGTCATTTTTTTTACTACCATTATCTAGTATATCTTCTAATAGAGCGTGATAAACCTTGTCTGTACTATTTAACATATATTATTTATTTTTTAATTCATTATATAATTTTACCATATTATTTACCGCATCTAGTAAATTAACATTAAATATTCCGTCATTTTCAAAGTCGCTAACCATAGTTTTCATTGACTTTATAATACCATCTTCCATGGAAAAAATCTCGGCGTCATTTAATTCAGTAATTTCCGCTAATATTTTACTCACGTCAACCTTATCGTGTTTAAGGTATGAATATTTTTTTAAATTATTACTAAGTACTTTTCCTTGACTCTCAGCAGTCTCAAATCTTAAATAATCAGTATCTGGAACATCTTGATATGTATAACTACCACCATACTTAAATACTATATTAAGGTCTTTTTTGTTTTTATCATAAGTCGATGCTACGATATTTGACGATTCGTAAAGTGCCTTGACTAAACCATCCTTTTCTACTCTTTCTAAAATCATATTTTTTCTTTTAAAATGTTATAACACAAAGATACTAATAAAATTTAATTATTTCAAGGGTTGATTTTTTATAAATTGATTTGTATATTTGCGTAAAGATATTATTAATATGAAAGGGAAGAGAGAAGTGGTTAAAAAAGTTAAGGCTATAATGAAATTAGCTCAAACAGAAGCTAAAAACAATGCTGACAGAGAGTTAAGACCAGAACATATCACATTAGCTATTCTGCAAGAAGAAACTAATAGGTCAAATAAAGTTATTAAAAGTATGGGTATTGACACACTTAAGTTGTATGACTTAGTTAGTCAACATTTAAGACACAACCAACTTAATAGTACTATATCAGATGTAAAGAAACTTAGAGCACCATTAGATACTAATAGCAGTAAAATAATGAAAGGTGTTGATGAGGAAGCTGAATCTATAGGTGATTTACATATCGATACAACACATATCATTCTTTCGTTATTAAGAGAAACAAAATCACCCCTAACTAAATTGTTAGTTAAGAATAAATTAACTTATACCAAGTTTAAAAAAGCGATAGTTAATTACGAAAATCTTAATGATAAAGATTTAACAGATTATGAAAAAGAAAAATTAAAAGACATGGAAAATAGATTGAATGAATTTAAAGAAGATATTGAAAACTCATTACCATTTGACGATGATGATAACGGAAACCCACTAGGTGAAAGTGTTGGACCCAACAAAGGTAAGAGTAAACTAAAACGAAAAGAGACTAGTAAAACTCCAGTATTAGATAACTTCTGTAGAGACATATCTAAAGTTGCTACTGAAGGTGACCTTGACCCCGTAGTCGGTAGAGTTAAGGAGATTAAGAGAGTGTCTCAAATATTAGCTAGAAGAAAAAAGAACAACCCAATACTCATTGGTGACCCAGGTGTGGGTAAGACTGCTATTGTTGAGGGTCTCACTATGCTTATTAAAGATAATAAGGCACCCAGAATTCTATTAGATAAAAAGATTTATTCATTAGATTTAGCATCAATAGTTGCAGGTACTAAATATAGAGGTCAGTTTGAAGAAAGAATGAAAGCTATTCTTGAAGAATTAAAAGAAAATAAAGATATTATATTGTTTATTGATGAGATACACACTATAGTTGGTGCTGGAAACGCATCTGGAAGTATGGATGCTGCAAATATCTTCAAACCAGCATTAGCTAGGGGAGAAATTCAAGTAATAGGTGCAACAACACTTGATGAATTTAGAGAAAATATTGAAAAAGATGGTGCACTAACAAGAAGGTTCCAACAAGTATTAGTCGAAGAACCTACACTTGAAGAAACAACAGTAATACTTAAAAATATCAAGCAAAGGTATGAAGACCACCATAAAGTTATTTATACTGATGATGCAATCGAAGAATGTGTTAAGTTAGCAGATAGATATATAATGGATAGAGCTATGCCAGATAAAGCTATAGACGTGTTAGATGAAGCTGGTTCAACTACAAACATTAATCATGACGCTCCTGAAAATATAAAGAAACTTGAAGAAAAATGTTTAGAATTAAAAGAAGAAAAGGTCTTTGTAGTTAAGAGTCAGAAATATGAAGAAGCTGCAAAATTAAGAGATGAAGAAAAGAAAGTTATAGAAACATTGAAAATTGAAAAAGATAAGTGGCTTGACAGTATGGATAAGAGTAGAACTACTGTTGATGTTGACTTAGTTGCTGAGGTAGTTTCAATGATGAGCGGAATCCCAATTAATAAAATATCTTCACAAGAAACTAAAAAACTTGTAACAATGGATAAGGAATTAACTGGTAGAGTTATCGGACAAGACGATGCCGTTGTTAAGGTTGTTAAAGCTATTAAAAGAAATAGACTTGGAATTAAAGACCAAACTAAGCCAATCGGCTCGTTCATATTCTTAGGGCCAACTGGTGTAGGTAAAACTTACTTAGCTAAACTACTTGCTGAATCAATATTTGGTGATTCGGACGCTCTAGTTAGAGTTGACATGTCAGAATACATGGAGAAACACGCTGTGTCTAGACTTATAGGTCCGCCTCCAGGGTATGTTGGTTACGAAGAAGGTGGTCAATTAACGGAGAAAATTAGAAGAAAACCTTATTCAGTTATACTCTTTGATGAAATTGAAAAAGCGCATGATGATGTATTTAATTTACTTTTACAATTACTTGATGAAGGTCAGTTAACTGACGGTCTTGGTAGAAAAGTGAACTTTAAAAATACACTAATCATCCTTACATCTAATGCTGGTGTTCAACAACTTAATAACTTTGGTAAAGATATGGGTTTCAAAACAAAAGCTACTGTTGTTAATGAAGAAGAGAAAGTTCGTTCAATTATTAGTAAGGAACTTAAGAAGAAATTTAAACCTGAATTCCTTAATAGGATTGATGATACAATTATATTTAATTCATTAAATCAAAATGATATTCATAAAATTATTCATATGGAATTGGATAAATTAAAAGCTAGGGTTAAAGAATCTTTAAATATTACACTTAAGATTAATAAAACCGCTATTGAACATGTCGCAGTACAAGGTTACGACAAGGCTTATGGCGCTAGACCGCTTAACAGAGCTATTCAAAATTATATTGAAGACCCAGTAGCTGATGAAATACTTAGTGGTAATTTCAAGGATGGTGATACAATTAAGATATCATTTGATAAAAAAACTTCAAAATTGGTATTATCTTAAAATAACCCCTCCACACATATTAATGATTAAAAAAGCGAAGACTTATGTTTTCGCTTTTTTTGTATATTTATATCTATATGAAACATCTAATAAAGAAGTTATTACGAGAGGCGTTGGTAAATGAAATTAGCGACGAAGCATACGAGTTGTTAAAAACTAAACATAATAACTCTAGAGTAATAATGAGTAAAGAAAAAGAAATTTCATTTAGAGACCAATCAAATCAAAAAACAGGGAGAAAACCAAAAGGTTTATGGTATGGAATTGGAGCATCATGGATAGATTGGGTTAGGGGTGAAATGCCAGAGCGGGAAGAAGATTACACCCATTTAATTGATGTTGACCCTAATAAAATTAAAGTAATTAAAAATTACGATGAATTAATTGAATTTAATAAACAATATTCCGAAGGGGATAATATTAACTGGGGTGAAGTAGCAAGGACCTATGATGGTATAGAGATAGTACCGCATATAGGTAAGGCTAGATTTGAACTTGATTGGTATGGCACATGGGATATTGCATCTGGTTGCATATGGGGAGGAAATGCAATAAAGGGGGTTAACAATTTAAATGATAAACAACAAGACTATAAAAAGGTATATAGAGGTCAACCAAAAGAATATGACGCTATATCACCTTTAGGTTCATTTAGAGTAACTTTTGATTATTACTATTCAAAAGAACATGGTGATGATACAGAATACAAACTACCAAAAAGTTTAAAAATAATAGATGTAGGAGACTACAGTACTTGGAGACCACTATTAGATGAGTTTACGGATATTGATAATGATGATGATTACTGGGAATACATGGACCGATTTATTCCAAACGAAGAAATTATATTATTCTTAAAATCAAAGGGCTATGAGGGGCTTAAAGATGATACTGAAGTTTTAGTCTTTGATAAGAAAAATATAATTTAATATTATTTACTTAATGTGACTCATTCTATTTTTAATACCCACAATATAGTGATGTAACATTCCACTTTTTCCAGAACCTAAGTAAGACTTAAGCTGAGAAGGTCCAATATTATAAGATATCAGAGCATTAGTGATAGTTCTAGATTTAAGCTCACTACTCATTATCTTACCCCAAAGAGTTATGTTATTAACTTCATTAGATAACCAAGATTTAGCTTTACCCCATTTTTCACTCTTACAATATTTTTTATTATTTACAAACGAATAATCAGTAACACCCATATTTTTAAAAATAGAACTATCAGACTTAGTTATGGTTTTTCTTAAATAACCTATAGATGTAGAACGAAGTATTTGAGCAAATCCAACAGCACCAGTACAACTTAAAACTAAATCACCATCATTTCTATACTGCTTAGCGCCAGACTCAAGGAGAACCTGACCCAGCAACCAATCAAATATAATTTCACTAGTGTCTAATTTGTAAAATTGACTAACCTTACAAAACGTAATAGCTAACGCTGTGTCATTATGATTGTTGTAATTATTAAATGTTGAGAAAACCTTATCAAATTTATCAGGTAAGACAACTTCGTCCTTAAGTGATGTAACTTTATATATTAACTTAGGTATTGCTACTTTTAGCGGTAATGCGATTAGTATTATTAATACAACCTTTGATATTATTTTTTTCAGCATAGACATAGTTTTAGTGTGTTCGTATTTAAATATACGAATAATAAACTATAAACCCAAGCATTTTTAAAAAAAAATAAAACGCCGCAGGTATTAACCCGAAGCATTTTAATTAATTTATACTTACTTTTTAGCTGAAGAGATAGCTCTAACTTTAGCTTCTAACTTAGCAATCTTACTTTCCAAAATAGTACCTTGAGAAGCTTTTTGCTCCGCTAACCATTCTTTTTTCTTTTCAACTACCGCTTCAGAAACGATGTTATCGATTAATTCTACTAATTCGTTTTCTGTGATTTTAACTGATTTCTTTGACATATTTATTTTTTTTAAAAGTTTTTATTAGTCACTATATAAATATAACACAAAACCATAAAAAACTAAAAATAAATAAATAAAATTAAAAACCCCCATTGAACACAATGAGGGCCTTACTAGTATTTACTTTACACCTACATCATTGTTGACGGTAACAACTTCCTTAACTTTTTGTAATTAGCTTCCCCAATCTCTTCACGTCTAAAAGCAATCCTATGTAGACTACCACCGTTAGACTTATCAAGATACTTAATATCATCAGGTATCGACTTTATTTTATTCCCAATAAGATTAATAAATATTAAATTCTTTAATTTACCAATCTCACTAGGAATTGTCGTTAAATTATTATCTGGTATTAATAATTCCTGAAGAAACTCAAGACTCCCAATAGATGGGTGCAATTCAATAAGTTTAGCTTTTTTTATTATAAGCGTGGTAAGATTCTTAAATCTAGATACATCAGGTAACTTAGGGACATCTCTGTTAGTGAACCTTATTATAGGAGAGTATTCTTCAATAATATCAAATAAAGCCTCTGTCCAACCAAATTTAACTAAGTAATCAATATAAACATTATCAGTTGTGTTTTTGTTTTTCTTCATCTTAGCCATAGTTGTCAATTCTTCATGGATAAAGTTTGATATCCCCTCACTATTTAACAATACTGTCTCAAAAAAGTTGTTAGACTTACTCTGTATTCTATCCCTAACCTGCCTACTCTCAAAATGTAATTGGTACAATGAATCACTCTTCAAAGTTCCTGTAAAAAATCTATTATCTATTACGATGTAAATATCAGACTTTTCACCATTAGGTTTACGATACTTATTATTCCCTCTATAAAACTCAAACATATCACCCTTACTCTTAGAGGTACACCACCCAACAAACTCATCAAAAATTAAACTAGCCTCTTCACACTTAGGTACATACAATGTAAATCGCCTATCTCTAACTGGAATCTCAGCCTTACCACACTCAACAAAACTATTAATTAATTTTTCAATATTAGAAGGGTCTTTTTCAATAAATGGGTCAACAGCGTCATATAATTGAGATAACGATTTATATTGATTTATATCTGTGGGGTCTTTAACACCCTTTAAAATAAAACTATTTGCCGAAAGTTCTTTAAATTTCTTTTTTCTCTTATTCTTTTCAAATACATTTAAATAATCTTTAGCTAATGGTAAGTCTTCACTAAAAAATCTTTCAGCTTCATCAATCTCTCCACTCTTAATGTATCTAGTGAATGTATTAAGCATCCATTGGGTGTACATCTTATTCTTAGAAGGGTCAGCGTTAACCATCTTATTAAACACATCAAAAGATATATCAACCCTAGGCTTCTGATTACCATATTGCACATCAATAACGCCAGAATCTTCTTTAGTAGTTTTAGTTATAGTAGGGTGTAATTGATTTCCGTTTAAATCAAAAGCTTCATTTGATACCAAAGCAAATATGACATCATCCTTAGACGCAAGGTTAGTAAATATACGGCGATTTAGTGTTAAGTAAGCCACAAGTTCACTCATCCCTTCATCGGTATTATCAAATACATTATACTTTTCAGCTAAAAATGACAACCTATCAATAGACTTATTATTACTCATGTTTCACAATATTTAAACAAATATAGTATTAAAAAATGTGATAATCAATAGGTTGGATAAAATAAAAGCGTAACAAACGCTACGCCTCTAATCTACATTTAATAGAACTCATTTTCAAAATCATCATTTATGTATTCTTCTATTCGTTTTCTTATGAGCCATAGAAACCCAGATAAGTTGTTCTCTCTATCAATAATGTCAATCATGACTTCATTAGGGTTCTCACCATCTGTAAGTCTATACTTTATCTCGTTAAATAATTCGTACTTCCCTAATTGTAGTAGCTCAGTCATAATGAGATTATATGTGTCCCACTTATAAATAATATCATCGTCTTTAACACCTCTTAGAGTTTTTTCTAAAAACTTATTATACTCCTTATCGAGATTTGTATACCGACCAGAACCACTATTAATAGTGTAATTAAAGTTCTTCATAGGTCAAAAATTTACCGTTCTTATATATTCATAAATATCAATAAAAAACGAAATAATCAAAGTTAATCTTAACTTTTTTATCACTTGTACTCATACTAAACGTATAGGCTTATTTTAATTAAAATAAATTTAAAAATTACGTATTTTGTTGTACAACCTATCCAACTCAGGCGTTAAATTACTCAAGCTACTTAATACTTCAATACAAGTATCGTTTGGGTTGGTAGTCTCTGTGAGTTTATACTGAAGCTCCTTAACTCTTAGCATATCTTTTAAATTATGCTTTAACTCTAAAATAACCTGATTATATGTTATCCATTTCTTTTTGTTATCGATAGTAGATATGTAAATGTTTTCAGTTAGATACTGTTCGTAGGTATTCTCAAGATAGGTCTCCATGTCACCGTATGCCTCTCTTAATTTAAATCTTATTTTATCCCTTATTTCCACTTATCATTCCTTTAATCCTATATTCTTTGATAACATACCATTCTTTATCAACCCCTTAGCCCAGTCGTTAATTACTTGCTTAATGAATTTAGGTCCTTGATTATATTTTAACTTAAAATACTTAAGCAAATCTTCACCACTAATCACATTACCATCGAATTTTATCTCAAAAACCTTTCTTTGTTTATATTCATTACCATCCCTGTATGTCTCTACTGCCTTTCTGTAGTTCCTAGTTAAATCTTCTTCAATAGTTTTAACCACAATAGAATGGTCAGTATTCTCTGATAATACACTAGTTAACATTTTTAATTGATTCTCAGTTATAACTAACTTCTTTCTCATGATAATAAATATCGTAAAAAGATTTAAAGTCCAACTAATTCTTTTAATTTATCCTTAGATAACGCTCCAGGTAATTTATCAGTAACCTCACCGTCGTTAAACACTATAGTTGTTGGGATACTTCTAATTGAATATTTAGCAGCAGCTTCAGGTGCTGAATCAACATTAACCTTACCTATTATTACACCTGGGTTCTCCTTTGAAAAGTCTTCTAATATTGAACCATACATCCTACAAGGCCCACACCATTCTGCCCAAAAATCAATTAGAACTACCTTATCTTTATTTTCTTTTAAAATTTCTTCAAAATTCGAATCATCAACTTTTACAATCATAACTTTTTTTCTTAAACTTAATTTATATTGTTTATTATATTTAATATATATATACAAATATATATATTTATATCTAAAAATCAATGACCGATACAAAAATAATTTTAAACGTCATAAAAACATCAATCCCTAACGACCACCCACACTTATATTTGTACGTAACTGGTAATAGAAAAGATAAAGAAAGAGCGATTATAAACACTGTAAAATTATTTGAGGGTATATTGACACCACCATACAGTATAGGTCACGTTAGGAGAGCTGTAAAGACCTTCTTAAAGAGTAAAGAAAGTCAACACAAGAGTGGTGAAATAAAAATATCACCAATTTACTAATTTAATTTGGTAGTTTATTTATTATTTACTATATTTGACAATATCTTAAAAATAAATAGTATGAAAGAAAGTCAAAAAGTTAAAGAAAAGTTTTATAAAGATGGTCATGTAATGCTTGGTGAACACTACTCAAGTAAGGTTAAAAAATTATATGAACTATACGAGTCTGATAAATTTAAAGCTAGGGTATATTTTATGAACGAAAAATACGACTTTGTTAATAGTAGACTAGTCTTATTTATGAAAGATAATGGTGATTTTGATATTGTTAACTTTGTTAGAACTTACGGAATTAGTAAAACCAATAGAGTATACTCTAGAGAAAAAAGAACGTTCCAACTAAAATTTAGTAAGAATAAATTCACACTAATCATAAATAATAGACAAAGTAGAGTTATTGCACCCACATTATCAAATATTCTTAATGAAATTATACATTTTGATTCTGTATATGAGTCAAATGGCCCACATGACCCGAATAAAGATATTTTAAATTTACTTAGTGAAAGATTTGCATGGATTAGATTTATTAGAGAAAATACTTCATTACATAATATAAGTCTTAATACATTTATAAATAAAAAATTATTTAGTCTTAAAAAAGCACTTAAATACTATTTTAAATGTCCCTACCCAGTAGCTAAGTTATTTAATGACTCAAAAACAAGTCATAACGGAATTGCTTATGTCAGACACTACATGGATTATATATCAAATATCGAATCTTTTAAGTCATCATGGGTTAATGAGAGTTTTGATTTTGTGTACGACTGTTTAAAAATGGCTAAGATTGTAGATAAAAAAATTAATGCATCTTGGTCCGACAGGAGACTTAAAGAAGAGCATGATAAATGGAGTAAGACAATAAACGATATAATGTTTATTGATTGTGATAGAGAAATGAATATAAGTGAAATATTCTTAGATTTTGAAAAATTTTCTAATTATAAGGTAATAAAAACAACGAAGAGATTAGCACAAGAAGGGTTAAGTATGAACCACTGTGTGGGTAGTTACGTTAGCCGTATAGAGAGTTATAGTTGTGCTATATACACTTTGAATAAACACACCTTAGAATTAAAAAGAAGCTGGCTTAAGGGTAAACAGGTATTAAGTATTGGGCAACTAGTCACATTTAGTAATGGCGCCCCTAACGAAATCCTTAAAAAAGAAGTTATTGAATGTGTGAATAACTTCAACAAAAAACTACACGATATTACTTGCGTAGAAACTTTGATTGATGAAGATGAAGAAATGTTCCCATTCTAAAATAAAAAGCTGGCTAGTAACCAGCTTTTTTTAGTTCTTCTTTAGTCGGGAACCCTAAGTCCATTTGACATACCTTACAAATCTTTTTAACCTGTATTGGTGTTCCATAAATAGGTTTAACATCATACTCTAAATGCTTACATTCTTCTTGCATACTATTAACCTTTTCATTAAGTTTAACTATTTCAGTCTTAAACTTAGAAACTGATTTACTAACGTCTTCAGGTGACAAATTATCCCCAGGGCTAGCTTGTGAGTCTTCTACCATTTTAAAAAATTTTTAAGAAACTTATTGATTATTTGTGTAAATCTCTGGATTTTGTTTTCCGAAAACTCTGATGATTTCTCCAGCCTTAGCGTTAGCTTCGTTTTCAATAGGTGACCCATCATCACCCTCTTCAGCTAACCCAGTTAAATCACCACGCTCATTTTGCTGGTGGTGAACTAATTCATGCGCTACTGAACGCATTACGTCCATTATAGCTCTATCTTTTATGTAAATACAAGCGAAATGGTCCTCTATATTGTAATAAGCACTTGTAGTGATATCCTTTCTATCAACTGTAAGTTTTATCTTACATGATTTTTCAATACCTAAGAAGTCATTTACAAAAAGTATAAATTTCTCCATTAAATCCCTATTTGACATCATTTCCATATTTATTAGTTTACAGTGTCAAGCATAATAATATCAGGCATATCCATATTATCAAATTCAATAGTATCAAATTCAATAGTATCAACAACCATAGTGTCAATAACCATAACATCAAATGATGCAGTATCTAAATATTCTGTATTTTCAACACAGATAATAGAATCCTCTTTTTTATTTAAAGCGAATACAAAAGCAATAATTAATGCTGTTACTATTAACGCTATCCTAAGTATTAATTTATTCATTTTCTCAGTCTTACCTAAATCTTTATCTATTTTTCCCATATTCTTACTTGTTTTTTAAGTAGACATCTTTGCTACTACCATCGTAATATAATTTTTCTATCTCCTTGTTTAATAATTTTAATTCTTTTTGAATTTTTTTCCTTTCAACCCTAACAGATTTATCATTACCCATTAAGCCCTTCAACTTATCAGTTAATCCTTCCTTTTCTCTTTCTAACTCCTTAACCTCAGGAGCTTGTCTCTTAGGTCTATTAGTCTGCTTGTCAAGTAAGTCCATCTTACCAGCAACCTTATCAGCTAATTCTGGACTATTATTAGCAGCTGCTATCTCAGCACCACTATCATCCGCATCGGTGTAAGCATCATATCCTTCCATATTCGTCTTTATAAAATCTTCAATAACATCTCCGTAATTAAGATAAGTCTTAATAACAGCATCCGACGCTGGAGAACCTGGTTTAGCAACCTTGTATTCAAGTGTTACACCGTCAGATATAGGTATATTCTTAATATCATATTCTGGTCTACCCATACTTCTAGTTACAGCATCATGGTTTCTATCCTTATAAGTTCCTGGGTGTTCAATACCTCTACCAGCCATAACGTGAAAAACCTTGTAAGTCCCACTCTTATCAGACTGAAGACCTAAGTTAGATTTAGCTATATCAGCACTAACCTTAGGTGTACTAACTGACGCAACAACACCATACTGGTTTATACTAACCCTAAGTATGGCATCTCCTTCATTATCTGCCATGAAGTATGACTTATTACCAAATTCTTGTTTATAATCAACAAGAGTGTACTTAAGTTTCTCTAAATCACTCTGAGTTGAATACTTAATAGCTTCAGATAAAGTAGTATCAAAATTCTCAAGCATCAACCTAAGTCTATTTTTTATGAAATTTTTCATATTTCTTTTATTATAAATATTGACAAATCCATAAAAAAGCTCTATTCTTATTTTCATAACTAAAAAAGAATCATTCATAATATGAAAACTGTAGATGATTACAATTTTAATGACGACATTAAAGTCGGAGAAAAAGGGGAGAAAATAATAGCAGACTTCCTAATAACAAAAGGATATAAGTTTTTATCTGATAATAAAGATAACAAATTTGACCTAAGAATGCTCGAACCAGATGGTAGAGAAACCACAATCGAAATCAAGACAGATGTATACTGCACACCAGAAAGAGATACTGGAAACATGTTCATAGAAAAACATTCAAGAGGGAAAGACTCAGGTATTGCTGTAAGTCAAGCTGAATGGTTTGTAATGTATTTCCCATACTTAAATGAATCATACTTCATTAAGACAGAAACACTTAGAAATCTAGTAGAAAACACTTACTTCTATGTGGGTAATGGTGGTGACAAGGGTAGCGACACAAAGGGATATCTTGTTAATAAGGAAAAATACGGGAAAAAATTTAACAAAATACAAATAGACTATAAATGGGTAAAGTAACAGTAGAATTAATACCTAAGACAGTGTTCTTCTCAAACGTAAGAACACTTCTGAAACAAAAGTATTGGGACCTAGTAAGAAAAGACTCATACGAAAAAGCAGAACATAAGTGTGAAATATGTGGCGAAAAGGGTAAAGACCAAGGATTCAGGCACGATGTAGAATGTCATGAAATATGGGACTATAATGATAAAACAAGAGTCCAAAAACTAACGGGGTTAATATCCCTATGCCCTAAGTGTCATCAAGTCAAACACTTCGGTAGAACTAGTGCGATTGGTAAACAAGCTGAAGCATTTAAACATATGGAAAATGTTAATAACTGGTCACATAGAGACTGTGTTAAGCATGTAGCCGAAGCCTTCGAAGAATGGAACGATAGGTCTAAGTATAAATGGAATCTTGACCTTTCATATTTAAGTGATAATTATAAGATACCAGTAAAGATGTTAACAGAAGCACAAAATAAAAGAAAAAAATTATGAAACATAAACTTATTTCAGATAACGACATAATAAAAGTGTGTAAGTGTGGTGAAACTATACTAGCGTGGCAAACAGTGTGCAGTAAATGTAATAAAATAAATGTAATAAGTCCAAATAAATGAAAAAATTAATTATAGTAATTATTTTATTCATGACATCATGTGTTAAAGAATACAATAGTGCACAATTTGACGTAGGTGATGAAATTACATTTATCCCTGATGAATATAAAGGCTTAGTTGTAGACTATATCGTATATTCCACTTATACAATATATACGATAGAATACATAGACTCAACTAATAATATAAAAAAGACTATGATTTATGATACGGATATCATAGAATCAGATACTTTTAAAAAATAATATCATTTTTATAGTAAAAAATTAGGTTATTACAGTTCTTTAACTTATATTTGATAAACAATAACGTAAAATTATATATTATGAAAAAGTTTATCTACTTATTTTTACTTTCTTTTGGGTTATTCTTAACTTCTTGTGAAAAAGAACCACTAGAAGAAGAAAAAACTGAAATAATTGACATTACCAACGATACAATAAGTTTGTATGGTAAATATAGACTTATTTCAGGTAAGATGTACGTCACTAACTTAGTAACTAACGACAGAAAAGTATATGACCACTTCGGTCCTGGAAAAAATACATCCTCATTAAGACACAGCGGAACACAATACCCAATAGAAGAAATAATAAGAGGCGTTACGACGTGGGAAATAACACCACCACCAAACGTACCAGGACATGGTGAGTTTATACTTAATGATGACTACACAAACCCATATGGGTTTAACGTTACTAGACATAATTGGACCGTAGTAGAACACCCCCTAAGTGGTACACCTAATATTACTCAAAAAATGGGAGGGTCAGCCAAACCATTAGAAGGGTACTTACTTAATAAGTCTGACAGTACTATCGTTTTTACACTACAACAAGGCTATGAAAATATTGATGGGTATAATTCAACATACCTTTCAGAATTAACATTTAAAATGATACAATAATGCTATATAAAGCAGGGTTAAACGGAGTCGCTGTATGTCTTCTATACTTAAGCTATAGATATAGTGATAATATCCCTATATTTACAATATGTATGCTATCTTTAATATATATAATTGTAAAATTATATAAAGCTGATAAAACTACTTAATCTTGTAGAATTTAGTGATAACTGAGTTAATCTCATCGTCATTAGCGTCGTAGTAGGACTTTAACATATCATAAGTCTTAGAATATACAACTACTGATTGAGATGGTAAAAAATATTGACTACCATCTAAATTTACCCCACGCTTAAACCTCCTACCGCTTTTAAACTTAACAACTGGAAAAGAATTTCTTAAGAAATTAATCATTAAGTCTACTATTATTATATCCATACTAATAAATAGTTGATTATTAACTAATATATATATATCTTTGACCTGTGCATATTAATAATATATCAAAACTTAAATACGAAAACCTTATCAACTATAGGATATGTGAAACTATGTACATCCAAATGAAAAAAACAAACTACAACACATTCTCTAACCTATGCTCAAACCTAAGAGACTCATTAGGTACAAAAACACCACTGAAGGGCGTACAAAGAAAAGTTATCGTACATACACTAAATGATATGAGAGAACTATACGAATTAAATCACCAAGAGTCAATACAATACGTAAGCAACTTTCTAAATAATCAACTATGGGAACACTACCAGGATATAGTAGTTACATTCTATAATAAAACAAAAACATCATACCAGTAAAATATCAATAGAGAACCCTTGAAGGGGCTGGGGATTTGAGGAGAGTTAAAATGACCGAAGGTCGTCGAGCATTTTTTTATACCTAAATATTTGCTTAATTAAAAACTTATTAGTATATTTACAAAACAAAATAATAACTAAAACTAAAATAATTATGGGATACACAAGCAAAGATATCGAAGATATTACATCTGATATAAAATCTTCTAAGGTGAAGATTAAAAAATTACCAAAATATACTATAGAAGAAACGGTAATAGATAAATATCTAAATCACGGATGTCCAACTACTATTAAGAAAGAATTAAAAATATCATATAATGATGTTATGAAGATATTAAACGACCACGGTGTTATTTAAATACTATAAATGTAGTAATTATGTCGATAAAGACATATTTATAATAAGATATACTATTTATATATAATAACTATTATAAAAAAAGAAAATGGAAAATAAAAAAAAAGTAAGAAAGAAACTATGGATGTTAGTTCTTATGTTGAAAAACTACCTGGCAGTAATTATAGGTATACACGTAGGTAGATACTTTTCCGATATAGATAACTTTACTTGGGGACTAACACCAAACGAATTAACACTACTTCTAGGTATATTCGTAGTAATGGAACTAATAGATATAAAAAACCAATTAATAGATAAGGAATAATATAAGATAAATAATATAACCTAATATACCTAATAGCATCTGAATAGTTCTGCTAACTGGAGTCATGAACCTTGTAGTGACAGCAACCGAAGTTGAACTCTGTGACCACCAACCATCTTTGTAAATCCATCTATCTGAATTATTAGGGTTAGACCTCATTGACATTATTAACCTCTCTAAGTACATAGAACCATTATGGAAGAATGTGAACACTAGGCTGTTCATTATAAATAAATATCCCGACCATAATATACTGTCAGTAACTAAGTAGCCTAAGATACCAATACATATAAGCATAAGACCTCTTTGAAGTACAAATAAAGGATGCCTGTCAATATCCTTAAATATCTCGTAGTCTGATGAATTAATTCGGTGATGCCAGAAATTAGCCTCTCGCTTACCCTCTATAATAGAATAAATAATCCATATTAATAAACTAATATATATCACTTCCTGTAGTTCTTGTTTTTCTTATATCTCTTGTACTTAGTTATCAAATACTTTATAGGACGTACAACCCAAGCATAACCAACAAACCTTATAGTTTGTATTAATATTATAGCAATACCTATAAACATAACCACACACCAGTTATCTACCTCACCTCTATTATACTCTAATAAATCACCTATAATACCATCCTCAGATAGCGTCGCACCAATAACCATTAACCCAGAACCTAAGATAAACCTCCCTAATTCAAACTTAAATAAGTAAATTAAAGCAAACCTTATCTTAATAATCGCTAGCATTAACATCTCCTCTATATCATCTAGTATATCTCTCATATATATAAATATATGTATATTATAATATCCCTAAAAAATAATTCAAAAAATTTCTAAAAAAATTATAAAAAACTAACCTTAGTATTAACTTCCAAAAAAAATTAACTATATTTGTGATATGAGTGAAATATGGAAAAGAATACCTGGATTTGAAAATAAGTATGCTGTTTCTAATCATGGTCTAGTGAAATCCTTTATAAATAACCCAAATGGGGAAATCGTTACGTTTGTTATTGGTACCCATGGTTATTATCTTAGGAGTATGAGAGATACCAAAGGTAAGGTAACTTGCGTTAAACTACATAGGGTAGTCGCTAAAATGTTTATACCAAACCCTAACAACCTACTAACTGTAAATCATATAGACGGAAATAAGTTAAATAACCATGTGGATAACCTAGAATGGGTAACCCTACAGGATAATATACAACATGCAATAGATACCAACCTTAGAAAGAGAAGTTATGTTCAAAAACTTAATGAAAATTATGTTAGAGAAATAAGAAGTAAATATGAAACTACAAATATTACGATTAAAGAATTAGCTACAGAATATAAGGTAGCATGGGGTGCTATAAATAAAATATTAAGATATAATACTTGGTTTAATATTGACCCAGATTTAAAGTACACCTATAGGGTGAATAGAATAACCAAAAAAGAACACAGAGAATGGAAATACTCAAAAAACACTAAACCTCCAAAGAAAATAATACCAAAAACACCATGGGGTAAATTAGGTATTAGTGAAGATGAATTAAAAACCCTAGTCATAGAATTTGTTAATGGATTAGAAACCATTTATGAATTCTGTGAAGTAAAAAGCTTAAACGTATACCAATTTAAAAAATATATAAGTGGTATGGTGGAATTACCTATAATATTAAATGAAGGTGAAATTAAATTCAAGTATAGAGCATACATACTAACTACACATGGTCGAGTATGGTCACTATTAGGTAAACACAGGGTGAACACACACATAGTCCATAACCAAAGAGTTGGTTCAATTATAGGTGCTAAGTTCTTGGATAAACCTGAAGATGGTAAATATATCGGGTTTAAAAATGGTGATATAACTAACACAAATATTAATAACTTATTCTGGATACGAAAGAAAAAAAGAATAAAAATAAAAATAGATACAGTAATAATACCTGAAGATACTATTGAAAATATTAAAAGAGATTATATATACGGTGGATTTAGATACTTAGATATAACTGAAAAATATGGATACACAATACACTATATAAACAAAACACTTAAGGGGGTTGAAAGAATAGTAAAACCAAAAACTAACACCAAAAAAACTAAGCACCCAAATAGATTTAAATTAACGCAAGATATATGTGAAAAAATAAGACATCAGTTTATATATGACAACTTAAATGTAAATAATATGTCTCATAAGTATTCACTAACTAAGACTACCATATATGAAATACTTAACAATAAGTTACTTCCTAGTCAAAATCAAAAAAGCGCTATACTAATTAAACGAGATATAAGACACTATAAAAAATAAGTCAAAAATTTCCCAAAAAATATTTTTTATAAATAGGGTTAATATATATGACTTACCTTTTTACCGAAAAAATTACCAGAAAATTTTTGTTTACAGCATCAACTGGCCATATACGGCACGGTACGGGGGGTAGTATAAGAGGGGTTACGGGGGGGACTCCTATGCCCCTTTTTAAGTACCCTCCCCCCCGTTTAGGGTAAGGTAACCCTAAGCCATACCTCACAAAAAAAAAGCTCTTAAATAGGCTTAAAACAAGCCATTAATTATTGGCACAAAAAAAAGGTAGAAATTAATCTACCTTTAAAGTT
>Ga0208814_1000361_pt1 | contig 30328 bp, 40 predicted proteins | sample MalvirAntarct_55_FD_184253 | JGI IMG/M metagenome (GOLD analysis project Ga0208814, IMG submission 184253) | Marine viral communities from the Global Malaspina Expedition - Malaspina viral metaG Antarct_55 (SPAdes) (version 2) | ecosystem: Environmental > Aquatic > Marine > Oceanic | place...
TGCTATCAGTTAAGTTGCTCCAATCAAAATCATCTAGTAATTTTCTGTAAAGTTTGATCCAAATAACATTTCTATCTGACCTCAATGGTGGCTGAAATTCTTGCCAATTTTTTATCTTGTACATTACATCTCCTTTGTTTTTGTTTTAAACCACTTCTGCCTTACAAGTCATTACAACTTTTCTTTTTCTTGGTCGCTTATAAGTTCCTAGCTTTGCCTGTAATACTATAGTTCTAACCTTTGGTAACTCTTTATCAGGATTCTTTTTGTACTGATATACCATTTGGTGTGTGCACTCTAGTGCTTCTGCTAATGCCTTTGCATCACCATCTAATAATTTAATTGCTTCGTTGTAAGTCATTTGTTTTCCTTTTGTGAGGTAAACATAATTTAACTCCCTTGTTAATTAATAAATAAAAAATATACATCCAACATATTATAGATACAGCTCCCATCATAATGAGAGCTAGACCTAGCACTATACTAAAAAGGGATGTCATCTTTTAACTCTTCAAAACTGTTAGCCTGTTTAGGACTAGAGTTTTGCTTTGACTCACCCTGAAAAAATACTTTAGAGTTGCCAAGTATTACTCCACGAGTTCCTGCTTCTCGTTCTTCTTTTGATACAGACTGTGTAAGCATTCCGTTATTACCAAATTTATCTTGGTTATCTGTATCAACAAAAGCAGTCACATCTAAATAAGTACCTTCTGTTCCTTTATATAATTTAGATTTATCAATTTTTGCTACATTAATTTTTAAATTTACTCCTATTACTGCCATGTTATTTTCTCCTAGTTAAATAAATATAATCTGTCTTGCTGTTAAAGTTGTAAATCTCCTCTATAGTTGCTAAATATATTGGTGCGTTAAGTTTATGTTGCAGCATATGCGAACAATACTTTAATTTTTTAATAAATGTTGCATGGTTATAATCTGCATTTTGAAATAAAATTAACATAGCTTTGTTAAAAGCTCTACGATTCCATCCATTGTAATATGGTTTTATCTGCAACATCTTTTCAGCATTTTTCTTTGCTAGTGTTACGCTTTTAATTTTAAAGTTACCATGTTTAAAATCGTTTTTTTCTGCACGATCTATACTCGGTTTATTTAAAAGTAAACCCATCGTTGTTTGTAATGAAAATTTATATTCTTTTATAAAATGTTTAAGAATTAAATAATCATCAAAATCCCTTTCACAAAACATATTTAAATAATCTTCGCCTTTCCAATCTTTTGTGTTTGTGTTTAATCTTTGAACATCACCAATTCCACCATCAATAATTAAGTAATGAATAGGCAAGTTTAATTGTTCTGCTGCCGCAAATCTGTGTTGCCCATCAATAATTTCCATATCTTTATTAACCAAAATAGGTTGCGGTAGATACTTTTCTTTCATAGATTTTACTAAATTTTTTACATGAGAATTATTAAGTATCCTATTACCTCTCATTCTTTTAAATATTGCATAGTCATAGGTTATTAATATTTTACCCCCCTTACTTTTCGGTATACTGCGTAACATACTGCTACTAATTGTTTGATTTAAAAAATTCATACATTACTCCTTTAGTTAAAATTAAATACTGGTTTCCTCTTATAACGAGGTGGTTCTTTATCGTCTGCTACATAAGACAAAAACTCTTTGGCCTTTGGTATGTACCAGTCAATAAATTCTTGATCATATTGCACCAACTCCGTATGTAATTCCTCTGGAGTCCATACAACAAAGTGTGCTGCAACTGCATTACTACATAACATCTGTATCTGCATTTGTACCCAATACCTGTCAGGGATAGTCGGATAAATTTTTTGAGTGTAAGGGCATTTAATTTCAACAGGTATGCCATTTAAAATCGCATCGGCTGATGCCCCAATAGGTAAGTCTGGATGCACTAATAACTTGTTTCCATTCTCACAAATGTCATTCATATGCCTTTCAAAAGCTCTCAATGCAGTTTCTTCGTTCGCCAATCCGTATGCAGTCATAATATTTCCAGAGAAAGGTTTTTCCCTAAATGTCTTTTCTCTCCATAACTTTTGCCTTTCATAAACTGCACCCCATGCTTGAGATGCAGTTATGATGTTATGCCTACGATTATCTTTAAGATGTTCGTTTGAGCTCATTAGCAAAGTCCCTTAATTCAGATTGTAAAATATCTGACAACTCAAAATATGCTTGTTTTAAAGCACCCATTTCATGTGCCTCCTGTAAATCTCTTTTGGCATCAACTAACTCTTGCTTTGAAGATGGTTTATTAACTTCTGTGTTGTCTTTAGAATCTGCATCTTTGGTGTCATCCAAAAGCAATAAATTTCCAAGTGCATATTTTTTTGCGTATGAGCTGCTGCTGCCAAATGATTGAGCTATATCCATACCCTTACGAGTTGGATTAATACCTGCCTGTGCTTTGACACTAATAGCATTTTCACCTATCTGAAATACTGCGGTGGCTTCTACATACATATAATCGCCAACCTCTTTAACTTCATCAGTAAGCAATAGCAGTGCATTGTGTTTAGCCAGTAAAGGTTTTACTGCCTCTAATATATCTTCTGCACTTCGGTAATTATAATTGCCAAATTTATTTAACTGTCCTTTTGGTGCTTTAAGCTCTTGCTGAATTTCCATTAATTCTTTCATTTAAATCTCCTTTGTTAATCCCAGAAGTTGCCTTCTGCTAAATAGTAATCTGCTTTGCCATCATCAAACCATGCAAAGTTCCAAATCTTACCTTTATATAATTTGCGAACCTTGTTGTTCATGGCAGTCATGTAACAAGGGTCAGGGTTTTTGTAGCCAGACTTTTTATAATGTCCATAGTCATTATATTTTTCTGCTACTCGCTTGGTAATTTTATGTATCTTTTTACCAATTCTAAATAATCCAAAGTCTTTGTTTTTGTATTTTGCCATTTAAATCTCCTTTGTTTTAGATGCCATGACTAATTCTTGGTAGGCATCTGGGTTTAGTTGTTTAATCATACCTAGAACAGAGTTTGCTCCAGAGTCCAGAATAATATCTGCAAAATTACTAATTGCAAAATGTTGGTTAGCTTCTTCCATTATTTTTTGTTCCATTTTATTATCTCCTTTGTTATTAATATCTTTCATCCCAAACACCAGTTTCTTTGTCGTAGATCCAGTTGTCAGGATTATCTTCGTACTCTTTTGCTTCTTCTTCAGCATCTCGTCTTTCTTGTGCTGCATTAATTGCATCGTCTGCAATTCCGTTCCAATCAATTCTGCCTAGATATTCAGCAATTTGATATGAATTAAGTTGATCTTCAACACTTTCCAGCCACATATCTTTTAGTGCATCTACTGGTGAGTATTGTGCGTTTTCAATATCTGTTTGGTAAGTATAGTCATCTGCTATTTCAGCTACGATGTCTAGGCCTATTAAGTTAGCGATTGCTTTGTTGTCTGTTAGTATCATTTTGTTTCTCCTTTGTTGTTTATAACTCTATATTACAGGATTGCAAACAGTTTGCATAGCAATTTGCACAAATAATTTAATTAATTTATACTTCTGGTTATAGTGTTATTTCACACTTACAAAGGAGTTGTTATGAGAGTTATTTTATTGATGTTGTTAAGCGGTAGCTTGAGTGCTGAAAGTGTTTGGACTGATGATGGATCATTAGTTATTATAGATGCACCAAATTCTATTGTGTATGTAGATGATGAGGGTTCAGTTAATTACGCAGCAGAAGTAGATAGTGATGAACCTACATTTATTTATGGAACTGATAAATTAACAGTTTGTCAGCCTACTGCAAATGGTAGTATTTGTTACTAATAATAATGAGGAATTAAAAATGGAAGATAATATAAATCCTGACCATTATAAAAAAGGTGGTATTGAGACTATAGAATACCAACAAGCCAAAATGAGTAAGGCAGAGTTTTATGGGTATCTGAAAGGTAATGCTCTTAAGTATGTTAGCAGGGAAGGATTGAAGTCAGAGAAATTGACTGACAAGATAGATGACTGCAAAAAAGCAATATGGTATCTTGAGCAAATGGTTAAAGCTCATCAGACAGAATTAAAAATTCTAGAGGTTAAGTCCAAAGCAGATAATTGGATAGACGATCCATTACTTGATGAAGATTAATTTAAACAAACCACATCCATGCCATGTATGTAAAAAAGAAGGAAAATTTTTTTATAAAAAATGGTGGTGTGGGCATGACAAATATTTAAAAGGAGTTTGTAATGACAAAGGGAAAAGAGACACTAAAGAAAAATAAGGAAGAGTGGAAAGAACATAGATTTGTATGGGAGGGGTATACATATTTTATAATGAGCAAGGGAAATGAGTTTCATATTGTTCATGAGCCAACAGGTAAAATTGTAACAAAGGGGAATTTATGAAATACGAAATATTAAGAAATCAATCTAATTTGCATTGGTATGATTTAGCTGATGGTTCTAAACTTCAGCGTTATCAATTAGCCGATAAAGTTTATGAGTTGTTTGAAAATGGAAAAGAATTAATAATTCCAGAAGTAGCTAAAACAATTGGTATTGAAGAAGTAATTGCTGCTCATATTATTCGGAGTTTAGTTATCAAAGATTTGTTAGCTAGAAAGAATAAACAAAAACGAAGGCACAGAATTTATTTTCAAAAACACAAATGTGCTTTGGCTAATATGCTTTATCCAAAAACAATAGTAGATAAATTTGAAATAAAAAATAGAAAATCTTACAAGATAGATGAGGGTAAAAATATATCTTACCCACTATCCACACCTCATATGTATGGTACTGTTAATACTATATATGAAGGTGGTGAGTGAGGATTAATCGTCTTATGATTATACTAGACGATTGGTCTAGGTGGATGAAATCAGATAATCATGGACTAGGTTACCCAAGCAGTACCAGTTATTTTTCTACTGGTGGTGAGTCTACATCGGAAGTGTTTGAGGATATGGTATCTAAAACTGATATGAATAATGTTAAGATTGTTGATGCTGTTATTGATGGTCTTTCTGATACTCAAAAAGCAGCAATTTATTATCGGTTTCTTGGAGGGAATAAACCTGTGTTTTATGAGAGACAGCTTGATTTAGCTATGGATAATTTACTAACTATTACCGGGAAAAGAATATATGCCTAATTATTGGTAGCTCTTATAACACTATTTTTAAGTTTAGCATCTGGAAATACTTTTTTCACTAAATCTAAATAGTCGGCAGCTTTTTTATCTTGTTGATAACTGTCTTTAGATGTAACTCTACCAACTCCGTCTTTTTTGCCTTCAAACACACTTATATATACCTTACCATCTTTTTTAACTGCATCTTTAGCTTGGTTTAATACTTTAAGCTGATTGGCTTCACCATCTATAACATTTAATACATTGTTAATTGTAGCTGTATCAGCATTGCCACCAGAAACTGCATCAACAACATTAGCGTTATGAGCTTTGGTTCTGTTAAATGGATCATAGACTAAATTTGTAGCATCAGATTTTTGTAACAACTCATCAGCGTTGTCAAATTTACCACCACCTATATCAATATTGACACTACCCTTTTTAAACGCTTTTTCTTTAGTTAGCTGTGTAAATGCTGCCGCAGTTTTAGTTTTATTAACAGATGTATTTGCTGATGTAATTGCTTGTATAGGTTCATCCCATACAGAGCTAGTATTTTTCTGTAATAACCCACCTGATTTTGTAGGGTTGTTTGTAGTTGGATTTGAGAATGTATCTAATAAACCTTGCTGTCTTAATTTTTCTTGTTTAACTCTTTGTTCAAATTTTGGCATAACACTATCTAGCCATTTTTGATCAAACTTTTGTGTTGGAAAAGCTAATTCTGCTGAACGATTATCTGCACTAACAGGTTTACCTAACAATCTTCTTTCTGCAATAAAGTCAGGAAACAATTCAGCGTGTGGCATTTGCACTTGTAATTCACCAACTTGAGTTCCACCTATATGGGTATTGTAAGTCGGATGTGGTACATTTGGATTTGTAATAATCATATTGTCAGGATCTATTTTTCCAACTCTATATCCAGAATACATATTAGGTGTGTTTATTAAAGGTGGATCTGTAATTGCTTTTTTAATTGGAGCTATTTCAGGGAACCCCATATTTCTAAATTTAGCTTGACTGCCTATTTCATTAAATTGAGTTCGTAATGCTCCTGCCCCTCTTAAATATAATTGTTCTCTTGCTTCAGGATGATTTATACCTAACCATTCAGGTCTAATTTTTCTTAATGAATCATCAAACTCTTTAATTGTTTTTTTAGGTAAATTGAAAGTTCTTATTTCTTGTAAAAATCCATCTGTTAACATTGTATTAAATCTTAAAGAATCATGAGCTGAAGTAGTATAAATTGTTGCAGGATTGTACCCTTCGTCTAATAACCCTCTTGCTTGGTTACCTATTGTAGAAACTCTGCCTTTTTCTGATGCCCATATGTCATCGTTTATATCAGCAAATCTACCACCACCATGTAAAGGTACACCTTCTTTTAAAGGCACCCCATCTATTTCAGTTAATAAACCAACATTTGTTCTATCGCCTTTTGTAGTTATACCTGCTAATTTTTGATTATATAAATCTTCAGGTGTAATTATTTTTGGTGTTTTTGTATTTTTAAACGGAACAATAATAGATGACATATCATCAATAGGTCTTAATTTTGTAGTGTCTACAGTTATTGATTTTCCACTTGCTAAACTTGGAGTTGTTAAAGGATGTATAAATCCTTGATTAACTGCATCCGTTCTTGTCATTTTGTTTTTTACATTAGATACTACTTCTTTACCTTTTTTAATTACAGGACCTGTAACTTTCTTTGCAATTCTGCCTATAGGTAAGGTTTCTAAACCAAGCAAACCAAAACCTGTAGCAACATCACCATAATTTCCTTGTGCTAATCCTCGCCCAGTATCTCTAGCTATATTTTCAGATACTCCTGAAAAACCAGTTAAATCCATAAGACCAAAATGATTTCTTCTACCAATTAAACCATCTGCTAATGAAGAATTTTTTAATCCTAAAGCCTTACCAAAACTATCTACTGTGTTGTATGCTGACTGTTGAAAGGTAGGTTTTGCTTGTTCAAAAGAATGATCTAAATAGGATTTTCTATTTAATGCTCTTTCCAGTTCAGACTGCATAGCAATTCTTTCTATTTCATCTAATCTCATTTTTTATTCCAAATAAATGTTAGCCAATATTTCAATTTATTTACCCTTTCTTGTTGTTGTGGTTTATCTATTTTTTTTAAAAACGTCTGTCTAAATGCTAAAGTTTTTTTAGATAAATTTAATGCTTCACAATAGACCATATAGTCTTTGCTGCAATTGTGTGTTTCTGTGCCATCTGGAAGTGTCATAGGCTTCGTGGTGCGGTTTTTATTTGTTTTTGATACAAAGAGGTCTTGGCTAATCATCAAGCTCTTGTACGTTCATATATATACTATCTATAATCATCTCAACTGAACTGCCATCAGATAAATGTAATATTATTTCTGACTCACCTTGCACAACATCAACTGCATCTATGGTTTTGTCTGCCATGTGTAAAGCTATAAGTTGTACATCCATTTCTACTTTCCTTAAATGGGCACAACGGAGTCTGATTGTATTTTTTCTATGGGTTTTTTTCCTTTTGACCATTTCCCACAATCCTGACATTGAAATCTTTGGTACTTGTTTGTTAGAGATACTTGAGATCCTCTTTTTTGTAAGTTGTAACCCCCACAATTTGGGCAACACATTTCTTTAGTTTCTAGGTTATGGTTTGGATGTACACTAATCCAACCATGAAGTTTGTAATAAACTTCTTCTGTAATTTTAACATCGTTAATGTTGTATTTCTTCATTAACTTCCATGCTTTGGGATTCTTTGCCATACAATCAATCCATAGTGGCATCCCCTCATGGCTAACCTTTTTCCCTACATTTAACAAATTAGCAACATAATCTAGTTTATTACTTGCAAATCTAAATTTGTTTCTAGTCGTTGTAAGAAGATCAATATCTTTGTAAGGACTTGGTGGCGGTAGTTTATGTATTAAAAACTCTTTATTAAGGGTTGGCATATCAAATCTTTTGCCGTTGTAAGTAATGACAGCATCAGCTTCATTAATTAAGTCATGTACTTCTTTAATCATTTTTGCTGCAGTTGTGTCATACACGCTAGAAAAAAATATTTTCTTTTTATCTAACCATTTTGCTGCCCAACACAATACTGTTGATGATTCTATAAGTTGATTTAAACTAATGTTTTGTTGAAATAACCCCCAATGAAATCCTTTGTGTGGCGATGTCTCTATATCCAAAACTAATATTTTCATATAATGTATATTACCAATAAGTAACTTGTTAATAATAACAAACAAATGCCAAGCATAGTTAGTAATGCTTTTAAAAGTATTTTGTGTTTAAAAAGCATTATTGCGAGTAAATCATTGTTCCTTTCTTATTAATAATTAACGCTTTTTTCCTAGCACTTTCTCCATCCGCTGGAAAAGCCAAATGACACCAGCTATGATGTTCCAAAATAATCTGGTCATACTGAAAATCAGACCCAAAAATAGCATCCACAATGTCATGAGGGTCACCATACTTCGGGCAAGTAAAATCGACAGCCAGTCCTCTAATGTGTGCCGAAGTTGGCTTACTGCCGAGTAATTCATTAAGAGCCAAACAACGATAGCCACTGCTAATAAGTATAGGGTTATTACCCAATAGTTCTCTAACATTTTCCATCTCCATTGCTGTTTTGTATAGGTTGTCTAACACATCGTCAGATGGTGTATTGTCTATACCCTTTCTTGCGGCTGTCTCGCTAAAGGTTAATTCGTCTAAACTAAAGTGTGGTGATGCCCATATCATGTAGTTAATCCATTTTTCTTTTCGTAGCTACGCAATGTTCCTAAACCAAGCATACCCATTAACACTGGTAACATTGTAGATGTATCAGCTTGTGGGACTATAATACCTAATGGATGTAATAATGGAGATATAAGAAAGTTTACAGCAAACCCTAAAACGCATACCCAACCTACTGCTGGCCTCCATCCTGCTTGAAACCATGCCCCTTTAGCATCTTCTTTATTTACTGCTATTTGTGCTAATGCAATTTCATGTGCTTGTTTTTCTGCTAGTGTAGATATTTCAAAAGCTATTTTTTGTTTAGTGTCTGCATCAGGTATAAACTTATCTAATAGTGCAGCAACTGGTGCTATAAGTGCTTGTAACATTATTCAACCCATCCATATAATAAACAAAGTGCTACTGGTGTTACAGGTAATACAGCTAATAAACCTATTGTAATAAGAATAGGCTTGTAAAGTTTGTTTTTTAATTTATCCATTGTTTTATAAATATAGTGACTAACGAAGATACAAAGGCAGCAATAGCCATACCTGCCCAGAACCCACCTTTACTTTGGTTTGCTAGAGCCAACATTGCTTTCATATCTTTAGCAAGTTCGTCTTGGCTTTTTTGTAGATGCTCTATTTGTTCTTTCATTCTTCCAAACTCTTGTGGGTTAATATCAGCCATTATCTTCCACCTCCAACAATATCTATTGAGGTGTAATCTTTATCGTCATCTAATAAACCATACATACTAGAAGTATAAGGTGACAGTAAATCTCTTGCTCTTACTCTGTTTGGTGTAGCTCCTTGAATTGCAGAAGGAACATTTAACGCTTCTAAAGAATTTTTACCTAAAGATATATTTCTAGCAGGTGCTCCTATAATAGAATTTCCAAGTGGCAATCTATTTACCAAAGTAGATTGACCTAATTTTTCAGCTAAACTAGCAACTGCTGCTGCTGTGTTAGATGTATTAACTGCAGCACCCTTTGGTATTACTTGTTCATAACTTGCAACATTACCAATTGATTTTAATTTAGCAATTTCTGCTTTTGTAAATATTAAATTAAGTTTTTTACTGCCTAAATTTCTTAATTCTTTTTGTAATGCTGACCCACTTAAATTTGCTATTTCATTTGGTCTACCACCTGTAGCTTTTGATTTTAAATGTGCAATTACATTTTGTTTTATAGATTCTTTAAAAGTAGGGTCTAGTAACCTAAAAGTTTTTTCAAGTTGATCCCCTGTACTTCCCATAATAATTTTTTCAAAAAAAGTATCTTGATTGATTACTGTCTTGCTATTATTTAATTGTTTAAGAGCAGGAATAGTATCTATTAATTTTTTATATTGATATGTATATCTTCTTGCTTCTTTTTCTGCTTTTAATGCTGCTTGACCAAGTTTCTGATTAGGTAAAAGATTTGCATTTTCTATTTGCTCTCTAACTATTTTTAATGCTGTTTTAATATTTTCATTGGTAGTGTCTCTCATAGCCGCAGCTAATTGAGATTTTAATTGTGCAGCTTCATTGACATCTAAAACAACTTTGCCTGTTTTATATTCGTTTAACATTGCTTTAAATTCTGTTGGTAAAAATCTTGTATATCTAGACAACGCTACATCAGTTTTATCTAAAAAAAGTTTAGAGTCATATTTAGCAGATAACCCACCATCATCTTTTATTTGTTTATACAAATTACTTATAATTTCTTTTTGTTTGTTGTTAAAATCATCTAGTTTTTTAAATAAAATTGCACCAAAGGTTTGAGGTTCTACTGCCTTATCTGCACCTAACTCATCTAAATTTTTAAGTAGTATTTGATTATTTTCATTTTCAATTTGTGCTAGTCTTTGTGCGTTAGGGTCATCACTGTTAGCACCTGCTTTTGCTGTATTTTTTTCTTTAGTAATTTTAGCAGGGTCTAAAGTTACAGTGCCTTGTTTTGGAGTAGCTCCAGTAACTCTATAATCAATTAATCTTTTTAACGCTTCTGATGAAATATTTGGATTTACTTTCATTGCTTCATCTATGTCTCTTTTAACTTGTACAATTACATCGTCAGACAAATCAGCTAATTTAATATTGTTATTTGTAAGCACATTATCTAGTACATTGTTTGTAGCTTGGCTTTGATTAACAGATTGTTTTGCTGATGTAAGTTTTTTATACAAATTTGATACAGGTTTTATTATTGCTTTTTCTGCTGCGATTGGTGACAATATTGCTGCTGGTAATGCCGCTGCAAATTGAGCCCCAGTACCACCACCCATTTCTTCTACCCCTTGCATTGCAACACCTGCCCCTGTTGCTGCTACCCCTTGTTTACCAATAGATTCAGTAAATAAGTTTTTAGCAGCTTGTCCTATTTTTGAGCTTGGCATTATATATTGTAACGCTTTTGCAGGACCACCTACAGAAGTCATAAATTTAGTCCCCTCTCCCACTACTCTTTCTAATGGTGTTTCTGGATTAGGCAATCCTGCCATATCAGATAGTTTTTTACCAATAGACATTTCAGGTACTCTGTAGTCAGAGCCAAGAGCATCAGAGGCCATATTAATACCACCCCTAACTGGTGTTGCTAATAAGTCTAATATTGAGCCACCACCCTCTAAAGCATATCTTCCTGTTAAACCTACCTGTCTAGCTAATTCATCAGGAATAGACCTTTGTGGTTTTTGTTCAACCACATCATCTGCCGCTCTATACATTCTTGCAAGTTTTTTAGCAGCTTCAGTATGTTTTTTAGCATCTTCAGTATTACCTGCTGCATCTGCCTTTTTAACTGCTGCATCTGCATTTTTAAGAGCTTTCATTATTTTTTCTTTATCTGTCATATTTATTCCGAATATTCATCTAATAAAGCTTGGTCTTCTTGACTTCTTGTTTCTGTTATAGAATCTAATCTTCTTCTTTCTGGTGTTTCTTTTGATTGTTTTATTGCCGCTGTTAATGCCTCATCACCACCTGCTAGTAAAACAATTTCTTTATAAATAGTTAAAACTCTGTCTACATTAAATCTTACTGTGTCATAATCTTGTGCTGTGTTTAATTGACCTAAAACAGAAGCTAACATTTCTAATTGAGCTTGTGGCACTTGACCTAAACCTGCACCACTTGCTTTAATATCTAGTAATTTATCAATACCAATATTTGCTTGTATTGATTTAACCATTTGGTCTAAAGCATATGCTTTTGTACTTGGCACTTGTCGGAAGGCCCAAGCATCAAGCCCGGTGGTTGTTCTATCTTCATCAATTAAATCTAATGCCCTTTGTGCATCTACAATAACTGTTGCTGCAATACTTGCTTTACTGTCTTTACCTACTTTTTCTTTTTTATCTTCTTTTATTCTTTTTAAATCTTCTGCTGTGCCTTGAACAGGAAGCACATAAGGAGCTCCATCTTTTAATAAAGGTTCACCTGTTTTTGGATCTTTAGGGTAGTAATACCCATCACCAGCTGGAGGTAAATTAGATTGACCAAATGTTAATCCTGAAGGAGAGCTAACACTTGCAATCTGTTTTCTAACTTTCATTTCTGCTTTTTGACCCTTTGTTAATTCTTGATTAGGATCTTCATCCATTGTCATTAATATAGCTAACCTTTCGCTATTAGATACTTTAACTGGTGGTTTATTTAACACTTCATAAACTTTTACAGGATCAGTTAATGCAGCTTGTCTCAAAAGAGGATCTGCTTGTACTCTTGGGTCTGCTAATAAATCATTTTTATACTTTTTATTTTGTTCTTCTAATGCTAAAGCCTTTTTGTTTTCTGCAATCTTTGTGTCCATCAAATACTTATCTGTCATTCCTTGAAATGGAGCTTGTGCAGCTTGATTAGCATTTAAGTATGCCTTACCAAGATAAGGTACAACACTTCCATAATTTTGATTTTTAGGTTGTGCAAGATAACTAGCTATTCCAGTCATGATGCCTGTGCCTATTGATCTTTTGTTTGCTGATGCCATTGCTTCTGGAGTTATTAACTTTGCATCTAATAAACTTTGTGCTCTTGCATCTGGTCCTGCACCAAAAGCATTTATGTCTCCAAAATAATCAAATAAATTCATTGTTTTCCCCTATCGTGCCCTTGAAATGTATTGACCGCCAATACGCTGGCTGCCACCCTGACCTAAACTAGATCCAGTCTGGCCTCTCATTACCATTCCTTGTTGATGTCTTAATACCTCTTTTTCTTCTGGTGTTAGTGCCTCAAGACCTTGAGTTAGAGCCAAAGAGCCTATGTCTCGTTTTGTAGGTAAATATTCTTCTAATGAACCTAACCCCATACTGTTTATGGCTTCATTATTGCTAGTTGCTTGTCCCGGCCCTGTTTGAGTATTTGCCGGCATTGTATTATTTATATTTAATAACCCATCATTAGGAGATGGTATTTCTAAAATTCCTCTAGTATTTTGCATTGACTGTGAAATAGGCATTTGAGCTTGTCCACCGCCACCCATAATATTGCCAAAACTACCTTCTGATGCAGTAAAATTGCTAGGGTTAATATTCATTGCATCCTGAATAGGGTTAAAGCCACTCAATGCTGCATTACTTGCAGCTTGTTCAAACCCTTTTTGTGTTAAATGAGCTGGCATAGTTGATGCGGCAGTTGTTGCTCCTTGTGATAATGCTGTGGCTGAAGGACTCATAGCACTACCAAATCCTGCTGTTGCTCCACCCACAACTGCTGATTTAAGAGGATCTTGCCCTGTAGCATAACCAGTTACTGCTCCTATCCCTGCACCTACTAATATTGGTTTAAGCATTATTTACCTCCCCCACTTGAAGTAGTGCTTGAACTAATTGGTGCTGGTGCACCATAAGCTCCTGTTAAATAATTATCTAATTTCATATATGGTTTATTTTCATTGTATTCAAACCTAGAAATATCAGCATTTAAAGCATTTTTTTCATAACCTTCATATGCTTGTCCTACATTCACAAGTTGGTCAATATCTGTATATTCTGCATTACCCATTTGTGGAGCTGATGCAATAGCAGCATCTTGTCTACCTCTTTCTGTTCCGTAGTTAGAGTAAGATAATTCTGCTGCTCTACTTGTTAAAGCATTGGCTAGATTTTCTGATGCTTTTGATTCCATCTCACCCATCGCACCTGAACCATATCTACCAGAAGCGGCTGTTCTACTACCAATGTCTCTAATAGCATTATTAAACTCTGAAACTGCAGGTCTAGCTGCACTTGCCATCATATCAGCAAAATATGGATTTCCTGCTGATAGTCTGTCACCTTCTATTGTGCTTAATTGTTGAGCTAATGCGGAAGGCAGTAATGGATTTCCTCTTAATGCCCTATCTTCTTTTGCTCCCAATCCTTCTAATGTCATACTACTTGCTCCAACATCAGTAGAGTCTGGATAATAATCTGGGCCTTCGGACTGGTATAACCCTTTGCTCTCACCTAAACCATAAGTTATGTATGGTAAAATAGCAGGATCAATTTCTGAAGTTGTTGAAGATGAACCACCCCCTCCTTTATATTCACGCAATCCAGTCGTCGGGTTAATAGACCCTGAACCACCATGTGCTCTTAAAAGGTTAGCTTCCCATGTATTAACATGAGCAAGTTCGGTGTCACCTTCCCTACCTAGTTTGCCTAAATTTTTAGCTAACCAGTTATATAACCATATTTTTAACTTAATCATTCTATTTTCAACTCCATTAATTGATATTTTGTTTCATAACCATATAGCCTGTTCCATAACCTAGCTATACTGTCATATTTAGTAGATCCTTGTATTGCTGTACCACCATTTTGTTTGACCCAAGTTTTAAATTGTTCAAACCCTTTTTTTGTTACCATACCACCTTCTTTTTTTGTACCGATATAAGTTATGTAACAAACTCTTTCGTGTGGGTACATAACCCATTGCACAGTCAATGCACAATAACAAACGTCATCTTTCATAAGTAAAAGAAGCTGTTGTTGGCCTTGTGCTACTGTAAGTTTAAGTGTGTCGCTGCTAAATTCGCCATCACCTTTTTCTAAAGCTCTATTTAATATTGGTTCTGCAAGATACCAAAATCTTTGTACTTGGTTTGTAGGTACTACATAGAGTTTCATAGAATTTATCCAACGATTATATAATCATATGTTACATCAGTATTAGATGTATTTCTATGCCCTATAATAAAGCTACCTTTGGCTTTTGTTTTAATATATGTATAGTCTGACTCTGCTGCTGCATTTGCAGTTCTTGAAGACAATATAATAACTGAATCAAAACCTGCTCTTTCACTACTAACTGTAGTTTGTGTTACTGATGTTGCTAGAGTAAAAGTGCCACTGTTATTAGTCTTGCCATTCATGGCATTATTAACTATTTCTGCTACTGCTCTAGGGTCACCACCTTGATACGGAAGTGTACGATACATTCTAGGCATTATCTATTGCCTTGCGGTTTTAAGTCTACATCTACAGAGATTGCTATTTCCCAGTTACCTGTTGGTTGCACATTAAACCGATGATACCTACCTGCACTCCTTAAACTACACCTACCCTCTATGGTTGCTGGAACAAATGCACTAAACTCAATGTTGTCATCTAATTCTCTACGACTTGCTACTGCAACTTGAGCAGTTCCGTTATCTATTTGAGGCCTTGCTAGTGTTGCGACAGAGTTATAGCCTATCTCTACATCTGTAGTAATTAATTGTGGTGTAATTGGTGTGCCTGTAAAGGTAACAATTTTATTGCCTTTTGTACCTGCTAGTAGAAATTTGTCTCCAATAAATAATCTTGAGTCTAGTGATGCAGGCATAGAATCTATGTCTGTATAACCAAATACAGAACTTAAACCTTCTAATGATGTAGTTATAGAAGACATAGTGCCTACAACATCAGATGTAGTATCTGCTCTTGACCATTTTTGTAGTTCCCAGTTGTATATTAATAATTCTCTATTACCGCTAGTGTTAGCAAAATTCCATATTACAAGATTTTTAACAGGATCTACTGCTGCACTTATTGTGCTTAATTTTGTCATATCAACCCGGTTAAAAAAGAATCTATCTACTTTTTCTAAACCTATGTTTGTAACAATTTCTCCGTTTGAAGAATACCATCCATCATCTGATAACCAAAAAGACAAGTTACCATAGTTAATAACAGAGTTGCCTTCTAAACATCCTTGCCCATTTGATATGGTATCCATTTGAAAGAAAAGTGGGCTACCGACGTAAGATGCTCTAACTACCCCTTTTTCTAAAAATATTAAACCAAATTCACCGCCTGTTACTGCTTGAATATTACCGCCATCAGGAATAATTTGGTAATCACTTTGGCTTGTAGTTCCCGGTGTCCAATCGGTCTCATCATTAATATCGCTCCAGTTTACTTTGTTTGGTGTTGCTCCAATGTTAGCTGCAAAAACAAAGTCACGAACAATTGCAATATCTTTAGGTGCTGGTGCGGCTGATGCTACATCTGCAAATACTGTTGATGTTCCTATGGTCCATGCTTGTATTTTTTCAGTTCCATTACAAGCTAATACCACTCCACCAAATTGTTCAAATTTAAATACACCAGAGCCACTATAACCACCTGATTTAGATACATCTGTTAAAACAAGGCTAGACATATTTAATTTAAATAATTTTGTAGCTGAACCTGCAAATACTTCTATAGTTGTTCCAAACTTTGCTACAAATACACTATTAAGATTTTCACTAGCAGAGTTAGAATATTCTGCTGCACTAGGAAAAGCTCCATAACCAATGCCTACAGGGTATACATTTTTAGCATCGTTTAAACTACCTGAATTATCAGGCAAGTCTGGCAACCAATCTTTAAACTGTAGTCTTTGTGTTGACATATTAAAATTTCATTATGTAAGCAAGTGAATAGTAAGGTGTAAGGTTTTGATTTGTTCCAGAAACACCTACAGTGCTAACAGTATTAGTTACAGTATGCACATGACCTCCTGCCGCACCTGAATTAACAGTTGCAGTTTGATTTGTACCTATACCATTTGTTTGATTCTGACCCCCTTGTTGGCTACCTATGTTTGTAACAGCGTGTACATGGTCAGGAATAGTATTTGTTGTTCCTGTAGATGTGTGTGTATGACTTACAATAACAGAATCTTTAGTGCCACCAGTTTGTGTAGCCGCTCCTGTTACTGTTGTTTTAGCTGCACCAGAAGAATCTGCATCAGCACAAATAACAAACTTATTTCTTAAATCAGGTGTTCCTAATGAGCCATTACATAATAAAAATCCAGTAGGAATAGTGGCTATAGTTCCTGACCACATTATAATCATTCCTGTTACAAATTCATTTGTAATTTGTAAATTAGCTCTAGCAGCAGATACTGTTGTTGCACCAGTACCACCAGAAGCAATAGGAATAGTGTCGCCACTATAACCTCCTTGCAAATCTCTAACTTGCTTCATCATTTCTCTAATAGCATTGTTAATAGTTGAAGGGCTACATCCTTGGTCAATATCAATATTATTAAGATCGGTATTGTCAGAAGCCGTAACACTCCATTGCGAAATTTTAGTCTTTGCCATAAATTTTTATCCCTTTCGTTTCCATGTGTTAGTTCCTACTGTTGAGTCTGTCCATATATCACTACCTGCTGTAACTGTTGACCATGTATTTTCTACTACTGGAACATCTGTCCATTCTTCACCTACTATTCTTCCTATTGCTACTACTGTACCTACACCATCTATAGAAGCATTAGCGTGTTTTATTACAGAGCTTGATGCTATTAATGTTGCTAATCCTTCTACACTTGCACTTGCTGTAGCAACAAATCCACCTGTTGCAAATAATGTTGCTACTCCACTAACACTAGCACTTCCTATTATGTCAGAGCCAGATACTTGTACATTAATTGTAGCTGTTCCATTTATAGCAGCCGTACCAAACAAAACTGATGTAATTACAGCACTTGCTGTTAAATTTGCTGTTCCATTAATACTAGCAGAAGCTAATGATGTGCTTACACCTAAACTACTAAATGGTGAACTTGAAAATGAAGTTATCCCGAACATTAATTTGTCCTAAAATTTATCTAGTGTTTTTTTTATTTTATCTAATACCATAGGAATTAACTTCATGCCTGAATAACCTATAAAAAAAGCTAAAGCAGGTTCAAAAGAGGTATGTAAATTAAATGTAGCAACTAGTGGCGGAATTAAAAAAGTAATAGATGCAAGTGCTATACATATATTGTAAAACAATTCTATTCTTGCATTTTTTCTATGAATCATCCAATTGATGTGACCACCTTTTGGCTTTCTTCCTTTTACTTTTTGTGTGTTGTAATTACACAATCCCCCAATAATACTTGCTACAATACACAAAATATGGTCTAAAAAATAAAACATTAAAATAAAATTGGTTTTGGTGTAAAGAAAGCAGCAGAATCATCTTCAGGTATTTGATAACCACCACCATAACCCCATGTAAAGCAAGAACCATTATCCATTAATGCAGTAAATCCAGATTCACTAGTATACCCTTGACAAGATATATCAACTACATTTCCTTGTAGTCCATCAATTTCTGTAAATACCTTATAATTATTACCTGTTTGTCCTTGTCCTATTTGACCAGAAGCATTATAACCACAGGCATACATTTTACCTTCTGAAGTTATACAAGCTGAAATACCATAAGAAGCACCACCACCACAAAGCACTTTAGTTACAGTGAATGGATTACTTGCTGCTGATAATGTTTGATTAGTATAACTTCCATCTGCTTGTTTTAATCTAAATTTAGATTCAGCATAAGTAGAAGTATTAGTTGTACTATCATGTCCAAGTTGACCATAGTTATTAAAACCAGATGCCCAAACAGTACCATCTGTTCTTATAACTAAAGAATGATGATTATTTGAAGTACATTTACTAACAGATACTGCTGTTACATTAGCAAGAACATTAGTTGGTTGATAATAATTAGTTGCAGTACCACCTCTGCCTAAGAAACCTGTAGTATCAGTTCCCCAAGTCCATAAGTTATTAGATGAGTCAATTGCATGAACTCCCTCATGAGAATACGCTGCTACTTTACTAATAGTTACACCATTAGTTGTTCCTACTGTTGGAACAATAGTTGGTACTGTTTGTGATGTAGTATTATTTTCCCCATGCTGATAAAATCCTGCATAACCTGTGTGATATAAATCTCCACCAGCTGTAAGAGTCATTAAAGAGGGTGATGTACTTCCTGACATATGTATTGATGCAGCTTTTAAAGCAGTACTTGTACCAAATGTTGGATATGTTTTAAATTCATATTGAACTGCAGTATTAGCTTGTCCCATCATTCCATGAGCATTATATCCTGTACCATAAACATAACCATTTTCATCTCTAACAATAGTAGCATCACTACCACCATCAGTTGCATAAGGTAAAGCAAGTTGTACAATTTTCTTTCTTGATGCTTCAGTTGTTAAATGACCAATACCACCAGAGTTATTAGTCCTTGTTGAAATATTTACAGGAACTCCTTTTCTACCTTCAAAAGGTCCACCTGCTGTTGCATTACCTATTCCCATATGACCTACAAGATTTCTACCCCATGTCCATAAATGTTTGTTTTTATCAATACAAGCACCAGTAGAATTATAGTTTGCAAGAAAGTTACCTGATACATTTTCTATGCCTGGAAATGATTGTGGAAAGGCTACATTAATTGGTTGACTTCTATTACTAGTAATATAACCAATACCACCTTTATAGCCAGAGTTAGTTCCCCACCATCTTAAAGTACCATCAGTCATTTGTACCATATTTGAACGATATGAGCCACCACTGTCCGCTCTTAGTTGAGCTACTTTAGTTCCTGACCTAACATCTTCTGCTGACCAAATTGGTAAGAATGTAGATTCATCAATTTTAAGAATTTGATTCTCACTTCCAACAGGTAAACTTACTAAAGTTGTACCATTATAATATAATATGTCTCCCTCAACACTGCCAGTAAAATCTACTCCTTGCGTAAATTGATTCCAAGCAGATGCAATAGCTACTGTTGTAGAAGCTGCTGCTGTAGGAGCAGTACCACCCATACCTGAATGAGCATAACAATAATAGAAAAGATTAGGTGCACTTAATGGAACAACTATTTGAATGTATCTTGCTGTTGCAGAAGTATATGCAGAACCTATCCAATCAGAGTAAGGAACTGATGAACCCCCTAGATAATATGTAACCCCACTTGTGTAAGCAGCACCACCTCCATGAGTTCCATCAGATGTTGAGCTAAACAAAAGAGGATGTGTATTATTAGACGCATCATTTTGATAAATTTTATATGTCTTACCTTCAATTAGTTTTAAGTATCTTTGTTTAGTATAAGTACCTGAACCATTAGTTACATCTACATAAAAGTAGTTTGCTCCGCCATCAGCTTGGACTTTAACATAGTATTCTTCAGTACCTGTACCAGCAACTCTTGTTACTGTCGCTGGGACTACTCCTGATGTCCCATCTGTAACACAAATGTATGTTGTTCCATTATATGAAACTACGTCTTGTGCATTATAAGTTGTTCCGCTAGCATAAGCCGCTTTCCAACTAAATTTAACTTTACCTAACGAAACTGTTGCCATTACTTTCTCCTATTAAAATAATACTTTTTTGGGTGTTAAGCAATTAGCACTATCATCATCATTATTCATTTGGTTTACACCTGCACCGACTGTGTAAACATTCCCATCTTCTCCAAGCATAGCAAAATTAAGATTATTAGTTGCATTAATTAAATACCCTGCTATATCGTAATCAACTATTTTTTCAGGAATTTGCATTGCTGGAATACCTGCTGTTTGATAACTATATGGGTTTACGGCAGCTGTATCACCTAAACCTGTTTGTCCTAATTCACCTTGTCCCCAAACATACATATAACCATCTGTTGTTAAACTTGACAAAGTTGTACCATAATTTTGTCCATGAACATGAAATTTAGATTTACTAAATACATCATTGCCTTCATGTAAATGTTTATTTGTTTGGTCTACTCCATTTTCTGTACTAAATTTAAGTTTGTTAAATCCACCGCCAGTACCTGTCCCTGAACCATTTAATACTGAAGAACCATTATAACCATTCCCATGCTTTCTACCTACTCCCCAAATTTCTCCTTGAGCAGTTAAGCCATAAGTCCTTCCATATCCTCCATTTCTTGTGTGCAAATCAACAAACCCACCTACATTAACTCCTGCTACATTGCCACCAAAGGCAGCAGCTCCTCCAAATATTTTTTGTCCATCATCTGAAGTTACTTGTCCAGCACCACCTATTGTAGGAAGAGCTAAAGCTGGTAGAGGAGTAATTTCATTTTGGTTTGTTGGATTATTACCAGCAATCCACCCTCTACCTGTTGTATCTAAAACCATACGCCTACCCATGTTTTGTACACCAGCAGTTGCATGATAATCACTGTTATACATTCTAACAAAACTATAAGTATTTCCCAAAATCCTTGTGTATTCTACAAAACCCCCATATTCATTTTTACTTGATAATGCCCAATTAGCACTTCCAACGGAGTATATCTTTCCTGAAGTATCTATAACATAAACAGCAGGGGTATTTGTACAAGCTGGAAATATATGTTTTTGTTTTATTGCTGGCATTGGCACACCATTAGCTAATGTAGTAATTTTAGTTGGTTTGTATTGTGGAGTTACTACACCATCACGACCACACTGACCATTTGCATTAACTCCCCAACTATAGATACCTCCTGCATCATCTTGTGCGTACATTACAGTTTTTGCATCACCTATATTTTGGTCTCTATCTCCAGTCATGAAAGTAATTTTTTTACCTTCCATGTCAGTACCTTTGCTGATGTCTGTTACTTTATATCTAGCTGCTACACCATAGTCAGAGTTCCATGCCCATCCTCCATAGATAGGGTCTCCACCAGAAGCATATAAAACACCATCTTGGTCTATAATATATATGTTAAGTTGTAAACTAAAAGCATCTACTACATTTTTACCTTTAGGCATAGGAACTGTACAAGGTTGCATATTAGATGCTGCAATATTACCTAAACCTGATTGACCACTTGTTTGTAATCCCCAGACTCTTAATGTGCCATCACTCATAATAGCACCATGATAATAGGCATAGGAATAGCTTTCACTTGGTCTTATATGTCTCATTAATTTTATTGCTTTAGTACCTGACCTTTCTCCAGAGTGTCTAAATTCAACTGTATCTTCTTTTGAATGTAAGCTTGTACCTCTAGTACCAGTTACTCCTCCAGATAAAGAGTTAGTAACAACCTCACCTTTTGTTGTAGCTGCTTGTTGAGCTTCTGTAAAAATAACCCAAGCACCATTTAAATATGAATATACTCCTCCCTCTTTAGCTACTACATCATAATTTATATATGTGTTTGCAGCATTATAGTCACCCTTCCATCGGTAACCTAGTTTTGTGTAATCTATAAATTGTTGAGTCATTCTATTTACCTTATATTACTAGTTTTAATTCATTGTCTACAATAGACAATGTTACAGAACCTGCTAACATCCAATTATTAAAATCAGAAACATCTACATCAGAACCACCAGAACCTTCTGTTGTCAAATTTAATGACCCAGCATCTGATACTTTTAATCCATAAAAAGTTTCAGCAAAAGCTGCCCATGTTAATACACCAGAACCATTTGTTTGTAAAAGCTCACCTGATTCACCATCTGTTGTAGGAAATGTTAATGTATAGCTAGCTGCTGCCGAATGAGGTGGAGATTTAAGTTTAATACCATGAGTGTTTTCAGCACAGTTTAATTGTATATATCCATCTGTCACTCCTGATGTTCCTTTAGCTTCTAAACTAGGAACAGAGCCTGTAGATATTAAATTAACTTTATCTGTTGTAACGGCATCATTAACAATATTTGTTGTGGCCACTACATTAGCATCATTAATTACAGTGCCATTTAAAGCAACCGATTTTTCAGCAGGGTAAGTACAGAACACCGAACTTACACCTGATAAAGTAATAAGGCTGCCAGAATTACTAGACTCTAATACTGTGTCCCTAGATAAAGTTGTGCCTGAAGATGTATAAGTGCCTAACCCTATTTCATAATCATTACCACTTGTAAGAGCATAGTAAGTTGTATTACCATTTCCTATAGCAGCAAAAGATTGAAACCCTGTACCTGCTCCAGCTAATGTAACTGTGCCTGTGCCTGTAGTTGCGGTAGTTTCTTTTACTCTATCCTTTAACACAAGAGCCATATTTTATCCTTACGAAAATTCTACTGTTAAGTTGCCAGTCGTGATTTTAAATATATCACCAGAATCAATAGTTTTAGCACTGTCTAATGGTGTGTGAAATATCATATTACCACTAGTAGCAGCATCCCATATACCTATCCACCCTATCGTTCCCCATGTTGCAGTTGCAGTTGGGAAAGTTATGTCTGCATCTGTAGCAACTGTACCTGATGTTCCTGAAGCGGTAGCAAAAGAAGAAGCAGTCCTAGCATAAGATCCACCAGAAACTTCTGTTCCAGTTCCAGCATCTGTTGGGTCTGCTGTGTGTAATGATATATAAGGATTGTTTACTGCTGTAAAAGCAACCCCATTAAGTGTTAAGTTTAGAAGTGCAACCTCTAAATGATTTGACATTTCAGACATCGTAATTTACCTCGTTGAGTTAGTAATAGTAAGTGGTTGAGCAGGGTATTCGGATTCATTATCACTCTTTTGTAGAGCTCTTACTCCTCTGTCATACATACTTGCCCATGTATTAAGTCTTTCATCATTCATTAAATAAGGTTCTGCTTCACCTAATGCAGCGTATAACAACAAATCAGGTGTATTAGTTAACCAAAGGTTATTTGGGTAAGTGTCGGTCAAATATTCTGGTTTGTAAAAGTAAACCATCTGTAGTGTGTAAACGCTGTCAGGGATTGGAGCAAATTGAAACTCTGCACCTGTCAGTGTATATTGACTAGGCAATCCAGATGTTGATGTATGAGCATTTCTAAAGAAATTACTTACAGATAAAAATTTAATTGTTTGTGGTGGGTTACCTTGTAAATGCAAATCTTTCATAGCTACAAAATCTGAAGGCAAAGATACTGTTGCATCTCCAGCAATTGTATCTGCTGTTGCTACTTTAATCATTTGTCTAATGCGTAAATCTCTTAAAAGCCTATCTTCAGCTAATCTAATAAACTCTGGTATCTGTACTGTTAAATCAGTACGAGCCAAGTAACTAGCTATAGTTGCCTGTAGCGTTGTATAGTCTGTAAAAAATGCCATTTAGATTCTGCCCTGTTTTGTTCTAAAAAAACGATTATCTGGATGATTTAAAAATTCTTTAAATCTTTTCATATCTATTACATTAAATCCTTGCATGATCTTTTTATGATTTAAGTCATCAATAACTGTATTTGGTATAGATGCAATCTTGTTACTAAACATATCATCACCCCATTTTGATGATGAAGTAATAATTTCTTCTTTGTTCATTTCAACAATATCTGTTACATCTTGTTTTGTTTCTATCACATAACCATCATTATCATGGTCATCGTGTTTTGTTTGGTGTCTATATTTTATTGGTTTAGACCAACTGTTCTTATATTCTTTTTTATCTTCCATAATCTTCCTTAAAAGATATGCCCACCGAAGTGGGCTATATCAATACTTAATATTTAATTAAGCGTTTAAATCAGCAACAATTGCATGAGCTGCTTCGTTACTTACTTGCAGAGTTAATTCTGTAAGCATTTGATGTTTTTCAGCATCACCTGTTTTAGCTAATAGATTAGACTGGAATGGTCTTAAAGTTGCTAAAGACAACATTGTTGGATCTAAAACAAGAGCCTGTTCACCATTATTTGCTGCATAATCAGAAGTCATAAATCTTTCTGGAACTACTGAAAGCATCCCAAAATCTGATAAATAAACATCGCTGGCACCTACGATTGCTGCGGCTTTTGTAGAAGTACCTGCGTTAGGTGTAGTAACTCGATTAGCTGCAATACCAGTAAAACCTGATACTTTAACTTTTTGGTTAGGTGGTACAATCAACATAGTTGGAGAACCGCCAGAGTTAAACGCTGCTTTCATAGCAGTTTTTAAAGATGCTTCTGTAAACGCTGCTGTGTTACCAGCTGCGGCTTTAGTTCTAATTGCTGAACCTGCTGGAGCTGCTGGAGCTGCTGGAGCACCTGCTGCTACTGTACCAACTGAAGTCCAGTTAGTTCTAATCCAAGTTTGTAGAGATGCCATTTTTGGTGCTGCACCTGCTGCTGATGTTACTGGAGCAACATTACCAAGAATAGCAAATTCTATGTCTCGTTTTAGTTCTTGTCCTGCTTTAGCTAACTGATAAGCTGTTTCTGTCTTACGACCAGCTTTATCAACTCCATCAAGAGTGCCAGTAATGTTTACTGTTTTACCCATGATTTGAGTTCTGTTTGTAGCTCTAACTGTAGGTACGGCTGTAAATGCTGCTGCATCCGCTCCCTCAACTAATGCTGTGTTAGCCGCTGCACCTAATGTGTCAGTCTGCCATTCGTGAAGTGTTGCTGTTGCCTTTGTTTTTCCGATAGAAGAAACTACAGGAGTCTCTGTCGGAGCAATGTTGTAAATGGTGTTGGATAAATCCTCACGCATCCCAACTGCTTGATAAGTATGAAATGAAGCCATTGTTATTTTTCCTTAAATAAAGTTTTCAAATAAAGCTGCTGCATCTCTGGCATCACCAGTTTGCAGTAACCTGTTCTGTTGTTTTTTAGTTCTGTCTGTTACAGTCTGCTTTACTTTAGCTCCACCTTTTATTGTCTTGGGAGCATTAGCGACTTTCTTTTTAACACCAGCTTTACCTGCCATTAATTTGTCGTATTGTGCCGCTTTATGTAACACTAAAACATGGCGAGAATCATAGACTTGAGATAACTCATCATCTGTGAAACCAACCTTTTTCCCATAGTTGCGAATACTATTTCTAATTTGTTCGCCTTTGGCTTTGTCTGAAAACTCTGGCAAGGATTGTGTCAGTTTTTGTGCTTCTCCTGCTACAAACTTTTGCATTTGATCTGCTCTTACTGCGTTTTGCTCTTGAGCAAGGCGGTGTCGTTCAGATTGCACAGCTTGTAACTGTTCTTTTTTTTCGGTCATTTCTGCGACCTTAACTGCATATCCTATTGGGTCGTTCTCTTTCATTGCAGATAAATCTTCCGGGCTGTTATTATTACCAACCAAGAATTGTTCAACTGCTTGAAGTTTTTGAGCATAGTCATCCCTAACTTGTCTAGCTTCAAGAATAGCTTTAGCTTCTTGTTCAATTACTTTACGCTGTTCGGCCACTTCTTGAGTCTTTTTAGTGTAGTCGCTGCCAAGCTGATAAGATTTTTTAAGCTCATCAAGGGTAACTTCTTTTTCTTCACCAGCCGCTTTGACTGTGAAAGTTTGTTCTTCCTCAACTACTTCTTCATCTTCTTCAATCTCGGAGTCTTCTTCAGTTGCTTCTTCAGCTTCTTCCATCTCTGGTTCAGCTTCTTCTTCAACCTCTGTTTCCTCTACCTCTGCTTCTTGTGTATCTTCTTCCGTTTCAGTTGGTTGCTCGTTAGAGTCCTCTGGTGTGGATAACATACCCTCAAATGCAGATGTTGCATCATCTATTGTTATAGGGCTATCATTCCCACTTCCAACTTCTGGAGTCGTGGTTTCTTCACTCATTGTATTTCCTTAATCGCCATCTAGGTGTGGCATTACCATACAGGCTAAATGCCTATAATATTGTCCATGATTTATCCTTAATCTTGTCGCTGTCTACGATAGATTGAAGTCTAGTCATCATGTTATCTATTGCCTTAATCCTGTTGTAAGCTCTTTCTCTTACATCTACATCTTCTGGATTAGAGTTCTTTATTTCTTCATAACACTCTTTGGTCATATCCTTTATTTCATCAAGAAATGATTGAGTATTTAATACGCTTTTAATTTCAGCTTTTTTGTCCATTAAATTTTAGGTGTTGCTAGGTTTTGTATTTTTTCTAGTGAATTTAATATTTCTGTTGTTTTATTCAGATCAGATTTTTCTTGGTCATTGTTAGTCTTTTGCATTAGTTGCATTTCTTTCATAGCCATCTCTGCTTCAAACTGTACTTGTTTTTGTTGCAGCTCTAACATTTCTTTTTGCACTTTCAGCTCTAGCTCTTGTTTTTCTAATTCAAGCTGTGCCATTTTAGATTGCATTTGCATTTCTGCTTTTTCTTTTTCTACTTGTGCAAGTATTTTAGCTGCTTCAGTATTAGGATCAGTCTTTGGGTTCTGTGCTTGTTGTTGTGCAAGTTGGTCAGATTCTTCTTGGGTTACATCTTTTAAGAATGCAGATTCATCTTTAAATCCTGCCATGTTTACAAATTTAGCCAGTGTGTCTCTATATTGTTTTAAGCTAACTAGTGGATTAGATAATCCGTATTCTTTAAGCATCTGCTCTTGTTTGTCTAACACCATCTGCATAACAGATAATTGCTCACTTTTAGCACCATTACCCAGACCAACATTGACTGTGACATTGTATTCTGTATTCCATTCTCTAGGATTCATGGGTACAAATTTGTTGTTAACTTTAATAATTTTTTCTTTTTGTTGGTACTTACATACAAGCTGTAATATACCTTTCATTAGGGATGAGACTCCAGTGTCAGCAAAGATACGAGCTATCAGTTCTATTTTACCACCTGCTGCTGAACTCATTGCTGCGACTGCTGTGGCTGTCACATTCTGGAGGATATTAGGATCAAGTCCCTGTGATGCTTCACTTACACCAGTTCTTTTGGCCTGTACAGTATCTAAATACTCAAGCATGGGAAATGATTGTCCAGCACTAGATTGCACTGTCATTGGCACTAACGCATTAGGGTTCTTAATACGAATAACACCACCTGCGGTAGATGTTAGTAAGTCATCAAGATTAACCTGTCCCTCAACTGCACCAACACGATAGTTGTTAGTTAAGTAAAGATTGTCTAGCATCTGTCTAGTAATAGTAGATTTAATTAATTGTAAATCCATAGTTCTGTCAGCTAATGATTCACCAAAGAACTTATGTGGTATTGGGAACGGGCATACACTATGGAATGGTTGATAGTCACACTCTTCATGCATAAGCACTTTGTTGTCAGCGTAACAAACTCTATGTCGTTCTGCTATGCCATCACCATCTAAATCTGCACGAACATAACACTCGTAATACTCAACACGCTGCATACTTTCATTATCAGAGTTGTTATTATCAAAGGGTTGCTCACCTGCACCAAACCTTGCTACCCTCTCTGGAGTAAAGTCTAATAAATCTCCAGTAGATAATTCTGCAACAACATCCGGGTCATATCCCATTGCTATTAAATCACTGCGAGTGACTAAACTTCTTTCTGCTACAAAATCAGCATCCTCAATATTAATAGCACTTTTGTCTATTAAAAATTCTTCTGGAGCAACTGATTCTATTTTAACTTTAGATGAGTCTATTGTTCTTTTACATTTAATATTGTAGTAAATGTTAATGATTGGTGGTACTTCCATCATCAGAGGCATACCCATCTCATCTATCATCGGTTGGCCTGTCATTGGATCTACTGCTGGTTGTGGTGCTTGTTCTATAATTTCTTCTACTTCTTCTTGAGAAACAATTTCTACTTCCTCGTCTTGCATAATCATTGCAAGTTCATCTTCTGTTAGGTTCTCGTATTTTTCTTTTGTTACATCTTTCTTGTCATCCCAGTAGCATTTAAGTACTCCTATTTTTTGACACAGTGCATCCCAAAAGAAGTCATGCAACAGTTCAAAACCATTGTTCTGTTTATAAAAAATGTGGTTTACATATGCTGTCGCTTGTTCAGCCAACTCACCATCACCCTCGTTAACTGGTTCAAATACAACTGCCTTTTGTGATTGGGTAAAGACCTTAATAAGTTGTGGCAATGCCCCATCAACTGCTTCTGCAACCTCTGCGGTTACTATTTGACTACGACCCTCTACTTCGTTTCCATAAGGCTCACGAAGATAATAGTCTAATGCGGATGCCCTTTGCAATTGTGTATCAGTTGCAATAAAGCCTAACGAGTCATTAATATGATCGCCAATAATATTGACTAATTCTCTATTGTCACTTTCGTTTACTTTCATTTTTTTCTTATCGTATGCCATTTATACTATCCATGATTTGTTAATCTCTAGTGGTTGATCCCAAGTAGAATCATCGTTACTCATTGAATCTACAACTGCACAGGTGTATCTCCAAGCATCAGCACCATGACTATATTCATCATGCAGTGGAGCTTGTGGTTCTTGTGTTGATTGATTAATACTTCTTCTGTAGTTCTTTAAACACTCTATTAATCTTTTTGCTTTATCTTGGTCAAAGTAAGCTCTCTCAAAAGTCATCCGGGCTAACTTAATACCAGTCTCTATATTTGCTTTAGGTATGACTTCTGTGTCCCATTTCAGTCGCTGCATAATTTCTTCGGCTGATGTTCCATACTTAAAGTCTTTGTTCCTAGCATCATGAGGTAGATACATTGTCCCCCAGTTGTGGCCTAATTGTTTTAGTTGGTCCGAATAACTATCTAATGTCCTGTGGTCATCTTCTATGTAATCTATAACTCGAACCTCGGACAAATTTCTTTGGCATAAGATAATAGCCATTGAATCGTTCCATCCTAAATCCATAACAATGTGAGTCTTTAATAAAGCATCTGGATGTACATTAGTAATCCTCCCGGACTCTTGTGCTTGTCTTATCTCATTGTGATAGATAGCACCATCAGCAGCGGCTTTAGTATCACCTTCCCAGATGTTTGCATAATCTTCTGCGTTGTGATTCTTGCATCGTGTTCTTTCTATCTCCAACACTTCTGGAAAGAAAGGGTTGTCAATGTAATTAACTTTTTCTATTCTAGCGTTACTAGGCTTATTAATAATAAATCGTTTATAGGTATCATCTGTGTCCATGTAAGGATTAAATGTTACCCAAATCTCACTGTCAGGCTTTCTAATCGTAGGTATTAATATGTCCCATGATCTCTTGCTTATGTTCTGTGCTTCCTCACACCAGACTATATCAACTCCCTCAAAGGATTTAATACTTTCTACTGTGTTTGTTGCTAAACCTGCAAAGTTAAATTCAGTGCCGTTTATACCTCGTATAGAGCTCTCTACGACCTCGTAATACTCTCCGAGGCCTAACGCTTGTATCTGGTCTTTAAGCAGCGTATGGACCGATTGCTTAATAGACTTCTGGATTTCTCTTGTACATAAAACTCTTAATTGTTTTTCTGTGCCCATCATAAGCAAAGCTCTTGCATAGTTCCAAGACTTACCTGACCCTCTCCCTCCATAAGCTACCTTATATCGGTGTGGTTCAAATAAAAACTTTAGCTTACTCGGAAACTTTTGGGTCGGCTGCATCAACAAATTCT
>Ga0208814_1000362_pt1 | contig 30305 bp, 34 predicted proteins | sample MalvirAntarct_55_FD_184253 | JGI IMG/M metagenome (GOLD analysis project Ga0208814, IMG submission 184253) | Marine viral communities from the Global Malaspina Expedition - Malaspina viral metaG Antarct_55 (SPAdes) (version 2) | ecosystem: Environmental > Aquatic > Marine > Oceanic | place...
TTGTCTGATATAATAGTTTGAGCCTTAGCCAACTTAGGTACAGCATCAAATAACTTGTCAGAATCACCTTTGTCTACAAAAGGATAAACCCCATTATTTCTAAAATTAATGAATGATTTATTTATTTCAAAAAGAAAAGATGAAACATCCTGATCTGGTACTGTAGATATATGTTCGTTCTTTAATACCTTTAAGTACTTTATAAAGTTATTTTCAACAGTATCTACAAGAACAAACTCCCCATTATTACCCTTCCTAGCTACAATCTCTAGTTTAGTAACATCAGATATGCTATCAAAGTACTCTACCTCTATATTGTTTGCTGTTAACGCATACTCAGTAAACTTTAACGGAGTATTTCTAGCAAACTCAGAATCTATCTCTATGTTGGATATACCACTGTAAGAGGTGTTCTCGTTGTCGTGGTGTATATACCTGTACTTAAATTGAAATAGATTATCTAGTATGTTGTTTTTAGCGTAACCAGGATCTTTCGTAGGGAATACGCTAGGTCGTTTATATGGTTGGTGCTTAACAACGTCTAAGTAACGCATCTTATCCTCATAAGTACCATAAGTAATTAATGGAGAATAAGCATCTGAAGGGTTAGCTAAAAGCATAATCCCAGGAAGTAAATCGTAACTCTGAAGGAAAGGACAGTTAGTTAAAACAGCACCTATGCTAAGACCGTTTAACTGCAAAGGAAGTGCGCCAGATAACGTAAACCCAACAGGTTCAACTGTTGTTATAGTGTCTCCACTTATACTCTCTACTTGGTAATAAGTAGGAAATCCAGTGCTATCCGTAATTCCTATAAACTCACCTTCAGATAACTGAGAGTTAAATAAAGCAGAGCTAGTGGTAACCGTTGTTGTGCTATCAACATCAAACGTTAAGTCTTGAGGCATTTTCCTAACAATACCTGTAACTTCAGCGTAACCGTTAAAAGAAGTAATACCAGAATAATTTACGTGAGTGTATATATCATCACCAACATCAAACATCTGATCTTTATAGGTTAAGAAGGCAGAGCTGTTAAAAGTGTTAAAGTAAATCTCTTCAAACCTATTAGATGAGCTAACTATATTAGACTCATTTTTCTTAGCTAGTCTAACATTTATCTTTCTAGGTCTATTAAGGTTGTCGGTCCAGTAAAGTATATCATCCACCTTATTAACGCCTGTAATAGCATGGTCTTTACTAAAGTTTAATATATTTCGTGTTTCGCCCTCACCTTTACTACTTGTTCTACCGTCTTGATATACAGTCCTAACTTGATCATCTATAAGGCTATACTCTAGAATACAGTCAAACCTATCTTTAGAGTTGTTGTGTACAAAATAATAGATAGAGCTTGTAGGTTTATCTTCATAAGTACCTATACACTTATAGTCATCACTTAAGTTTGAAGACACCTTTGTAGTTCCAAGTAGAACGTTCTTAATGTACTTCTTAGCTCCAATGATATTCCCAGACAAGTTAGCCTTTACATCTGATGACTTATTTAATATAATATCAGAAGATCCTGAAGGGTATATGAAGTTTTCACTCGCAGCAAGGTCAAGCATAGAATAGTTTGGTTCTGCAGCACGAGACACGAAGTTCTCTACAGATCCTTTAAGATTTCTACCAAGGGGTGGTACTGCTGAAGCTTGTGTTTGCTCAAAATACATTCTAAAATCTAGACCATTACGAGTCTCATGCCCAGAAGTAGTAGGATAATTTGTATTCCAACTATAATTCGAATTATTATCTAAAGCTATCTGAGTCTTACTACCAGTTGTTAATCTTTCTTCTACTTCATCAATTTTTGTGTAAAACTCCCAACCAGTAGACCCATCTAAAGCTTCAAATTCAACCTGTATTCCATCGGTTACATCTTCTCTAGCTAAATAAACAGAGTCTTCGTGTAAGGAAATGTCTCCTTGGTTATTTAAATTACCATTATCATCTAAAAAATCAAGACTATAATTGTGTACAGTAGCTTTTATATTTATTTTATCACCAGAAGTATTACTAAATGGTATTATAAAAGAAGCAGGAAAAGTAATTGCTTCACCTGTTGCATCAGATTCCAAAGCATTATTATAATCAACTTTACCTGCTAAAGTGTTTAATCCTGTTAAAAACCTAAACAAAAGATGAGTCGTACTGACAAGAAGATTATATGAAGATACAGGATCGTATACTGGCAGAGCTTCTGCATTTACTAGAGAAAAACTAGTATCAGAATTTTTTATAACTAAATTCGTAACGTCAAGATTAGTAGGAAAAAATTCTCTGACTGGTATACCACCACTAAAGGTAAACATCCACTTATCACTAAGACTGTTATCTATACCTTCATTTAGCTCTAAATCAGTGATCTGATTATTTAATAAACCAATAAGACTTAATAAAAACTCTACTTGTTCATTTATGTTTGCATTACTAGAATTAAAATTAGATATTAATTCATCTATATCCTCTTGAGTAACACTACTAGTAAGGGATAAGTCTGTTATCGCCAGATCAATATTTGAATTTAATCCTTCTAATGATGAAAGAATAGAATTTAAATTATTAGTAAAATTGCTTATTTGAGTGTTAGCTGCAGTTAACTCACTACTTAATCCTTCTATTATACTGTTTAATGATAAATTTAATTCTGTTAATTCTGCGTTATTATTTTTTAATTCAGTAGTAAACTCAAATAAAGAAGCTATTGTTGTAGCGGTAACAGTAGAACTTCCTGTGGTTTTAGATAAAGATAACTCAGATATAGAGAAGTCAGAATCAATAGATGTAGGTTGTATAGAGATTCTATCTCCATCTGCTTCAATGTTAATACTTAAAACAACTCTTCCAGAAGTTGAAAACTCACCATGATTAGATGGGTTTACTGAAATGTTTGATGCTAGCCTACTAGTCCTAACTTTAAAAGAACCTTTATTAATTCTAGAACATTTAAAACTAAGAATATACTCCCCACGATCTAAAGTTGAATCAAAATTTTGATGTAATTTTATGTTAGTCGATACTGCTCCATTTTTAAAAGTTGCACCATTAGAGTCAAAACTCCATCCGTTACCTAGTGACCACTCGTTTTCATCCTGAAACTTAGTATCATCTATATGCTCAGTTAAACCTAGTGTAGTAGGATTATTTTCATTGTACAACTCAATAGCATCTAATTGAGCTTGAAGGCTGTCTACCTGAGACTGTAAGTCGTTTACTCCATCTGAATCTTCATCAAAAAGAAGAATATCAGCCTCTAGTTTGGTTATTTGATTATTATATTCATCTTGAAGGTCGGAAATAGCTATATTATGTTCAGCCGTAAGAGAATCTAACTGAGCTTGACTATAAGGCGTGTCTCCATTATCCTCATTAGCAACAGCAGTCTCTAAGTCTAATTCTAATTTAGTTATTTGTTGAGTTAATAAATCTAAAGAGGTTGTATTAGAAGTTATTGTCTCCTCTAAAGTACCTATAGTTGAATTAGTAGTTTCTAATTCTTGTACAAGTTCATCGTGAGCAATGCTTAAGTCATTATAATCAAGAATAGCTTGATCTAAATCAGACTGCAAATTAGAGTTTATAATATTGTTAGTAGAAAATTCAGAAAGTGCAGCGTTTACATCTCCTAGTCCTAATGATAATTCTGATATATTATTAACGTAAGCCTCTAGACCTACAGTTCCTGAAACACCCTCTGAACCTAAACTATTTACAGCACTAGATAATATTGCGTAATTATCGTATAAGCTAATTAATTGATTGTCTATAGCAGTTTGTGCAGCTTGCGCAGCAGCTAGTTCGCTTTGAACCTTAGCTAAATTAGCTTCTGATATGCCTAAAGCAGCTTGAAGTGTTGCTAACTCCTCAGTGTGAGATGTGTTAGTACTTGCTATGGAATCATTAAGACTAGCTATTGAAGTATTAGCCTCATTTAATTGTTCTTGCAAGTCAGTAATAGTATCACCCAAAGCACTAATGTTATCTGACCCTATAGATTTATTTATTAAAGATAAACCAACACCAGGATACCACTCGTTAAATTGAGAATTAACCCTACCAGCAACAAGGTCTTTTTTTAATTGTTCAGCACTAGTAGCAAGAGCTAACTTAAATTGAGCAGAACCTAAAGACTTAAAGTTAATAGATAACTTAGTTACTGGTATCTTCTCTAAAAATAACCTTAAGTTAGATATAGTAAATGATTCTGATGCTGAAAAATCATCGCTAATTTGTAAGTAAATAACTGAGGAGTTCCCAGTAGCCTCAAAATAAAATAATTGAATACCATTAGTACTTACCTTTCCTATAGTTGTATTACCAGATGTTATTGTAAAACTTTTACCTGAAGGAAGTCCAGAAACTGTAAATGATAATAAATAATTTTTATTACCTAATATATTAGATTTTAACACGTAATAATTAGAGGATAAAACTTCTTCCCCACTAAACGTTAGAGTACCTTGGGATATAGTAAAACCATCACCCTCTGTAACCTCAGTATTGTTATAGTAATATTCTATTTGAGAGTAAGATGCCTCAGAAGCGTTGTTTCTTGGTGTGCTACTATTATTACCTTCAAGCACTGTATCATTAACAAAATCAGCTGTTACTAATCCAACTGTTGTTGTTGTTCCTGAACCACCACTAATTAAAACATTACCATACTTATCCGTTTCTAATATATTTAATAGCGAATTTGAAAGGCTAGTACCTGAGCCAAACTCATAATCCCCACCAGAACCTGTCTCTCCAGAAACATCAGTTAAATCTATAAGAGGAGTTACAAGATAATCATCTTCAGAATCACCCTCTCCTACTTGATCGTAACTAAAAATACCCACACCGCTAGCCTCTTCACTTGGGTCTGTAGGCTCTGGACCAGTAACTTGGAACTCATACTCAGAACCTTGACTGTTAGAGCCACCATTTAAACCAAAAGAGTTGTTTTCATCATCTACGTTGCTATCGTAACTAGTTACATTTACAGTACTTGTTTGATAATTAACCTTAATACCATTTCCAAGATTCTCTGTGTCGGATAGATCAAAATCACTTCCATTAGTCGCTAAGTCATCATCATAATCACCCCCATAAACTTGAAGGTAAAATTCTGCGTTAGCTTGGGTTGACGTATATGTTACTGTAAAAGGAGAGTCATAACCAGGGTCAAGTTGAGAATCATCACTAAAATCAATCTCTGCTTGAATTTCAATAACATTACCAGTAATTGTATCTATAACATTTAAGAGAGAAAGAGGTCCACCAGAACCATATAATGAGTGTAAATAATTCGCTGTATTTGTTTGAAATTGAGTCCCAACCCAATAGATATTACTAGGAGGTATTATTGAAAATGAATCAGTGCTAATATCATAATAATAAAGAGTGTGATTATAAGGAGCTCCATCTATCTCTCTACCACTAAAAATTATTTGTTGTTGGAAGAATGTTTGACTAGGTTCTACTTCAATAATTTCAAAGTCTCCATTACCTACTGGGGTTACTTCAATTATTTCGTCTGCTTCATCAATAAAACCATAATGAACAAGCGTGTTACCCTCCATATTCTCAACAGATCCTGACGTACCATCAGATGAAGATGTGTTTCTTATATTTAAAGCGTCTCTATAGTCACCACCCTTAACTAGGCGAGGATCAGAATCTTTATCCATCCCACCTGTAAATACTCTCTTATCTTGTGCCATTGCTTATTATAACTTAGGTGATTGCTTAAATGCTTTTCTTGAGGTCTGTAACGCTTCCTCTTTATTGAAGCTCATCATTCTAGCCCTAGCTAGTCTCTTCTCATTGTAGAAGGTTCTTTTTGCTGATTGCTTCTCGTTAGCAGGTATTCCACGCTTTCTTAATATATACCTGTAGTATATGTAAGAACGTAAAGCCTCTTCACAAAACTTATGAACCTTAGGGTTGGTTTCTTCTGCACCATCAGATATATACTCTAAAACTAAAGTTTTATTTAATAACTCAGAAGAAAAATTAATAGTACCATCATTTCTATTAAGCCTATAATACCCTAAAGAATTCTTACCTCCACCTATACCAAACTTTTTACCTAATTCTAGGTGGTAGTAGGGGTTGTTCTCGTCATAAAAGTCATCATTAACTACAGCAGCAACAGAGTTGTCTAAAGCTAGTTTATTGTTTACCCCTAAAGAGTGAATCTCATTATCGTCACCTCTGTACCCAATCTTAATTAATTTTAAGTAGTCAGTTGGTAAAGTAACTTGAAGAGAACTATTTACAGTTAATGTAATTGTTTTAATCTCTTGACCAGTATCAAAAGAAAGCTCTCTAAGCCCTTGTAAGGCAAGTAATCTTAATTGGTATATCTGAGCCTCTTTATCGTAAGAAGTGTCGTCCATCATCAGCTGAAAGTCGTTAATCACCTCGTCTATGTTTGTGTAATCTGCTGCCATAATTAACTATCTGCTTTTAATTCGTTTGCCTGTGCGTACTGCACTACCTCTGGCTCTCTAATACTAACGCTTAAGTATTCTAATATCTTAACCACTAACTCTCCATGAGTTCTATTAGATGATCTAAACTGAGTTGAATTAGCGTTATCGTAAACAGGCTTACCTGCTATAGTTACGTAATTCCATTTTGGAGAGTAATCATGTACGTAATGAGCTACAGTTACAGACGTAATAGTGTCTGGGAATACGTTAATTAACTTTTTATTATTAGAAGTGTTGTTGTTACCAATTAAAGCAACAGGGTAAGAAGCTGAAGGCTTTGCCAAACTACTCCTAAGTATTTGATTTATATTTCTATTATTTACTATCTCTACTGGTACGTTAGTAGTTATTGATTGAGTCTCAGCGTCTGCTGTAGATATTGAAACAATGTAATCTGTAAGTAAAGAGTTTGAAGTACCAAGGTGAGCCACCGAACTACTAGCAGTAGTTGATACAACTTCAGTCTTAAGGAAGGCAGCAATATCTTGCTCTGCTAACTCAGGAGTTAAACTTTCTGCGTAATATCCTGCGGATTTCTTAGGTTGAGACTTCTCCATAATAGTGGATAGTCTTTTATTGTATAGTTCTAGATCAGCTTGTTTTGCTAGTAAATTAAAATCACCTGGCGTTATAAAGCCTCTTTGCTCTTTGTTTGCAAAGGCTTGTACTAGTTTGTATATTTCATCAATTGTCATTATTCTGTAATTTATTCCTAGCAAAAGTACGAAATAATTCTTTATAACAAAAAAAAAGGGAAGCCTAAGCCTCCCTCTTTAATATATTACATTAAATCATTATCCATTAATCGCTTGCAGTCTACGCTCTATCTCTGCGTATATCTGCTCTCCCTCGCCTTCAGAACAGAAGTCTACCATTCTCTCGATAGGCTTAACTCCAATTGCAGGGACACATATTGTATTACCTGAGGATACCCAAGTTACAGCTGACTTAGTCATAGATATAATACCTGACTCCTCAGCCATAAGTAATAACTGCTTCATCTCTGTACGAGGGTCATTTAATCCTGCCAAGAAACCTTTAGGGTTTTTTTCTGCTTGAACCTTCATATCCCAACGAATCTCATCTACACTTTTGTTAGTGTTGACACCTAATACCTTAGCATACCCTACAAGCTCATTTAGAGGCATTTTAAGAGCACTTTGTACAGCATCCATAACATCAGCCACCTTAGCTATTTTATCTTGTGCAGACTTCTTATCGTCTTTTAAATTAAATAAAATAGATTTAGACTTGATTCTGTGTGGGTTACTACCATTAACATTACAAGTATCTAAGTATTTTATAAGGGTAGGATTTGTGTGAGGAACAAATAAGAAACCATTATTAAAAGCAATAGGCTCTCTCATTTTAGCTGTTTCTGGTTGGTCTTCTGCAAATATAGAGGCTTCTCCAGGGATGTATCTAATTTTTTTATTTTGCCCTGTTTCAGGGTCAAATATAATATCCTCAGCCTTTATTAAAGACACAACAGGAAATTGAGGCATACCATTTCTTTTCTTAGCCTTAGTGACTAATCTATATACATTTGGCTTGTACTCTTGTTGTTTGTTTGTAAACTGAGGAGTGAATTTTTTTTGTACTATGGGAGCTTGAGCTACGACCTTAGTAGTACTTGGAGGCGTTACAGCCTTTCTTTTTGTCGGTGACATAATAATTATTTTCTAAAATTAACTTAAAGTTTATAAAAGGAGGGGAACAAAGCCCCCTCCAGTAATATAATTAATAGTTGTTAGCTATTAAGCTCCTTCTGCAAATGCTACTGTACCAATATACGGATGAGCAGAACTTACTTCTGCAACTGCAACATCGTTTTTAAACAACATTACAAGTATTTCATCTAATACTTCAGCATTATGACCAGAAGTAACCGTAAGAGTAATAGTACTACTTGCTGTTACAGCTGGGTCAAGGGGTCTTACATGAAAAATGATAGTAGTGGCAGCTGTAATATAAGCTCCATTAATCATTTCTGCAGACACTGCATGCTCATCATTAAGAGCATCTTTAAATCGAATATATTTTGCCATTTTCTTATGTTTTTTTTATATTAATAATTATGATTTCTTGAACAATAAGAAACGGTTTGGAGCAAATCCTTCAAAACCACGCTCAGTTCTGTAGTTACACTTCAACTCATCTAAACCGTTAGTTTTGTTCTGTAGAACAGCACCACCAGTTAACCAGTGCTCCATCTCACGAGAGTACCCGTTAGCTGCTTTGTAACGCATTCTTAACGAAGGAATCTTCTCACCAGACTTAGCATCTTTCTGTGAATCCATAGGAATACACATTCCGAAACCATTGTATTTAAACGATGCAGCTCCTAACAAGTCAGGTCTGTTAAATAGGTCATAAGTTTTCTTGTGGAAAGTATAACCACCACGAGAGAACGAGTTGAAACCTAAGTTCAACGCCATGTCTTTGTTGTTAGCGAAAGTACCATAGTTAGCACCACCTGCTGCGTAAGCACCTTGAGAAGCTAATAAGTCATCAATATCTAAAGATAAGTTGATACCAGCGTAAAGAGCCATTTCTTTTGAACCTCTAAATTTATCTAAAGACTTAACAGCAGCATCAAAATCAGCCATAGTAATTGCTGAAGAACCAAGATCCATAGATTGACCTTTGTTTTCAATAAACTTCAATAGACCTTCTGTAGTATTAACTGCACCACCAACACCATTAGTAGCACCATCTTCTAGTCCTACAGCAGATTCACCTACAATCATTGCAAGCTCAGAGTAGTCCATAAAACGTTGGTGAGTATCAGCCTCACCTTGTAAGTACCATAAGTATCCAGAGCCACTCTCAGGAGAGTTAACTTTTACATAAACAGCGTTAGTTGCTTCAGAACCTGAAACTACAAACGACTCTTTAATAATTTGACACTTATTTGAATAGTGGTGTACTTTAGGTGCTAAACCTACACCTTGATCAGTTTGCTCTGCGTAAGCATTACCTACGATTGCAAATTCTGTATCTCCTGCTGCAGCTAAAGAACCATCACCTACATCTTTAAGGGTGTAAGTATTTCCATCAGTTGCTACTGCAACGTAGTACATAGCACCTGTTGCGCCTAGTAATAAGTCACCTGCACGAACAGCCGATTGTTTATTATCAGCAGAGTCTCCTCCATCAGTATCGGTAGGATCTACTGTAAGAATACCATTACTATCAATAGCACCAGTTAAGCTGTTGTGAAGAAAAGTTTCTTCATAGTGCTCAAAAGTGTTTGCTGTTGTTTCTTTTTTAGAACCTAAAAGTTCCATTAATCCAGTAATCCCTTGATTACCGTATCTCTTAATTAGTTGCTCATCAACGTCACGTGTATGTAAAGACGCTCCAGTGTCTCCAGAAGCAATTAAATCTGCTGAAGATACATAGTTTGATGTCATTGCAACTGCTGAGGATGAAGGAGTTGCCTGCATTCCTGTAGCTATACTTACTGTTGCCATTTTTTTATATTTTTAAAATGAAAATTAATTTTTGTTTTAACCAAGTATTTGTCTTCTCAACATGTCGAGAGTTGACTCTTGTTTCTGAGGTGCTGCTTGCTTATCTTGTGCAAACGATGGGTTCTTAATCTCATTAATTACGTTCTCTGTCCCCTTGCTTCTGTACTGATTAGCTACACCTCTAACAATCTTGTCGATGTTATTCATGATGTACATATCTGTATTAAGAGCGTCAAAGTTCCAGTCACCGCTTTCGTTTACATACTTATCAAAAAAGTTTTCTAGATCTGAGTTATAACTCTTAATCTCCTGACGAGCATCGTCATCTAGATTGTAAGTAAACTCTTCACCTTGGTCATTCATAGAGAAAGATAAACCTTCAAGGTCATTAACCTCATTCTCCATTGTAGACAACCATTCTCCTCTGTCAGCATCAGATACTCCAGGATCTCCAGCCTCAGTTGGCATAGCGTAATCCTCTTTTATCTGATTAAAGTAATCTCTAGCAGCTCTAGCGTCTTTAGTAAGCTGAACCTTACCAGCGTTGGTGTCTCTCGCACTATACTCCTCAGCGTCTGTTTTGTATGTTGCTGCAATGTAATCACTTAACTCAGCTTCAGTTAAAGTTGGATTCTCTAGTTGTAGATACTCCTTTATTACAGCGTCATCAGACACGTTAGATAAATCAACAGTTTGAGTGTTTAGGTAATCTTGAACTGAACGACCAGTGTCTCTTACATAATCATTAATAACTTGTAGCTGCTCGCTTGCAAAGTTATTGCTTTCTGCTTCTCCACTAGTGTTGTCAAAATCATCAAATGATTCTATGTCTCGCCCAAGCTTCTCGCTAAGGTAGTTTAAGACAACTTGATCATCACTGATTTCTTCACCCTCTTCTTGTTGACTAGTTTGATTTTCATCAAAGTTGGTCTCCCCATTATTTAAAGAACTCTCACCTGTCAAGTCTATAATATCAGATCTCTCCTCTGTTACAGATTGCTCTAATTCAACTGGCTGGTTTTCATCGCCAGTTAAATCAACAATATTTCCCTGAGTTTGAGGTTGAACAACCTCTCCTCCAAACTGTTTTACTAACTCGTCACGTATATCCATTGTCTTAAATTTAATTACTTATTTTCGCAAATATAAACTTTTTTATTGTAAAGTCAAATTATTTACTCTGCTTTATCTTCAGAACCTAAAGGTCCTCTTTTACCTTCTCTTTGTTCTATCATCTGAGATTGGTTTATAGCAGACTGTTGCTGAACCTCTTTACGTACTCCACCTTGTAATGAAGCTGCACCCTCTTTACCTAAGTTACCAAGCTCTATCTCTCTTAATCTTCTTTGGTGTTGAGCCTGCTCAAACTGCTCCTTAAGTTGGTAGTCTAATTGCTTTAACTGCATATCAGCTTGACTCTTAGACTGAACACGAGCTTGCTCTATCTGCATCTCTGCCTGTAGGCTTTGCTGCTTAAGCTGTGCCGCTTGTTGTGCAGACTGTTGCTGTAGTTGAGCGTTCTGCTCTGAAGCTTGTTGTGCTTGAGACTGTTGCTCTTCTTGGTATTTCTTTCTTCTTAAGATAAGCATCTGATTAGCCATCTTAGTATTCTTTACAGATCTAATCATTATAGCATCCTCAAGTCTTAACTCTTTCTGACCTAAAGAAACTTGAATGTTTTGCTCCATAATTTGCTTCTCTTCCTCGTTAGGTGCTACCTCTAGAGTAATACCAAACTCGTGAATAGAAAGCTTATTCATCATATCTATAGATTCCATAGAAGTCTCTCCAATAACATTAGCGTACATACTATGAAGGTTCTTGAAGTTTATTAGGTCCTGCATACGAACAGTAACACTTTGAGATACTCTCTTAGTTACATTTAGGTAAGCATCATTAATATCTCTAGTAGCGTTATTAGATGCTAGAAGCGATAACTTCTGAACCCCAACCAAAGCCTCGCTTGATGGTTTAGATGCGTCACGAGCCTCGTTAACACCTGTTACGTCACGAATCATCTGCATGTTGTGATTGTACACCCCTATAAGAGTACCGAAATCTCTACCAATACCATTCTCTAACTCTTGTATAGGCATTGATCCAGTCATTTGACCCTCATCGTCTATACGTCTGTAATAGATGTTACCAGTTTGATCGTAAATCTCTTGAAGCTCCATTGGGGTAAATGTACCGCCATCTCCCTTAGATACATTCTCTAAAGAACCTATCTCAAAAGCAGCACCCTTAGGTCTAGCCTTGGCAAGTACGTGTTGTATCTTAAGGTGAGCTAATTGTATTTGGTCAGCAAATGGAACCATTCTATCAACTAAAGAACGACTCTTCATTTTGTATAAATTAGGTTGGTACACAATGTACGACAACCTAGTCTCAGATAAGTTAGACTTCTTTCTAGGCATGTCCTTCATTAAACCGTAACTAAATACGTAATCAGAACCTACAATGTATTTACCTGTATATACAACCTTAACTGTAGACCCAATAGCCTTTCTATTAGTCTTAGAGTTTTTAGGTTGCTTATAGTTAGATGGCTTCTTATTTACAGAATAACCACCACTCTTATTATCTTTCTTTTCGTATTTAAGTTCGTGACTCGTAATAAACTCAGCATCTAATATGTTTATACTAAACTTATCATACTCGTAAGTATTATCACCATTCTCGTAGTTAGACGAAGTGTCAAAGTATGTAGGGTTGTTGTTTTTACCAGCATACTCATTAGCTATCTTAATATAATCCTCCTCACTAAACTCATTACCTGCTTGCTGCTTTAAATCAGCTATAGTCATAGAGTAAACCTCTCCAGCATGCTTGATGTTTTTAAAGTCAGAAGAAGCAGAGAAAGATGTTATAAGATTAGAAGGGTCTACGTAGCGAATGCTAAGACCACTTACAGGTGATAGGTCAGTTTTAGCTGCGCATAAACCTAGCACAACAAGATCACGAATCATGTATCTTTTTACTTCAGAGTAATCGTTTATATCTAACGTGTACTCTATAGCCTTCTCCAAAGCAATCTCTACATTCTGCTTATAGTTAAGAGCCATAAACATTTCAATTTCTTCAGAGCTATCAGCAACAAACCCATCAGGGGTTAATGGTATACCAGTCTCATCTTCAAGATTAGTTAAAAAGCTTTTAGTAAGCATCTCGCCATACATCTTTTTCTTTTTCTCTAACCTTTTGTTTGCAGCAACAGGATCTATAGACTCAGCCTTTATGTCGTACTCTTGATTAACCATACCGTTAACGATAACGTCAACAAATTTAGGTATAACAGATACAGGAGTCCAGTCAATGTTTAAGTAAGAAGTATCTCCCCCAACATCTAACAAATCCTTGTACTTTCCTACGTCTTGATTTCCCTCAGCGTAGCTCCTGTTCCTAGAGTACCTTAGTTTCTTATCTCTAAAGTATATATCACTGTTATTGTGCCACTCGTAATACATAGTTTTAAAGTACTGCAACCCATAACTTAATGATGCCTTTTCTTCGTTTGAAGATAAAGGAGAAGGGTAACCGTTTGACTCTTGTTTCTTGTTAAGCATAGCTATCTTATTTTTTTACTAGACATCCCTTTATTAGTGTATCTCTTCACTAAGGGAGATGAAACTTTTAATTCCTTTTTTGGTTTAATATATTTATGAGAGGCTAGTAAAGCTAATGATGAAGAAATACTAGCATCGTATTTTGTTCTATTATCTATTTCAAATCTACTCCAGTCATCAAGTAAGACGTTAAAATAACACCTACCCATTTCTCCTGTTGCAGTATTCATACCCACGTGGTCATATATATAAGTAGCTATAGCTTCTGCTTGCGCATTTATTACAGCAGCTCCAGATCCAGGTATACCTTTTGTCTTTTGCTTTCCTCTACTCCACTCAGTATGAGTCATTTCTGGTCTATCCATTAAGTACTCGTAGTAACCTCTGTTCTCAAAGTACTTTAATATACCTACCTTATTATTCTCAACTAGTATTTGACAACCATAGAATACACACATTTTAATCATGTCCTCGTAAAAAATCTCCGACTTAGGAGGTCTATTAATATACTCGCACACAAACTGCATAGACGCATCGCTTGACATACTAAATTTATGAAAAACATGAGCAGCAGCATCAGATCTCCTACCATCAGTAGTGGTGTCATGATCATAAGGGTCACAGCCTGCCACCAAGCTATCCGATCTTCCTGGGAACTTCTTATTGAATCTACTCCCAATAACGTTCTGATCTTGAGTCTCTGGAACCCAACTAATATCCCACTTTCCTTTTGCGTGAGGAACCCAAATAACTTCAGCATCTCTTACTCCACCTTTCCATATAAACTCTCCTCTTGTAGTTGTAATACTATTAACCTCGTTGTAATCCATCTGTTGATAGATTCTTTCAACGTCAAAGATACAACTTTGAGTGTCATTTCTAAAGGCTTCTTCTATAGTAAACGGAAATTGTCTCTTAAATTCCGATAAAGCTACAGTGTCATTCTTTAATGCGTCTCTTCTATTCTGTATATAATCCTTAGCACCTACATCAATCATCATCTCGTCAACACCCATTACTGGCTTGTCGGGAGTTTCAGCTATACTATAACCATACTCATCTATAAAACCTTCAAGGTTGTCCTGAGCTGGTATGAATAACTGATATAAACCGCTTTTAGTTCTACCGTTTAAATCTTTGTCTCCAGAGTTAGAGTCGTAGAATATATCCTTGTACTCTGAACCACCATCCTGCAACTTGTTAGCAGTAGACCCCATCATACACTTACCTACAATTTTTCTACCTAACAATAAACAAGTCTGAGTAACACCCCAGTTCTTCTTTATAGAGTTTTGACCAATCCACTTAGCAGCCTCGTCATGAACAAGAAGTTTTAACTTCTCCCCATCGTAACTGTTATCACCAGTGTTCTTCCAGTCAATGCTAGAATTTAAAGCTTCAGAGTCCTCTATGTGTTTCTGATTCTTTGTTATCTTTTTAGCAGGCTCTCTAAACGCAAGCTCTACACGAGGATTACTAGAACCATCTTGTATAGGTTGAAAAAAGAAAGGGTAGTTACGATATATACGCACTACCTTATCAGTAAACATAGTCTTAGCATCTGCCCCAGTTTTTGATAATATACCAAACCTACTTTCGTAAGTCATAGTAGATAAATTAACTGTCTCACTACTAGCCATGTATGAAAAACCAGAACGTCTATTCTTAAGGAAACACATCCCATAAGAGTTTTTATCTAATTTACACGCTTCCCAAAAAATAAAGAACGTTCTGTTGGCATCCCTATAATCAGGGTAACCTATATCAATCTTACTCCATTGAATAAACATATAGTGAGATCCAGTTATGTACGTAGGAACTCCGTTGTTGTAAAACCACAACCCATCCATTCTACGTCTAAACTCTTCCTCTATGTAATCTACAAAGTCAGAAGCATTCGCCCTTGTTAAAGCTTTTGGTGGAGGTATTCTAGTCCACTTCTGCTTTGCTTTGGGTAAGTTATGGTAAAGTATATCTTTCTTATACCTAGGCTTTTTAGGTAAGACAATTTTTAAATTGTCAAACTCCATTACCTCGCCATGACTTTCTTCGCTTAAATATATCGTGTTATTTTCTTGCATACTTCTCTGCAAAAGAACCTTTAAAATCTTTCTTATCTTCTATTAATGAAGAACCGTCCTTAATTCTATCTTCTAGATTTTTAATACCTAGTAGTATTTCTTGACAATCTTCAAAACATTCTCTCTTTGCTTTTATAGCTTGCCTTCTCTTTGCGTCATCTTCCTCTAGTAATGGTTTGCTAATCTCCTCTATTAAAAGATCTATAGCTCCCTTACTAGCCTCTATAAGCCTCTCTAAGGTGTCTAAAGCATAATTCTTACCGCTAGTCTCCATATACAGCTAATACATCAAAATTACGCATCCTAAGAAGCTTAACCCCATCTATATCCATATCGTACTCAGAGTTCTCGCTCCACATCACTCTATCTCCTTCTTCAACTCCTTGATCCTTCATCCAGTCATTTATAAAGACTGCCTTACCATGCAGCTCGTTCTCTTTGCTTTGAGACTCTACAATAATACCTGAACTTGTTTCTTCTGGCTCAAGCATTTCTTGCTCCATAAAGTTCCAGACACCTATTGGTATATACTCCTCACCTCTTTTAATAAGGTATATCTGCTCTGCGAAAGCTTGGTATATATTTTCCCTGTCTGCGTGTTTAACATGGTTTACTGGTGTTGCAATAAAGTGGTGAAACCAAACTTTATCCCCTTCCTGTATACCCACATCTTTAGTATCCTGTATTGGTGTTTTATATATAGTACCATACTGCCTAGCTAACTTCATAGGATCGTAAGAGGTATCTCTATACAATTCTTCTCCATTAAGCATTATAGTGTCTTCTGTTTCTTTTTCTACTTCTATCCAGTAGAGATCTTTAATTGGCTTCATCTTTTGTTTTTTAATTTTACTTTACTTCGTAGTCATCTAGGACATCTGTGTTGTATTCTATAGCTGTTGGCTGAGAGAAAAACCTTTTCCAAGGTCTAGAAAATTCCTCTTCTTCTTTTTTTATGTACACATCATACACTACTTGTTGGTGCTTATACCAAGCTGCCTCGTCTTGTATGATGGCTGTAATTTTTAAGGAACCTCCTAACATTCTTTGACCTACCTGGTAAGTCAATCCTTGCTTTAAGTCCCCTATTGTAATCTTTCTAATAATAGGGTTAATTGAATCCATTTTAATTTAATTTAGTTTTTACTCGTATAAATCTCTTGATAATTTAATATATCCAACCTGCATTCCCCTACTTGACGTTGTAAGTGTTTGAATACCTGTAAAGGGAAGTAGGTCTATATCGTTTGTCATAGCTAAAGATTTAGTTGTAGCTACAGACTGAGTTAACCCACCTGTAGTTGTGCTGGTAGGTGTAGTTGTTAAACCGTACTTTATATTGTTAACCGATATAGATATTTGTCTATTCTCGTCAAATACTATTTTAATTCTGTAAACTGTATTTGCTTCTACAACTATACCAAGGTTAGTAACGTAATCTACGTTAGCTATACTGTAAACAAAATGTAAATTACCATTTGTAGTTAACGCTCCTTGATCATCAGCTGCAGAGTATAAAAAATAAGCTTGATTAGCATCTGTAGCGTATACACCTGTTTCAGTAAGCTTTAATCCAGACCAAAAAGAAGAATCAGGTACATTACCAGAAGTTGATATTGCTGCAGAATACTCTGTTTTATTTTCAGTACCAAAACCTACTGAAGCAAAAGCTGAAGAATTAATACCTGCATTAAGCTCTGTATTTCCGCTTCTAGGACTTATTACTGACCTATCATCATTAGTAGTTCCAGTAATTAATTTAATACCAGCAAAAGTAGAACTCCTACCAGTGTTTGCAGATATTTGAGATGCCCCTGAATCAACACCACTTAAAACAAAGTTTTGATTAGGGGTTACGTATGGGTCTACAATAAAAGACAACTTAAATGCTTGTGCAGCAATATCAGTCCCATTAGTACCTACTCTAATTTTGCAATTACCATCAGCTACGTCATGAACCATAATGTTAACCATAGCATTATCAGCTATAGTTCCTCCATCTTGCAATTGAACATGAACGTGAGATGATACTCCAAATATGTGATTATTATTAAATGTAAATTCTACCGTATCTGTAGCAGCTAAATCATGAGACTGCATAGTTATAATACCATACTTAGCGTCTAGTGTTACAGTAGTAGTTGCATTAGTCTCTTGAGTTACAACAGCAGTTTGTAAGCTTGGAACTTTTTCAAAACTTTCTTTAAGTTCAAATCGATCATCAGACTGAGATATAGTACCAGAAACATTTAAGTTACCATTACTATCAATTCTAAACTTTTCAGAACCACCTGTAGATATACCTAAGTAATCACCACTATGGTCGTAAAATATTTGACCTGAAGAGTTGCTATTAACATCTCCAAAAAATATATTACCAGATGAAGAAGCCCCAGAAAGTATTGTTAAACCAGAGTCGCTTGAGTTCTCTAAAGTTAGTTGGTTAGCTGAAAGGCTTGACGTAACAGAACCTGCACTAACTCCAACAACGTGAAGTAAACCGTCAGGAGTAGATCCTGCAGTACCAATACCAACTTTTGTAAACTCAGCCTTATCAGTAGATAACTTCATTGCTGTAGCATTACCAGAACCAGTCTCTACATCCTTTAAACTAGTGTTTTTTATTTCAGAAGCTGTTTTTAATAAGTTCTGATATGTTGAAGATAATGATTTACCTTTAAGTGTAGACATTTTATTTTCTTTTAATTTTTTCAATAGACCTACCTGCAAAGTAAGCCCCGTATACTGTTATTAATAATGTTTGATATATAGGGATGTAACTCTCTTGAATTACAAAACCTCCAACGTTTCCATCAAACAGTGACAAAACTACAAAAATTGCAGTTAAAAATATACATATCAATGGTCTAATGTTTTTACTTAGCCAGTTATCAGACTTCATGTCTGCCTCCCAACGTTTAGTAACTTGCTCTTGTGCGTTAGATTCAGCCTGCATAAGGACTTCTTCTATAGCCTGTTTTGCGGCTAACCTCTCCTCGTCAGATGTTGTAAGATTATCTACAATGCTACCAACACTACCTAATATATTTCCACCTAAAAAATCTAATAACTTACTCATACTTCTGCATATTTATACTTAGTATCGTTGTCTTCGTCTTTATAAGCTTTTAAAACCTGCTTTCTATTATTTTTTTCTTTTAAAGATATGTGTATCCAAGCAAAATCAAACTCGTTAATCATTTGATCAAACTCTAAACCTGAACTTAGTATCCAGTCGTAAATGATTTTATTATTCATCTTCCCCATCTGCCAAAACTGGACGTCCAATGCCTGACCTTTGCAGTGCTGCGAAGAACTACTGCCACCAATAGCACGATTGAGTGACGGGTTGCGATAACCACTACTGATCCTGATAGGACCAACAGCGTCACGAAGAGGCTGTAAAAGATTATCCACAAGATGCTGCATATTCTGTAGGTGCGTTTCAGTCGGCTCATTGTCTATACCTAATCTTTTAGCTGTGTTGCTGTGGGTTATCTCAGATAACGCAAAGTTTTTACTTAATCTCATCTATATATATCTTCTTTCTTAGTATTCCATCACTTGCTATATACATACCTTTAGTTGGTGTTACCACCCTACCTAGCATATCATAATATATAGTAGGCTTAAATAGTATATTGCTTACCTCTGTTACTGATAAGTCATAAGGATGTAGGTTTTGATCAAAATAAGTAGAGTCATTACAACCGCAATCATGAACTATTAAGTTTTGTGTTGCGTTATAGTAATCTAAAGTAAGTGCACTATCTAGTTCAGGGTAATTAACTATAATCATAACAGAACCACCCCAAGCGTTACCATCAAAGTCTCTCATTAATACTTTATAATTCTTCGGCATATAAACTATTTCATCAACTGCATTATTACCACTAAACAAAGTGGTATCTAAATCACAGTTACCTACAGACCAATACATGCCATCCATTAAACTAGACTCTGTTACTATAACCCTTTTATATCCTTGAGCTTTAGCATTAAAGGATAAAAATACAAAACCTATTATGTATAGAAATATCATTGCAACCCAAAAAAAAGATATAGCTACAGTTGAGTTCTGAAATCTTTTTAAATTTAATTTGTTCATTATTGAAACTTTTCAAAGGTTATGTCATCTATGACTGATTGTACTTTCTTTTTGTTGCCATCTAGTTGCAACATAATGTTAGATATAAATCTATACTCTTCAACACCATTGTTCAGTACTATAACTGTAGGAACAGAAGTGATTTTAAATTCTTTTTGTATTTTGGATTGCTTTACTATATCCACTCTATATGCGTTGCAATCTTTTAATGAAGGTAAAAACTTAACTTTATTACCATCGTTCCACTCTGCATAGAACTCTATTACCACCGTACCCTTGGCTGTTTTAGAGTCAAATGAGCTAGAAGTTATAAACTCTTGAGCTACAATATTTGTAGTAAGTAGTAATAAAAGTAAAAGCCTACTCATATAGCTTTTGTTTAATCATCTTTAAATCGTCTTTAATCTCAGTAACATCTTCCTGTGTAGACATAATAGTTTGACGAATAAGCTTATCCTTCATGTCAAACTCTATTCTGCTTATTATTGGGTCTGTAGGCAAAGGAAGTTTTTTAGCTTCTGCTATATCTGCTTGTAGTGTAAACCACATCCCTATCAATGTTCCTATTAAAGCAATTATACCACCTAATGTTTTTAAACTTACTTGTACTTCACTATTTTCGCTAATCTGTGTTGCCATGTTAGAATATTAAATAATTTATTCCAGTCTTTAACTGGTAGGAAGGTCTGTCCCAAAACTTTAAATGCCTGCCTTCTACAAATATACTAAAATGTCTGTTAAAATTTACACCGAATATTAATCCTGCATCCCACTCTGATTGATCTCCATTCCTAACAAAGGAATAATCAGTCAACCCTTTGTGTATAGGGTATACAGAAGCCCAGGTATGTAACCAGCAGTTCTCGTTATAGTAATAATAATCTAATCCTATAACTGCAGACACCTCTTGCTGCAACCCTATTATGTCGAGTTGTTCTTTATTATACCTGTTAAGTACCGTAGGAAAGTAATACTTATAAAACTCATCATCGCCAGCACAAATCCATTCTGACTCACCAGCATCAATATCAATATGTATCCACTCTCCAGATTGAGATGTGCTAAAGTAGTAATATGAATTTGCTAGAGCTTTCCAATCTTCATTATTGTTTGTTCTAGTCCACTCTTCTATAGGTGAGTAACCGTAAACAGGATGAGAACGATGTGCTACACCTGCTGTAACATCGAAAGACCCAAAACTTTTACGTAATCTAGCTTCTCCTAGTGTATACCTTAAGTTTATTAACCCATCATTAACGTAAGCAGCTTTTGCTGTAAAGTTATTAGAGATATACCTTAGCTTATATTCTTGTTGAGTTACTTCAGTACCTCTGTTTCTAACGAAGGAATACTGAAACAAATACTCTAGTCCAGGAGCGTTAGACACTGTAGAGTAATCACTAATTTCATGCTCTGACCCATCGTAAAACAAACCTTGCTTTACTTGGTAGTTGAACCTAGCAATTTTTCTTATACCAACAGTAATATTTAAGTTAGGCTCGCTATACTGAGTCATCTCTACTATAGTACCGTTAACGTAATCATCTTGATGTCCAGGATCGTAAATACCTTGAACTCTATATCCTACAGGCTCTGCTGCAGGGGTGGTTGTAGAATAACTTGCGTAAAAAGTAGCAAATCTAAATAAGTCTAAACCAAATTGTGCTTGTACTGTAGTAGCAGTTAATAACAACCCTACATACATTAATTTTCTTAACATTTCCATCTTCTCCTTGCTTGTCTAATCCTAGAGTTAGGATCGTTTTGAGTCTTTTGACTACTACGCTTTAATTGACCTAAAGATCTAGCACAGTAGGACTTTCTTCTACCAGCAGACTTACTACCAGGCTTTACTTTGCCCGTAACAGCAGTTTTAAGTTTACTTCCAGGATTCGCAGAACGATAAGCTTTAACACCTTTAGATGTCATACCAGCTCCAGACTTTGTAGGTCTATAGTTTGCAGATTTTCCTGTTGTTGTTTTACGTATTGCTTTAGCCATTTTTTTTATTTTTACGTATCACCTTATATCTAGATACCCTTCCTTTTGTATTCTTCTCAGATTGAGCTCGCTTTTTTTCTGCTGGCGTAACTTCACTCCACGTAGAAGGAGTGTCTTTGTTAATCTTTTTAGTAGGACGAAAGGTATTCTCACCTTTTGAGTAATCTTCCTTACCTTTAGGTGTTTTCCAGTTTTCTTTAAACCAACGTTTAAGGTTTAATCCTGCTTTTGTTTTCCTTATAGCCATCTATTTATATTTTTTACCTTTCTTCCAACTACCTTTAGCAAATTTATCAGCACGTTTTTTATTTTTAAACTGAAAAACCTCTCCTTTAGCTAAAGCTTGAGTAAAAGATTGAGGTTTATATACTCCTTTTTCATCAGGAGCTATAGTTGGTGCAACATAATGCTTACCACCCTCACCTGTATATGTAGCCATTTTGTGAGTAGAAACTGTTCCGTCAGGATTATTTCTAACACCTTTACCTTTACGTATTTTTCGTGCTTTTCTTTTTCTACCTCTTTTTATTGGTTCTGGCATATCTTATCCTCTTTTTTTTCTACACTTAGCTATAGCACCAGAAGCGTAGGCACTAGGAAATACTTTGTAACTAGCCTTTACTTTATGATAGCAGGCATCCTTTACAGAACCACCCTTCTTCATAGTCTTGACCTTCTTACTTTTATTCTTTCGCTTTACAGCTTTACAAGTACAACCTTTATGCATTATTTTCCAACTTGTTTTTGAGCTATAGTATGTGCTTGATCGAATGTTTTACCAGACAACATAAGCTTCTTCATAAGATCCATATGTTTAGCACTGTGATGAACTGAATGTTTCTTCATAGTTGCTTTTTGCCTATCTGTTAAACCTTTTGATTTCTTAATTACTTTAGCCATAACTTATTTTTTAGCAAATTTTTCTACTCCTGATATACCAAACGAACCTAATACAACCCACACGAATGAATCGTATACAAACTCGTTTATCACTAGGTCTGTTCCTACCCAACCAGTAACAAGGTCAGCCACCATTATAAGGCACATAATAGCAAACGCTATAAACCCTACAATAGCTTTCTCGTTCCAGATGTTATCGTTCTTAAATATTTCCATTCTTTATTATTCTGTTGTCCAATCTGACTTAGCCATTTCAACTTTTATTTCAGAGTGGGTATATGTTGTTTTACCATTTAAAAAAGATGGTTTATCACTGATATACTTTACTAAAGCTTTAGAGCCATCAACGCTATACCTTAACATAGCAGCGTTTCTATTCATTAGCTTAGAAAAATCTATAACAGAGTTTTCATCGGTAATTTCTGTTGTATCTATTATTACGTATGTAGCCATATTATATTTATCAAGGTGTGTCAGATGAGAATGTTGGACCACCCGATGTGAAACCTGGGTTGCCGTTTAATTTTTTTAAACTAAAGTCATCAAGTGTAGCTACCTCCCCAGTACCCATACTTATTACTTTTAAATAGGAATCAGACACATGTCCCGCTGTAAAGTACATCTCCTTTCTTATAAACTCTGTGGAAGTAACTGCTGTAGACGAGATATTACCAAGACCTCCATCTTGAGCTATGTTAAGTACAACGCTACCTCCTGAACTAACTTTAATATTACAAGACATTTTATATCTTGCACCTACGGTTAAATTAGTAGATATGTCTGTTGATGACCTAAAGTACATGTAAGCTCCTTCCTCATTGTCTACATATGTTATTTGAACTGACTCGTTGACTGTCTCTAAGCCGTTAGGTGTATCACCATATGCCACCCAATTCGCAACACTTCCATTTGTTGAAGCTGGAGAATCCCATAGCTCAGCTCCAAACCCAGGGTTAACCTGATCATGGACTACACCGTTTGCTTTATCGTCAAACAATCCATTACCCATTCTCCAATATCCTACTAAATCACCAGAGTTATCGTAGGCATCCTTGTTAGAGGTTAAGTTGTGACTCTTTAGACCTACAGTATAAACCCCTAAACGGGATGCGTCATCTAATTCTACATCCCAAAAAGCAACTTCATCTATATTACCTGCATAGAAATCGCTTTTACCTGCACCATCAAATTCTTGACCAATACTCACTCGTGTTGCAACGTTCCACTGCGGGTCAGTGTCCTCAAGATTCGTGGTTATAGCGGATCCTCCGTCTATATACAACGTTGATTGTTTATTCCCAGCTCCTGCTGTTCTAGTTATTATTATATTATGCCAAGCACCATCGTCTAAATCTACACTCCCAAGATCTCCATGGTCGCCAGTCGAAGCGTCCGCATAAAAAACACCTTTAGTTCCATTGTTATCTACACCTATCCTAATTACATTAACAGCACCAGCATTGTGTGCAGAAAATAAAATATTTTTAGCGTCCCCATCACCATCGTTTGAATCACCTTTAAACCAAATAGATAAACTATAAGCCATGTCATCTGACAATGCACTTGCAAAAGAATTTAATTCTAAGTAATCATTAGTACCATCAAAGACGGCACTATACTTAGGTTCTACTACTTGAGTATATGATATGTTGTTTCCAAGACTAAGCATTAATTAGTGACTTGGTGCTATGTAAGCTATTACTTTTCCTGAGGCTAATTCAATTTCTGTCCATCTTCCAAAAATAGTTAATCCTTTAGGGAAAACAACAGAGTCTACAACAGCACCACCAGTACCTTGATCCTCAGTTTCTGCACCAGCAGCTAAATCATGAGCAGCAGTGTCTGTGTTAATAACCTTAGTTGCTGTTTCTGCAATTAAACCACCAGCAGCTTCAAAAACTGTATCTTCTAAAAAAGTTATAGCAGCAAAAATGTGATTTGTTGGTGGGTTAATTTCTTCAACACCAGAAGTAGTGTATACAGATCCATATTGACCCAAAGAAAGTTCTTGATATTTTGCTCCTGTTAAAGCCATAATATTTTTATTTTAAGTTTTTATTTATACGCAAATGTAGTGATATTTTTTTTATTATCATAAATTTATTATCTTTGACCTAATTTAATTTATTCAAATGAAGAATTACCTGAAGTATCTTAGCGATACCACGTACCTCTTCCAAAGAAAGTACGACCTTAGTGATAACCAGTTAAAATTCCTTATCTTTATAAATGATGAGAAAGGATCCTTCACTAAAAGGTATATAAGAGAAAATATGTACATTAGTAAGAACTTTAACGATAGGAAGTTTCCTGAGTTAGTTGAGAGGGATTACATATTTGTATTCGAAAGAAGGTTATGGGGATCAAATCTGCCCAATAAATATAGAGTAACGGCAAAGTGCCAGAGATTGGTTAATAAATTTTACAATGTCCTTGAAGGGACGGAAACAATGTAATAATGGCAAGAGCTAAAAAAATTATCAGAAAGTCAGAAAAAGAAGCGTTAAAAGAACGCAGAAGATCTGGAGAGTTTAAACAAGATAAAAAAGACGCAAGAGATGCTGGTTTATCTAGAGGAGAGGCTAGAAAAAGAGCTAAGAGGTTATCTAGAGTTCAGGCTTTAGCTAATAGAAAAGGTATGCGTGCTGATATGGCTGCTAAGAGAGAAGAAGATGCTTCTGTTCGTAAAATGTTTGGAGATAGAAAAAGAATGGAAGCTAAACGTGGAGGTCAAAAATTAGCTTATGATGTAGCTAAACCATTATCTCCAGCAGAACAAAGAGAAAAAGCTCCTGGTGGAACCCCTACTAAAAGATTAAAGGGAAATGAAAACGTTTCTTTTGATGATAAAAAAGGTATGTTTAAGATAGTAGGTGCAGATGGGTATGTAAGATACTCTAAATCAAAGCCTGCTATGTACGGTGCTAAAGTAAAAGCTGTTAAGAAAGCACCAGGTGGTGCAGCAATGAAGAAGATGCCTACTTATGAAAAAGGTGGAGCCTTAAAATCAGTACCATCTAAAGCTAAAGGTTTATCTAAACTACCAAAAGGTGTACGTAACAAAATGGGTTACATGCAAGATGGTGGTAAGGTGAAATCTAAATCTTTTGGTGTACTTAAGTCTGATGCTAACAAAGCTAAGAAGGCAGGTCCTAAGTTAGAGAATAAACCACCTTACTCTAGAAACGGTATTAATTATACTTGGGATAGAAAGCAAGGAGTTTACTTAGGAGATTTAGGTGATAACTACGCTGTAAAAAAAATGAAAGATGGTGGTAAGGTAAAGAAAAGAGGAATGGAAAAAAGACCTTCTAAACCTTTTCGTACTATGAAAGAAATAAAAGAAAGAATGAATGAGGAGAAAAAAACTAAGCGACTTATAAAGAAATAATAAAACATGAAATCACCAAAGGTAAAAGGTATAGGTGAAGTAGTCACCGAATATGGTGCTAAGGTGATGAAGGTTGTAAAGAAGGGGCTACTAGGACGTAGCCTTTTCGATTTTTATGGGGATGTTAAGACTAACGCCCTCAGAGTAAAAGAATCTCCTTCAGTACCTCAGACACCTATAGATCAAGATGGGGGAGTTGTATACGTTAAAACAGCTGACGGTAAACTATACTACAAAAGTAACGAAGTTGCAGAGGTAGAGCTTAGTGCACATACTGGACTATCCACTGAAGAGGTTCAAGATATTGCTGGTGCGTTGGTTGCTACTGGAGGAACCAAGACTGGTATTGCTGTAACCTATCAAGACGCTACAGGAGATGTAGACTTTGTTGTTGATCATAATGCTGCTACTAATTATGTCGCTGAAGAACATGTTGATTGGGCAGCTTCAGGTGCTGGAACTATACACACCGATAATTATATTGAGAACGTTGTGCAAACAACTGTTTCAGGAAGTTCAGGTACAGTTACCTCTATAGGTAACTTAACTGGTGACGTAACCTCTAGCAATAGAGCTACAACTATAGCGGATGGAGTTGTAGATACAGATCAATTAACAGATGATGCTGTAACAGAAGATAAACTAGCTAACACACTTTTAGCAGAGATAGACGCTAATACAGCTAAAGCCACTAATGTTTCTACTAACTTAACATACACTACCGCTTCAGATCGAATGACAATAGTTTCTTCAGACGGAACTAATGTTGTAATAGCAGAAGCCTCTGGTTCTATTGCAGGTGTAATGTCAGTTGCGCACCATGATAAATTAGATGGCATTGAAGACAGTGCTACAGCTGATCAAACAAAATCAGATATAGATGGACTTGCTATAACTACTGTAGGTGCTTTATCGTCTGGTACTATAGCTAGTGGATTTGGTAACATAGATAATGGCTCTAGTACGTTAGACACAGGTGCAGCTACTGTTGGTGATCTTCATGTATCTGTTGCAGGACAAGCGACTTTAGATTTAATAGATACAGGTGGTCAAACTTATCAAATTTTTTGTAGAAATTCTGATGATGTTTTTGGTTTATTTGATGGCACAAATAGTCAAACATTTTTTAGATATACAGGGCATGCAACAGATTCGTCTACTAAGCTAGCTTTATTAGAAGCAGGTGGTAAAGTAGGTATAGGTACAGCCACTCCGTCTCAAGCGTTAGATGTTTCTGGTAACGTAAATATTAGTGGGGATATAGAATTAGGTCACGCAACAAATACTACATTAGCTAGAGTTTCTGCAGGCGTTGTATCTATAGAAGGAGCACATGTTAAAACTCAGTCTCTAACTATAAAAGTATTTCCTAATCAATTTATAAATAATGATGACACAGGTAGACCTGTATTTTTAGAAGATGATACATCAAATACTTTAGCTGCAAGAGGTCATAGTACAGGTGATGATTTTTACGCTTTTGTAGAAATACCTCCTTTACATAAAGTAACCCACGTTCAAGTACATGCAAGTGCTAATACCTCTAATGCTGTATCTGTTAGGTCGTTTAACTACCAAACAGGAGCTGATAATGCTATATCAGCAACCACAGCAAACTTTAATGAAAATAAAGCAGTTACAAATATACCTGCAACCGCAACACAAGACTTAGTAATAAAATGTACACCAGGAGCTAACACAGTTTTGGTATATGGTGCTACAGTAACATTAGCTTTAATATAACATGGCACTAGGAAGTAAAAAAGGTGGTACTATACACGATAAAACAGGTGATGAAAAAAATCGTTTAAAAGCTAAGTACGATGCTGGAGATCATACTGCTTTAGAAAACTTCCCTGCTGAAGCTGCTGTACTATATCAAATGCAACAAATGTCTGAGGATATAGACGAACTTCGTAGATACTTAACTGCAGAGGTTGGTAATGGAGCTGATGGTAGTGATGGTTCAGATGGGTCTGACGGTAGCGATGGGTCTGACGGTAGTGATGGAGCTGACTCAGGTACTTACGATAACACATTAAAAATACTACCAACTCAATTTATGGGTAACGATGACGCTAGTTTAGAACGTACCGTAATTGAAGATGATATAAGAAATAAATTAGGTGTTAGAGTAGCTAGTTCATATCAAGAGATATTTGCAAATGTATCTATACCTAAAAATAAAAAAGTAACTAACTACAGGGTTTACTCCTCAGCATCTGTCGCAACATCCTTATTCGGTGGTACGTACACAACTGGAGCTATAACAACCCTAGCTAGTGGTAATTCTGGAGCTACTATAGATGTAAGAAACAATTACAACTCAACTGAGACTAACTATGTAGCCCTTAAAATAACAACAACAGCAACAAATCAAATAATATACGGAGCTACATTAACTTTAGCGGATATATAATAATAAATTCATATATTTACAAACAAAAATAATATAAAACAAGATGGCAACAGTAACAACAAAACTAACAATTACTAGCTCTGATTTAACGTCACAGACATTAAGCCTAGCAATTAATAAAGCTATAACAGCTTCACACACAACAGGTGTAGCTCGTACTAAGGTAGGTCAAACAGCAGTTAACGATAACGCAGCTCTTCTATATACAGCAGATGACTACGCAGCTATTGCTTATGTGTACATCAAGAATACTGATGCTACAGCAACAAACTTCATCTACGTATACGGTGACACACCATCGGTTACATTAGCAGGTGGTGCTTACAACAATGACCCTACTATAACACACACTGCTAAAGCAGGTATCCAAGTTGGTATGGTAGTATCAGGTGATGGTATACCTGAAGGATCAACGGTTGTCTCTATAACTAGTTCAACAGTGTTTGAGCTAAGTGCTAGCACAACTGGAGGTAATTTAACTGGTAAAGCTTTAGTGTTAAACTACGGTAATCCTGTTAACTTGAAACTAGGTGGTGGAGAGTTTGCATTCATGCCTACCAATGCTGATAAAACATTAAAAGCTTACGGTACCAACGCAACTTCTGTAGTTGAGTTTATGGTATTCGGTACTGATCAATAGGATCTAGACCTTAGTTCTCTTTTATAATCACTATTAGATTTCTTGCAACCTTCACATCGGCATCCTCTTCTATATGCTGCTGTTGAAGGGCAAGGAACTCTAGGAGATGAACCTCTAGATGCTTTATAATTGCAGCTGTTGTGAGAGAATGCTATATTATCTATATCAAAAAATAACCCCTTAGGATCTTCCGAATGAAGCCAAGGGGTTTTATGTTCTATACTCATGTCTTTTGAGGACTCTATCTTTGCAGCACACTGAAAACACCAGTGCATATCTAACTTAACAGCTAAGACGTACATCAACTGTTTCTTTAACCTGTTAGAGGCTGTGCTAGGATCCATACCAAGCTGATCCTTTTTAATCTTCTTGCTATTATCCAAGACTAAAAGATCTCCTCGTCTACAGTCGTAACGTCTATATCTATAACATTACCCTTCATGTCCTGTATTACAGCCACGTAATGAGAGTCTCCTACAAAGTGACCTGAAGCTACTATCTTTGACTCTGAATCTTTTGGGTCTAAACCACCGTAAACGTTATCGAACATGTCTTTATTTTTTTGCAAGGTAAAAATTTTTTGTGAGGTGTGAAAGGGGTGGGGGTTATATATTTAATCTGCGTGCGTGTTTCCTATACCGAAAGCGAAACCTGCAAAGGGTGTACCCAAACCAAAAACCAATGCGTGCATTTCAAATGTCGATTATCTATTTGTGTTATGCACCGACTACTACCTGCTACCTGTGTGTATTTAATTGTATGCAGTACCTAATGTTATCTTGGCTAGACAAATACAATGCAATGAATAGTATTGTTGAGCAGGCAATTGCAATGCAATGAATAGTATATACATACCACTCCAGTAAAGCTACATATTAGCCCTTCTAACGCATCATGTACCTATTGTGGTATCAGTACACCAGAAAAAGAAGTTCGTACAATCCCTCTGGTAGCAAGAGGTGTAGAGAGAGGTGGAGTAATTACCCCCAATCAATACCTCACCCACAGCCTATACACTTATACAGCCAACATTTTTCACCCTCTGGATCCCTTGGTATCAGTACAATCTTAAAAATAAAGTAAAAATAGTTTACTTTTTGTAGTTGGTAAGTAAAAAACTTTTACGTTATTTGCAGGGCAGATGAGGTAATCCACCTAACTGCTCGTTCATTGACATATTGGAAGAGGTATTCGCAAAATTCAGCAGTCGGCATTGTACGGCTCTATTGCCCAAACTCAACAGA
>Ga0208814_1000363_pt1 | contig 30297 bp, 30 predicted proteins | sample MalvirAntarct_55_FD_184253 | JGI IMG/M metagenome (GOLD analysis project Ga0208814, IMG submission 184253) | Marine viral communities from the Global Malaspina Expedition - Malaspina viral metaG Antarct_55 (SPAdes) (version 2) | ecosystem: Environmental > Aquatic > Marine > Oceanic | place...
CAAAAAGGGTCTGTAAGCCGCTGATGAAAACGCCAAAACGACTCGAGCCGTTGGTCGAGGATGGGCTGATCGACGAAGTGTTGCGCCCGCTGATGAGCGGCAAGGAAGCAGCGGTTTATGTAGTGCGCTGTGGTGACGAGCTGCGTTGCGCCAAGGTCTACAAGGAAGCCAACAACCGCAGCTTTCGCCAAGCCGTCAAGTATCAGGAGGGCCGCAAGGTCCGTAGCAGCCGCGATGCGAGGGCCATGGCCAAGGGTTCCAAACACGGGCGCAAGGAAAAAGAGGAAAACTGGCAGAACGCTGAAGTGGCCGCCTTGTTCAGGCTGGCAGACGCTGGCGTGCGCGTGCCTAAACCGTACGACTTCCTCGATGGCGTGCTTCTGATGGAGATGATCTCAGGCGAAGACGGCGATGCCGCGCCGCGTCTGAACGACGTCGATCTGCACCCTGACGATGCACGGGAATTTCATGCCTTCATGATTGGCGAAGTGGTGAAGATGCTCTGTGCTGGCCTGGTGCATGGCGACTTGTCCGAATTCAACGTGCTGCTCGACGAGCATGGCCCGGTCATCATTGACCTGCCACAGGCGGTAGATGCGGCGGGCAACAACCACGCCTTTGAAATGCTCGAACGGGACGTTGGCAACATGTCGGCCTATTTCGGCCAGTTTGCGCCCGAGCTCAAATTCACCCGCTACGCCAAGGAAATGTGGGCGCTGTACGAGGACGGCAAGCTGACGCCGGAGTCCGAGCTGACCGGTGAGTTTGCCGAGCCGGAAGATGCCGCGGACCTAGACGCTGTGATGCGGGAGATCAAGGCGACCCTGGCCGACCAGGCGCGTAAGGAAGCCTTGCGTAACGCAACGGATGAGCCCAGCGATGAGCCGCCGACTCCGCCATGGATGCGTAACTGAACGGTGAGCGATGGTGTGCGGGCCGTCTCTTCGGGTGGCTTGCCGAGGAGACTCTAGCCTAACGCCGTTATTCCACAGCATTCGAGCCCGACGTTGCTGACGCGGGCTCGTTAGTCTGCACCGCACTTGGGTTCATTTCCCAGCCGCCGCCGAGTGCCACAAACAGTGCGACTTGTGCCGTCGCAAGTGCAGTACGGCCCTGCAGCGCTTGTTGCCGAGCACGCAGAGAGCCGCGCTGGGCGTCCAATACTTCGTTGAGATTCGCCTCACCCAGTCGATAGCTGGTCTGCGCCAGCTCATAGGCATATTCACGATGACGAAGTGTGGTCCGCAGCGAGTCCAGGCGGCGTTTCTGTCCGTCGATGCGCACCAGTGATCGCTCGACCTCTTCCAGCGCTTCGGCCAGCGCCTGCTGGAAGCCGAGGTAGGCGCTTTCACCTTCCACATCAGCCAGGTCGATTGCCGCGCCCCGTCGGCGATAATCGAGGAAGGGCAAGCCAAAGGTCGCACCGAGACGCGCGAAGTTCGAAGCGGTGGAGAAGGCATTGCCCAGTGCCAGGCCGGAACGCCCGACTGCCGCCTGTAGCGCCAGGGTCGGGAACAGATCGCGGCGGGCGGCCAGCGATTGCAATTGGGCCGTTTGCAGTCGCGGCGGGCGGCCAGCGATTGCAATTGGGCCGCTTGCAGTTGCGCCGCTTCGGCAATCAGGTCCGGGCGGCGGCGCAGGAGATCCAGCGGTTGTCCGGGCGGGATGGGGCGGCCAGCGAGCGGCACCTTGGCCGACGCTTCGAACTCGCGCGCCACGCTACCCGGCGGTTCGGCGAGCAGCGTATCAAGCGCCAGCCTGGCTTCGGCCAGGTTGATTTCCAGTTCATCCAGATCCGCCTGCAGGGAGGCGCGCTCGGCGGCACTGGCCTCGACATCCAGCCGGGTCACCTCGCCAGCTTCGAACATTCGACTGGCGATGTGCTCGAGCTCTGCTGCAAGTTCGATCCCCTCCAGCAGCAGCGCCCGCTGCCCCTCGAACGCGCGCACCTGCATGTAACCCTGTGCAGTATTGGAGGCTACCGCCAGCCGCGCGGCGATGGCTTGGGCTTGCGCCGAGCGAATCTGCTGTCGTGCACTGTCGGTTCGCGCCCGGGTAGCGCCGAAGATGTCCAGTTCCCAGCTGGCTTGCAGGGCGAGTTCCCAGGTATCGAAGGTGATCACGTCTTCGTCGGGGATGAACTGGCCTATGGGGCTATTGGGGTTCGGTTCATTGTTGTTCTCGATCCACTGACGGCTGGCCGAGCCTGGCAGCGCGAATGTGGGGAACAGGCCGGCGCGAGCCTGGCGCAATTGCGCGCGTGCGGTATCGACCCGCAGCATGGCCAAGCGAATGTCTCGGTTGTTGTTCAGAGCCTTGCGGACAAGTTGAGTCAGCACCGGGTCATCGAACTGCTGCCACCAGTCTGCGAGCGTCTCGGCATCGGCTGGCTGCTGGCGCACCGCGTGGAACCAGCTGTCCGGAACATCCGGGGCAGGCCGTTCCGGCACGCTGGAGCAAGCGCCGAGCGCCAACGCCAGCGCCCAGGCCAGGGGGGTACGAGCCAATCGGCAGGGCATCAGGTTTCCTCCGGTTTGACGCGCATGAACAACAGGTACAGACAGGGCACGGCCAGCAGGGTAAGCAATGTGGCGAAGCCCAGCCCACCCATGATGGTGACGGCCATATTGGCGAAGAAGGGGTCGAACAGCAGCGGCACCATGCCCAGCACCGTGGTGCCTGCAGCCATCATCACCGGGCGGAGACGCGACGCCGAGGCCTCGACGATGGCCGTTAGCCGCGGTACCTCATCGGCAATCTGCCGGTCGATCTCGTCCACCAGCACCACGGCGTTCTTGATCAACATACCGGTCAGACTCAGCAGCCCGAGCAGCGCCATGAAGCCGAATGGCTGGCCGGTGATCAGCAGCCCCAAGGTGACGCCGCACAGCGCCATCGGCACCACCAGCCAGATCATCAGCGGCTGGCGGACCTTGGCAAACAGCAGCACCGTGACCAGCACCATCGCCAGGTACGGCACCGCAAGCGTGCTGGCTAGAGCCTGCTGCGCGTCGGAAGATTGCTCATGGTCACCGCCCCATTCCAGTGAGTAGCCGGTCGGCAGTTCGATGTCCTCGAGCAGCGGTCGAATCCGCTCGAATGCGACATTGGTATTCTCCCCGTCGCGCGGCTCAGCACGCACGGCGATGGTTCGTTCGCGGCCGTAGCGGCGGATCATCGACTCCTCGGTGGTCGCCTCGATGCCGTCCGCGACCTGTGCCAGCGGCACGTAGCTGCGCGTTGCCGGGCTCCAGATCAGCCGTTGCAGCAGTTCGCCCGGTTCGACGCGATCCTCTGGAGTGGCGCGCAGGAGGATCGGAATCAGCTCGTCCTGATCGCGGAACACGCTGACCTGCTGGCCTTCACTGGCGACAGACAAGGCCTGCGCAACCTGCTGGCGGGTAAGGCCTGCATCGGCCAGGCGGTCCAGGGCCAGCTGTGGGCGCAGTACGGGTACGGGGGATCGCCAGTCGTCACGGATGTTGAAGACATTCCCCTGTTCCTGAAGGATGCGCTGACCTTCGGCCGACAATCGTCGCAACTCGTCGAGTTCAGGGCCACTGATCCGCGCTTCGAGCTTGGCCTCGGCATTGGGGCCGAACATGAACTGCGCTGCGGCGACATCGGCGGAGGGGTAACGGCCTGGTAGCGTCTGGTTGATCTCACGAACCAGATCTGCGATCGCCTCGGCCTCCTTGGTGCGAACCAGAAAGTGCATCAGCGCCGGGTTGGGCTGTTCCGGCGCGTAGGTGAGCATGAAGCGCGACGCGCCCGCACCAACAAAGGTCGACACATCGGTGACGCCGTCGAGCTGCTTCAGATAGCCCTCGACGTCCTCGGCGGTGCGGCTGGTCTCGCGAATATGCGTACCCTGCGGCAGGAACAGATTCAGGTAGAAGATCGGCGTACTCGAAGGTGGGAAAAAGCTCTGCGGCACCCGACTGAAGCCCACTACGCTGAGGACGGTCAGCACAACCAGAACGCCCAGCGTCAGCCAGGGACGCGCGAGCACGGCGCCTGCCATGCGTCGGTAGCGGTTGTAGATCGGCCCGCTGTAGGCATCGTCCGGATCGGCTTCGTCCGTTTTGTCATCCTTGCGCTCAAGCAGGTAGTGCCCGAACAGCGGTACCACCAGCAGCGCCAGCAACCAGCTCAGCAACAGCGATGTGGCGATGACGAAGAACAGCGAAAAGAGAAACTCGCCGGTGGTGTCCTGGGACAGGCCGATCCCGGCGAACGCGAGGATGCCGATGATGGTCGCGCCCAACAGCGACCATTGCGTCTGCTGCAGGGTCTTGCGTGAGGCTTCCAGAATGCTCATGCCGCGCTGCTTCTGAATCAGCATCCCGTCGCAGACCACCACGGCGTTGTCCACCAGCATGCCCATGGCGATGATCAGTGCGCCGAGGGAGATGCGTTCCAGCTCGATCCCGGCCATCCACATGACCAGCAACGTGCCGAGTACCGTGAGAAACAGCACCGTGCCGATGATCGCGCCCGCACGCACGCCCATGGCCAGACAAAGTACGCCGACGACGATGGCCACCGAGAGGAACACGTTGAGCGCGAAGCTGTTGACCGACTCGTTGACGATGTTGTGCTGCTGGTACAGCGGATGCAGCTCGGCGCCAAGCGGCATCAACCGCTGCATGGATTGCAGCTTCGCCTCGACACTGCGACCCACCTCGACGATGTTGCTGCCGGAAATACCGCTGATGCCTATCGTCAGTGCTGGCTCGCCGTTGTGGCGGATGATCTGCCGTGGCCGCTCGGCATAGTCGCGTTTCAGCGTGGCAATTGAGCCCAGATCCACACTCTGCTGGCCCTGGCCGACCGGCAGGGCGCGCAAAGCATCCAGCGAGTCGAAAGCGCCCGTAGGGCGGATGTGTACAAAGAATTCGCCAGCACGCACGCCTCCCGCTTCAACGGCGGCATCGGCATCGGCTAATGCCGCGAGCAGCTCCTGAGGGGACAGGCGCAGCGCAGCCAGGCGCGCCTGGTCGACCTCCACCAGAATCCGCTCTTCACGCACGCCAGCGAGTTCGACCTGACCGACGCCGTCTGCCGTGATCAGCCCGCGACGCAGATCCTTGCCCACTTCATGCAGCTCTTCCAGCGTCAGGCCATCGCCGGTAAGGGCGAAGAAGATGCCATAGACATCGCCAAAGTCATCATTGACCAGCGGCGGATCCAGGCCCGGTGGCAACTTCTGTCGGGCGTCCTCGACCTTGCTGCGTAGCTGGTCCCAGATCTGATCGAGCTGATCGCCCGAATAGCGGTCCTGGATCTCGACTCGGATTTCGGCCAGGCCGATCATCGAGCGCGAACGGATTTCCTTGACCTCGGAAAGCTCCTGAATGGCGCTTTCTAACGGCTCGGTCACTTCCTGCTCGACCTCCAGCGCGGTTGCGCCGGGGTACTGCACCGTGACGATGGCTTCCTTGATGGTGAACTCGGGGTCTTCCAGGCGGCCCATCTCGAAGAACGCGACGACGCCGCCGATCAGGCAGATCAGCACCAGAACCCAGATATTGACCGGCTTGCAGATGGCGTAACGGGCTAAATCCATCCGCTTACTTCCGCCGCTCGGCTTTGATCGGTTGGTCTTCCGAGAGCTTGCTGCCACCGGCTACAACCACCAGCATGTCGTTGTTCAGCTCGCCGCTGACCACCGCATGGTCGTCTTCGATCCGTTCGAGCTGCAGGTCATGGCGCTGGGCGTGTCCGTCCACCGCCAGCCATAGGTAATGGCTGCTATTGGGTGCTGTCTGCACCGCATTGAGCGGCACGCGAAAACGCGGTGTTTTCTCGCTCTGTGGCTCGGCAGGCCGCTCGAGGCGAACCCGCATGGCCATACCTGGCAGCAGGTTGAAGTCCTCCGGCGGTTGGCCCTGTAGCGTCAGGCTGTAAGTGCGCGAGCCTTCGCGCGGCTGGGTGCTGTGTTCCTTGTATTCAAGCGGCAGCGTCAGGTCGGCAATCACCAGCTCGCCGACAGCCTGCAGCGTTTCATTCAGGGGGATGCTCAGCGCTGCTGTCTCGGGCAGGTCAACGGTGACTTCAATGTGCTGGTTGTTCTGCAGCTCGAGCACCGGTGTACCCGTGGCGACCACCATGTCCGGCTCGACCAGCCGCCGCGCGACGACGCCGTCGAACGGTGCCTCCAGTGTGCTGTGTTTGATATTGCGCTGTGCGCTGTCGCGAGCGACGCGTGCTGCCACCACACTGGCCTGCAGCGGCTCTACCGCGGCGGGGGCGAGAATACCTTCGGCCAGCAACGCACGCTTGCGGCTCAGATCCGCCTCTAGCTGACGAAGCCGTGCTTGGGCCTCGCGCAATTGCAGCTGGTAATCGGTGTCGTCAAGTTCGGCGACCGGCTGGCCTTTTTCGACGTGCTCGCCCTCGTCGACAAGGATGCGCTCGACGCGCCCCGGCACCTGGAACGCCAGCTGCGTGCTGGTCACGCTTTCGACCACACCGGGAAAGCGCAACGACTCGGGGCTGTTATCAATACGTTGCAGCGGCTCAACGAAGGCAACGCGTGGCGGCACCTGAACAGGTTCCTTGTCCTCGGCGCAGCCGGACAGGGTCAGCCCAATGCAGATTGAAACGAAGGTGAAGCGATGTCGTGAGTGGCCTCGGGACGTTAAGAGCGGCATCCGTTCTCCTGGACAATGGCGACGAGCAAGACGTCGCGACGATGCGAAACGCCGCGACAGACTCAGTAGAACCCCGCTCTGGCTCGGGAGTTCGGCCTATGCTGAACTGACCCACTGGTCAGCTGGTTTTGCCTGCGGCAACGGGGCCACGGTCAATCCGCCGCCGATTGGGCGTATCATTGTTCGGCGTTCAAAAGTCAGTGCAGGAGAGAGTCGCAATGCAAGGTCAGCCACAGGTCATCGAATATCTCAAAGAACTGCTGCGTGGGGAGCTGGCGGCGCGCGATCAGTATTTCCTGCACTCGCGGATGTATGCCGACTGGGGGTTCACCAAGCTCTACGAGCGGATCAACCACGAAATGCAGGAGGAAACCGAGCACGCCGATGCGCTGCTCAAGCGCATCCTGTTCCTCGAAGGCACACCGGACATGACGCCGGAGGCGATGCATCCCGGCCACACCGTTCCTGAGATGTTGCGCGCCGATCTGGCACTCGAATACAAGGTGCGCGAAGCCCTGGCCAAGGGCATCACCCTGGCCGAGCAGCACGGTGATTACCAGACCCGTGAAATTCTCGAGCTGCAGCTGATGGACACTGAAGAAGATCACGCCTACTGGCTGGAGCAGCAGCTCGGCATGATCGACCGCATCGGGCTGCAGAACTACCTGCAATCGCAGGCTAGCTGATCTATCGCGAGGCCAGGCGCAATGCCTGGCCTTGTTGTTTCCCTGATGGAAAAGCGGTGTTGCTCTGTCTAGCTGCGCTCACGGGGTGCGCTGGACGAGCAGCACCCGCCGGATTCCAGGTCCTTGAGGATGGGGCAATCCGGCCGGTCATCACCCTGGCAGGTGTCGACCAGGTCCTGCAGGGTGTCGCGTAACCCCACCAGTTCGGCAATCTTCTGATTGAGCGCATCGATATGTGCGCCAGCCACGGCTTTCACATCGGCGCTGGCGCGCTGACGGTCCTGCCAGAGCCTGAGCAACTTGCTCACTTCTTCCAAGGAGAAGCCCATATCCCGCGAGCGCTTGATGAACGCGAGGCGATGCAGGTCTTCCTCGCCGTAATGGCGGTAACCGTTGGCGCTGCGTCCGGCAGGCGAGATCAGGTCGATGGACTCGTAGTAGCGAATCATCTTGGCTGACAACCCGCTTTTCTTTGCTGCTTGGCCAATATTCATGTGGGCATCCAGACAAGTCAGTGTTGGGCTGGTGGTGTAGCGAGCCGCGCGCGGTGGCCCAGGACCTTGAGAGCCGGTAGCGCGCGCGGGCTGCAGATTATTCCTTCGGCTCCCAACGCTTGAGCAACAGCGCGTTGCTGACCACGCTGACACTCGACAACGCCATCGCCGCGCCCGCCACTACCGGACTCAGGAAACCGAAGGCTGCCAGGGGAATCCCCACCAGGTTGTAGATGAACGCCCAGAAGAGGTTCTGCTGGATCTTGCGATAGGTGCGTCGGCTGATCTCCAGCGCAGCCGGCACCAGCCTGGGATCGCCGCGCATCAGGGTGATCCCCGCCGCATGCATGGCAACGTCCGTGCCGCCGCCCATGGCGATGCCGACATCGGCGGCGGCCAAGGCCGGGGCATCGTTGATGCCGTCGCCCACCATCGCCACCACTGCACCGCCTTTTTTCAGTTCGGCGACCGTGGCGGCCTTGTCGGCCGGCAGCACCTCGGCGTGCACGCTGTCGATCTGCAGCGCCTCGGCCACCACGCGAGCGCTGCCGCGGTTGTCGCCAGTGATCAGGTGGCTGCGAATATGCCGCGCATTTAGGGCAGCGATGGCTTGTGCCGCGCCATCCTTAAGGCTGTCACCAAAGGCGAACAGGCCGAGGACGCGCTGCTGCGGTGCCGTTTCGATCAGCCAGGATAGGGTGCGGCCTTCGCTTTCCCAGGCCTCGGCTTTGCCCGCCAGTTCGTCCGGCTGCAGGCCGCTGTCGTCCAGCAGCCGGCGGTTGCCCAGCGCCAGCGAGCGGCCATCGAGATCGCCGGCGATGCCGCGTCCGGTGAGCGACTGGCTGCGATCCACGTCAGCCACTGTCAGCCCTTGCTCGGCGCAGCGGTCCAGTACCGCCTGCGCCAGCGGATGTTCGCTGCCGCGTTGCAGCGCACCGGCCTGTTGCAACAGTGCGGACTCGTCGCCATCAACGGCGTGCAGGTGAACGATGCGCGGCTTGCCGGACGTAAGCGTTCCGGTCTTGTCGAAGGCGACCGCTGTCACGGCATGGGCGACCTCCAGCGCTTCAGCGTCCTTGATCAGAATACCGTGGCGCGCGGCGACACCGGTGCCAGCCATGATCGCAGCGGGCGTCGCAAGGCCAAGCGCACAGGGACAGGCGATGACCAGCACGGCAACCGCATTGATCAGCGCCACCTCGGCGGGCGCGCCAACGAACAGCCAGCCCGCCAGGGTCAACAGGGCAATCATCAGCACCGCCGGGACGAACACCTGACTGACCTTGTCCACCAGTTTCTGGATCGGTGCCTTAGCGGCCTGCGCGTCTTCGACCAGGCGGATGATGCGTGCCAGCACCGTTTCGCCGCCGAGGGCCGTGGTGCGTACCAGCAACCGGCCTTCACCGTTGATCGCGCCGCCGGTGATGCTGTCGCCCAGAGCCTTCGCCACCGGCAGGCTTTCACCGCTGATCAGGGCCTCGTCGGCCTGGCTTTCGCCTTCGACCACTTCGCCGTCAACCGGAAAACGTTCACCGGGCTTGACCAGCACCAGGTCGTTCAGACGCAGGACCGCAATCGCTACCTCTTCTTCTCGGCCGTCGACCACACGTACGGCGCGATCGGGCCGGAGCGCCTCCAGTGCACGAATGGCTGCGCTGGTCTGGCGTTTGGCACGGCTCTCCAGGTACTTGCCCAACAGGACGAGGGCGATCACCACGGCGGACGCTTCGAAATACAAATGCGGCATCTGCCCGGCCTCTGCGACCCACCACTGGTAGAGACTCAGGCCATAGCCGGCGCTGGTGCCGATTGCTACCAGCAGGTCCATATTGCCAGCGCCGGCCCGCACGGCCTTCCAACCCGCCACGTAGAAACGCGCACCAAGAATGAATTGCACCGGCGTGGCGAGCACAAATTGCATCCAGGGCGGCAACATCCAATGCAGGCCCAGCAAGTCGCCAAACATGGGAATGACCAGCGGTGCAGCCAGCAGCAACGCGGCAATAACGGCCCAGCGTTCACGGCGCAGGCGGCTTTCGCTCCGGTCGGTGGCCGGCTCGCTATCGCTGCTGGCTTGAGCCTTGTAGCCAGCGGCCTCGACCGCTGCGATCAGTACTGACGAGTCGACCGCGCCGAGCACTTCGATACGCGCACGTTCGTTGGCCAGGTTCACCGAGGCGCTGCGCACACCGGGCACCTTGAGCAGGGCACGCTCGATGCGACCGGCACAGCTGGCGCAGGTCATGCCTTCGATGGCCAGTTCAAGGGTTTGTACCGGCACGCCGTAGCCCGCTTTTTCCACCGCCTGTACCAGTTCGGCGAGGTCGCCTTCATGGGTCTGCACGCGGACTTGCTCGGCGGCAAGATTCACCGCAGCGCTGTCGACGCCGGGCACCTTCAGCAGGGCGCGCTCGACCCTTCCGGCGCAGCTTGCGCAGGTCATGCCAGAGATGGGCAGCGTGTAGGTTGCGCTCGTCATGTTTTGCTCCGAATAGGCCAGTTGCCGCTGAGGATCAACCTTCACCTTGTGGGAAGGTCAAGTCCAGTAACAGGATGTCGCAGCCAAGCCTATTGACCCTGTCAGTGTGGCAAGGTTGAGCATGCTGGTGTGTCCAACGAGCGAAAGGAGCAACCGATGCAGACGTTCAACGTGAAAGGCATGACCTGCGAGCATTGCCGGCGCGCCGTCATTTTGGCGATCCAGTCCCGTGATAGCGATGCCAAGGTCGATGTCGACCTTGAGGCGGGCGTGGTGCAAGTGGAAGGCGGGCTGGACGAGGCGTCCATCCGCGAGGCGATTGAAGAAGAGGGCTATCAGGTCCAGTGATGCAGCATGCGGCAGCTGATGCTGCCGCGTTTGTCACGAATGCGTCAGCGCACGGCGGAACTGTCCCAGTCCTTGACCAGGCCACGGAATACCGGGTCGATCAGTGCAGCGCAATCCTTCTCCGGATCGAACAGGGTCGGGTCGCGGGTCCAGTCGCTGAACACGCCGACGATCAGCGCGTGCAAGGTGCGCGCGGCCAGACGCGGGGTGATGCCTGGATACAGGCTGTCAACGGCGCTCTCCAGCAGTTTTTCGCAGAGCTCAATGAACTGGTTGATGAACGCCTGGTGGCGCTCCTCCGCTTCGCGCAATTCATCGGTGAATTCGCAACGATGCAGGAGGATGGTCATGACCCGGCGTTTCTGCTCATCCCGACCCAGGGCGCCGATGCCTTCGATACAAAGGTCATACAGCGCCCTCAGCGGCTGCTGCTGGGTGCAGCCGCAAAGCCGCTCGGCCATCTGTTCCGGGGGCAGGCGAACCTGGTTGAGCATTTCGTGAAACAGATGAGCCTTGTTCTGGAAGTGCCAGTACACGGCACCGCGGGTCACGCCGGCGTCGCGGGCAATCTGATCGAGACTGGTATGCGCCACCCCCTTGTCGAGAAACAGCCGCTCGGCAGAGGCGAGCAGGGCAACACGGGTCTTTTCGGCGTCTTCTTTGGTTCTTCGCATGGGTGAGCTACGGCAGCCTGTTGCTGCATTGAATAAGCCTTCGCGGCGGGCAATGCGGAGTTCGTCCTTTAACCTCTGCAACTTTGGATGTTTACAATCGTCTGTGTATGTAACAGCATCTCAGCTTCTCTGTAAACGTTCGATCTCGGTCGCGGCTTCGCTGCGCGTCGATGCTTCGGCTTTTTCCGCCCCGCGAGTTTATCCATGCCCCTTCCGATTCTGCTCATTCTGGGCGCGCTCAGCGCCTTTGGTCCGTTGGCTATCGATTTCTACCTGCCGGCGTTTCCCTCGATGGCGCGCGCTTTTGCCACGGATGTGGAACACGTGCAGCTGTCACTGGCGGCTTACTTCATCGGTCTGGCTCTTGGGCAGCTGATCTATGGGCCGCTGGCGGATCGGTATGGACGCCGCTGGCCGCTGCTGGTGGGCGTGACGCTGTTTACCCTGGCGTCGCTGGCGTGTGCCTTTGCGCCGTCACTGGACTGGCTGATCGCTGCGCGTTTCGTCCAGGCGCTGGGTGGCTGCGCTGGCATCGTGGTGACTCGCGCGGTGGTACGCGACTGGTGCGATCCGGTGCAGGGCGCCAAAGTCTTTTCGCAGCTGATGCTGGTGATGGGGCTGGCGCCGATCCTCGCGCCGCTGGCCGGCGGGCTGCTGATGAACGCCTTTGGCTGGCAGGCTATCTTCGTCTCGCTGACGATATTCAGCGCGCTGTGTGGCGTTGCGGTCGCGCTACGGCTGCCGGAAACCTTGCCGGCCGATGCACCCAAACACGCCTTGCGCGGAACCCTTGGGCGCTACGTAGCGTTGTTTCGTGACCGCGAATTCATCGCCTTTGCGCTCTCGGGCGGCGTGGCGATGGCCGGTATGTTTGCCTATATCGCCGGCTCGCCCTTCGTCTTCATTGAACTGTATGGCGTTCCGGCCGAGCACTACGGCTGGCTGTTCGGCAGCAATGCGGCGGGGTTCATCCTCGTCTCGCAGATCAATGCACGGCTGTTGCGTCTGCGCGGTCCGGGTTTCTGGCTGCGGCGCCTGGTCTGGCTCTATTTCGGCTGCGACGCGGCGTTACTGATGATTGCGCTGAGCAAGCCGGAGGCACTCTGGCCGTTGCTTATTCCGTTGTTCGCCGGCCTGGCGAGCCTTGGCAGCATTCTGCCCAACGCAACCGCCTGCGCCATGGCGAAGCAGGGCAAGCAGGCAGGCTTGGCGTCGGCGTTGATGGGCAGCATGCAGTTCTGTGTTGCCGCCTTCGCCTCGGCGGCCGTGGGTTGGATGCATAACGGCACAGCCGTGCCGATGGCCTTGGCTATCACTGTGTGTGCCGGCCTGGCGGCGTGCCTGGCTTGGTATACCGGCCAGAGCAGCCTATCCCAACGCAGCGAGACCGCCTCGTCCTGAGGCGGTCCCGCATCCGTCAGAACCCTTCAAGGACGATCTTGCCTTTGGCCTTGCCGCTCTCGATGAAGGCATGGGCCCGGCGCAGATTTTCGGCGTTGATGGCGCCGTAGTGCTCACCCAGGGTGGTCTTCAGTACGCCGGTGTCGATCAGCTCCGCGACCCGGTTGAGCAGTTGGTGCTGCGCAATCATGTCTGGCGTCTGGAACAGCGAACGGGTGTACATGAACTCCCAGTGCAGCGACAGGCTCTTGCGCTTGAGCAGGCTGATGTCGAGGCTCGCCGGGTCGTCGATCAGCGCCAGGCGACCCTGTGGCTGCAGCGCTTCGACAATCTGCGGCAGATGCGTATCGGTGTGGGTCAGGCTTGCGACGTGGGTTACGTCATTGATGCCCATACGTTGCAGTTCGGCGGCCAGCGGCTGGCTGTGATCGATCACCTCATGAGCGCCCAGCTCGCGCACCCAGGTTTGGGTATCGCTGCGCGAGGCGGTGCCGATCACTTTCAGTCCGGTCAACTGGCGCGCCAGCTGTGTGAGGATTGAGCCCACACCCCCTGCTGCACCGACGATAAGCAAACGCTGATCGCGATCTTCCTTGCCTTCGCTGATCTGCAAGCGCTCGAACAGCAGCTCCCAGGCGGTGATCGAGGTCAACGGCAAGGCCGCAGCGTCGGCAAAGCCAAGTGTGGCGGGCTTGCGTCCCACGATGCGCTCATCGACCAGGTGCAGTTCGCTGTTGGCGCCCGGCCGATCCAGCGCGCCGGCGTAGAACACCTCGTCGCCCGGGGCAAACAGGGTGACCTCGCTGCCTACCGAGCGCACCACACCGGCTACGTCCCAACCCAGCACCTGATGCTGGCCCGCTTCGGGCTGTACGCGCATGCGGATCTTGGTGTCGACTGGGTTCACCGAGATGGCGCGCACTTCAACCAGCAGGTCGCGCGAACCGGGCGTGGGCTCAGGCAGTTCGATATCCAGCAGTGAATGCGGATCGTCGATGGACAGGGACTGTTGGTAGCCGATGGCTTTCATCGTGGGTCTCCTCTAGACATGGGCATTGAATACCGCCATGTTCGGCTTTCGCGCTGCGATGAAAAACAGCATATTTCGCAGAGACTCTTTCAATGGAATATTGAAAATGCTGCGCAGCGATGACCTACAGGTATTTGTGCTGACCGCTGAACTGGGGAGCCTGTCGGCCGCTGCTCGGCAGCTGGAATTGTCACCAGCCGTTGCCAGCGCGGCCCTCAAGCGACTGGAGACGCAGTTGGGCTGTCGTTTGCTGGTGCGTTCGACCCGGAGCCTGAGGCTGACCGATGACGGCGAGGCTTATCTGCCCCATGCGCGTTCAGCGCTGCAGAGCCTGCTCGAGGGTCGGCAACTGCTGGCCGGTGGGAAAGCGAGTATCAGCGGCACGCTGCAGCTGTCGGCGCCGTCGGACTTCGGCCGCAATGTGCTCTTGCCATGGCTGGACGAGTTTCAGCTGCAGCACCCGCGATTGAGCTTTCGGCTGTTGTTGGCCGATCGCAACGCTGATCTATTTCGACAGCAGGTCGACGTCGCGCTGCGCTACGGTCTGCCGGAAGACTCCAGTCTGGTGGCGCTAACGGTAGCTTCAGCAAACAGGCGAGTGCTTTGCGCCTCGCCGGGCTACCTCGGCGTACACCGAGCGCCGCGCTCCCTTGCCGAGCTTGCCGACCATAACTGCTTGCGCTTCATGCTGGCGGGACGGGTGCACGAACGCTGGTGCTTCAGCGACGGTCGCCGTCAGCTGGAACAGGCAGTCAGCGGGGATCGCATCAGCGATGACGCCGATGTGGTGCGGCGCTGGGGGCTGGCCGGGCGGGGCGTTGTGTATAAATCCTGGCTGGACATTGCTCAGGATGTGCAGGCGGGGCGACTGGTCGTGCTGCTGCCGGAGCTGCTGGGCGAGCCGACGCCGCTGAATCTGATCTGCGCCCACCGTGCGCATCTGGGCGAACGGGTGCGGCTGTTGCGCGAACATCTAATCGAGCGATGCCAGGTGCTGATGCAGCTGGCTCCGTTCTCGAGCTGACGGGCCGCGCGACGGCGGCCCTTGCCGATCACTTGGCCAAGCGGGCGTCGAGGCTGTTCTGAGCCAGGCGGCGCGCCTGATCTTCGGTCATCCCCAAGCTTTCATGCAGCGCCATGAAATTCTCGGTGACGTAACCGCCGAAGTAAGCCGGGTCGTCGGAGTTCACCGTCACCTTCACGCCCTGTTCCAGCATCTGCAGGATGTTGTGCTGACTCATGTCGTCGAACACGCAGAGTTTGGTGTTGGACAACGGGCAGACCGTGAGCGGAATCTGCTCCTCGATCAGCCGCTGGATCAACTTCGGATCTTCGGAGGCGCGCACGCCGTGGTCGATGCGGCTGACCTTGAGCAGGTCCAGCGCTTCCCAGATGTATTCGGGGGGACCTTCTTCACCGGCATGAGCCACGGCGAGGAAGCCTTCAGCACGGGCCTTGGCAAAGACGCGCTCGAACTTGCTCGGCGGATGACCCATTTCTGAACTGTCCAGACCGACCGCGAAGAAAGCGTCGCGGAACGGCATCGCCTGTTCCAGCGTCTTGAACGCGGCCTCTTCGGGCAGGTGACGCAGAAAGCTCAGGATCAGGCCGCTGCTGATGCCGAGCAGCTCGCGGCCGTCAGCCAGGGCGCCGCTGATGCCGCGCATGGCAACTTCGAACGGGATGCCGCGATCCGTGTGGGTCTGCGGATCGTAGAAAGGCTCAGTGTGGACGACGTTCTGCTCTTCGCACTTCTGCAGGTAGGCCCAGGTCAGGTCGTAGAAATCCTGCTCGGTGCGAAGTACGTCGGCCCCGGCGTAGTACAGATCAAGAAACTCCTGCAAATTGCCGAAGTTGTAGGCGCTGCGCAGCGCGTCGACATTGTCCCAGGGCAGGGCAATCTTGTTGCGTTCGGCCAGGCGAAACAGCAGCTCGGGTTCGAGCGAGCCCTCGAGGTGCAGATGAAGCTCGGCTTTGGGCAAGGCGTTGAGCCAGTCGTACATGAGAAACCCCCGTCCTGAAAAATTGCATTTAAGCATGTTGGAGGAGTTGACCCAAAGGTCAACTAACGATCCGGCTGCACGTTGCCGAGCATTGCCCGGAATTGTTCGCCGGTCAGCTATTTGGCCTGTGCAAAAAACGAGCAAGTTGTTCCAAGCGAGGCCGGACGGGGCCGGCCGCTGACAGCCCAAAGGTTATCCACAAGCTTGTCCACTGCAATTGCGAATACCAGACGAAACGATGATAGCGATCTGCAATCGCACGCTGGGCATGGTTCAGGCGATAAAAAAACGATGAAAATCAACGTGTTTTGGTGATATGTGCAAGCTTCCGGTGGCGCAGATCGAAAAATGATCGATATTGCCGGAGCCGCATCAAGACTGGGGTTGCAGGGTTGCTCACATTGTTATCCACAACTTGATGCACATAAATGGTGGAAAACCTGACGACATAAAAAAGCCGCACTTGCTGTTGCAAGCACGGCTTTCGAGCCTGGCGCGCCGTTATGACACGCGTCGCTACTTGTCAGTTTTGCTTGATGGGCTCGACAGGTTCACGCACAACGTCGGGCTCATCATCGTCAGGCATGGTCACATCGACATCAGGAACAGTGATGACCTTTTCCTTGGTGCCAACATCCACTTCTGGCGCATCGACGTCGTACTCAGGCATGTTGCCGCCCTCGACTTCTACGTCTGGCAGCGAGCCTTCTTCGGTTTTCTCGACATCGCAACCGGCCATGCCCAAGGTGGTCAGCAGCACGGCGCCGGGGATCAGCCACTTATATTTGCTTTTCATTCGTCAGACTCCTGTTTCGCAGCGGAATGCGTGTCTCGGCACTTCCACTCGTTTGTGTTGGGGGACATGCGCATGACTGCGCCGACCCAACGGCAAGTGCCGCTGTTATAGGGACTTCTCTGATATCGAGCAGTTCAACGGGACACGAAGCTCAAGGCTCCAGCAAGTGCAGTTCGGAGCGGCCACGGCTGATGTCGGACAGTAGCTTTTGCACCTGCGGTTGCCGCGCCGCTGGGAAGGCCAGTTGCAATTCGGCGCCTTCTGCATCAAAGGTTTCGCTGTCAATCAGTGCGTCATAGTCACTCAGGCGCGACTTGAGCAGCGCCAACTCGGCGAAGCGGCAATGGCAGCTGCAGCGAACCCTGGCAACCAGCTCGACGCGCTCGCCAGCCTGCAGACATTTCGCCGCAGCACCGCCATAGGCTCGGGCCAGGCCGCCAGTCCCGAGTTGGATGCCGCCGAACCAGCGAATCACCACCACGACCACTTGGTCGCAGTCCTGCCCCTCGATGGCGGTCAGCATGGGGCGGCCTGCCGTTCCGCCGGGCTCGCCGTCATCACTGAATCGGTACTGATTGCCGACCTTCCACGCCCAACAGTTATGCGTGGCGCTGGCATCGCTGACTGCCTGGATGAACGCGTGGGCGTCTTCGGGGCTGGACACCGGCGCAGCCTTGGCGAGGAAGCGGCTCTTGCGGATGGTTTCCTGATATTCGCAAGGCGAGGCAAGGGTGGAGGTCATGTGCATCGCGGGCTGTGAGAAGGGATCGAGGATTGTAGCGGCGACCGTAGCCGAGCGGGGACCCGATGCTCCGGCCGCAGGGGGATGGAAGGACCACTGGGTCGATCAGACTGAACTTAGAACGGCGCGATCGGCACGAAATATCTGAAAGGGCGAACCCTCGCTGCCCTCAACATCGACCATGGAGGTATCCAATGCTCAATGCCAAATTCGACGCATGCATCCAGGCTTGTTCCAACTGCGCCATCGCTTGTGAAACCTGCGCTGCATCCTGTCTGCGCGAAGACGACGTGAAAATGATGGCCCGCTGCATCGAGCTTGACCGAGACTGCGCCGACCTGTGTGCACTTGCCGCCACGCTGATGGCCCGTGACAGCAAGCTCGCCCAAGAGATTTGCCGCATCTGCGCGCAAGCCTGCCGCGACTGTGCTGAAGAATGTGGCCAGCACCAGATGGACCACTGCCAGGCCTGCGCCGAAGCCTGTCGCCAATGCGCTGAAGAGTGCGAAAAGATGGCGGCGTGATCGATATGCCGTTGGATCCCGAGGGTCGAGCAGCCACAGCTGCCGGCCCTTTTTCAGGCCAGCCAGTCCAGGGTCAGGATCAGCCTGCGCTCGCCGGGTGCCACCTGCGGTGAGCGGTGGATGATGCCGGCGCCTTCGTTACCCTCCCATCTCTCTCCCTTGAACAGCGCGACTTCACCCGCCAGCAGTCGCTCAATGCCCTGCGGTGCGACCGTGGGATCGCCGAGGCGATGGCGCGGTATGGCGTGTTCAGGCAACCACTCGCTGCCCGCGCCGGCATAGGTGGTAATCAGGCGCAAGGGCACATGGTCGACGTGGAAGCGTGGGCACATCGCCTTGTCCAGAATTCTCAGTCGCAGCCCGATCCGGCGTGCTTCGACAAGAGAGCTGAACGCGCGTACCAACCAGGCGACGTCAGCCACGAAAACAGCGTGCCCGGCAATGTCGCGGTAGGCCGTCGCCAGAGCAAGCGTTTCGACCCCGCCGTTTGCATCAGGCTCGATGGTCAGCGATTCGGCCAAGGGCTCGCCCAGCGCCATCAAGGTCTGTGCAAAGCCGGCGATATGAGGCGGCAGTTGGCGCTGCCACACAGAGAGGTTGACGTTCTCAAGCAGCGCATCGCCCAGGACTGCCGGGGCATGTCCGAATACTTGCTGAGGGATTGCGCTGACCGGCTGCCGCGCCAGCATCACGCAACCTCCTGATGCCAGGGCACGAACGGGTCCGGTAGGCGCAGCCATTGCTCAGGACCCAGGTTCCACTCGTAGTCGCTGAGCAGGCAGGCGTCGAGTTCGGCGCGCAGGCGATGGAAGTCGATGTGCTGGCCGATAAAGACCAGTTCCTGACGGCAATCCCCGCTGTCATCGCGCCATTTCGAGCGGATTGCCGCACGCGATTCCTCGTCTACGGGCCACTGGGCGTCCGGAGTGAAACGCCACCAGCGGCCGGCGTATTCGTAGCGCATCAGCCCGCCGGCTTGGGACCAGCTACCGGCTTCCTGCGGGCGGCTGGCCAGCCAGAAATAGCCCTTCGAGCGAAGCAGCCGGCCGTTGCTCCACTCCCGGTTGAGGAAGGCATGGAAGCGTTCTGGGTGGAATGGGCGACGTGCCAGGTAAGCTGTTGACGCGATACCGTAGGCTTCGCTTTCCGGAATGTGCTCGCCGCGCAGTTCCTTGAGCCAGCCCGGCGCCTGCGCTGCGCGCTCGAAATCGAAGCGTCCGGTGTCGAGTATTTTCGACAGCGCCACGTTGCCCATGCTGATGGGCAGGATTTCGGCGTGGGTGTTCAAACGGGCCAGGATGGCGCCCAGCTCTTCACGTTCGGCACTGGAGATGAGATCGATCTTGCTGATGAGGATCACGTCAGCGAATTCCACTTGCTCGATCAGCAGGTCGGTGATCGAGCGCTCATCCTCTTCGCCCAGGGTTTCGCCACGACTGGCCAGAGGCTCGGCCTCATGGAAGTCGCGCAGGAAGTTGACCCCGTCGACTACCGTGACCATGGTGTCCAGCCGTGCCAGGTCGGCGAGGCTCTGGCCCTGTTCGTCGCGAAAGGTGAAGGTCTCGGCCACCGGCAAGGGCTCGGAAATGCCGGTTGACTCGATCAGCAGGTAATCGAAGCGGCCTTCACGCGCCAGCTTGGCCACTTCCTCGAGCAGGTCCTCGCGCAGCGTGCAGCAGATGCAGCCATTACTCATCTCGACCAGTTTCTCTTCGGCACGGTTGAGACTGACGTCGCGCTGGACCTCGCCACCGTCGATGTTGATTTCGCTCATGTCGTTGACGATCACCGCGACGCGGCGACCCTCGCGATTCTTCAGGATGTGGTTCAGCAGCGTGCTTTTGCCGGCGCCCAGAAAGCCGGACAGCACGGTGACGGGAAGGCGATTCATGGCGGTCTCTCAGGCGGTTCGTTGGTGTTTTTCGCGCAGTTCCTGGCGCTCTTTGGCTTCAATGCAGAGCGTCGTGGTGGGCCGCAGCAACAGGCGCTTCAGCCCGATGGGCTCGCCGGTTTCGGCGCACCAGCCGTATTCGCCGCGGGCGAGGGCGTCCAGCGAGTCGTCAATCTTGTCGAGCAGCTTCTTTTCCCGCTCCAGCAGCCGGAGCTGCCACTGACGTTGCTCTTCAGCTGTGCCGATATCGGATGGATCGCTGCTGGGCTCTTGTTCGCGCAACTGCTGAAATTCGTCCTCAATGCGAGCCTGCAAATCGGCGCGCTGGTGCAATAGCAAGTCTCGGAAGAACCCTTGTTGGGCTTCATTCATGTAGGCGTCGGCGGGTAGCGCGAGGAGTTCGGTTTCGGTCATGGAGGTATGCACAGCCAGTTGGATGCAATAGTTATAACATAACATAAAGCAGGCTGCGCAAACGGAAACGTTGGCCGGACGGCCAGCCGTGGCAGGTATCGGAAAGACAACCTGCGCTTGGTCAGGCGCAGGTCAGGTTTGCGGGTTAGTGACGGCCTTGCAGGCCGTGGTAGGCGCGGTCGAAATACACCAGGCCGCCCGCGTCGTCCTGGTGCTTGAGTGCCAGTACTTCGCAAAATAGGATGTCGTGAGTACCAACAGTGGTGCTGTGGCTGACGCGGCAATCGAAGGAGACAGCGGCACCTTCCAGTACGGGCGAGCCCGTCAGCCAGGTGGTCCAGCTTGCGGCAGCGAAACGTTCGGCCATCGGCGTTTTGCCGCCAAACAGGTTGGACAGGTCGCGCTGACCGCTGGCCAGTGTATTGACGCAAAGCTGCGCGTTGGCCGTTACAGCCGCGTGCGCTGATGCCGCTCGGTTCAGGCAGACCAGCAAAGTTGGCGGATCATCTGTCACGCTACACACGGCTGTCGCGGTAAAGCCGGCGCGCCCAGCGGGGCCATCGGTAGTGATCACGTTGACCGCAGCGGCGAGGCGCGCCATGGCGTCGCGGTAGTCCTGCTTGATCACGGGAGGGGTGGTGACGTTGGTGGGGTCGAGTTCAGCCAGGTTCATATCGGGGCTCCATCAGGCGAACGCGCAGGCGCGGTCGAAAGGCAGGCGCGGCAGCCGGTCGCGCAGCTTGCTGGTATCGCCATAGCCAAGGTTGATCAGCAGGTTGGATTTCCAGGTCGTGTCGTGGAAGAAGGCTTCGTCCAGAGCCTTGGCGTCAAAGCCGGACATCGGGCCGCAATCGAGGCCCAGAGCACGCGCGGCGAGGATCAGGTAGCCAGCCTGCATGGAGCTGTTGCGCAGGGCATTTTCAGCGATCAGTGCCGGCTGGCCGGCATACCAGCTACGGGCGTCGGCGAAGGGGAACAACTCGGGCAGCGTCTCGGGAAAATCCTCGTCATAGGCGACGATCACCGTCACCGGAGCACTCATGGTCTTGTCCAGATTGCCTTTGGACAGGCACGGCGCGAGCTTTTCCTTGGCCTCGGCTGTGCGCACGAAAACGAACCGCCCGGGGCAGCTGTTGACGGCGGTCGGGCCCAGGCGAACCTGGTCATAGAGCTGTTCGAGCAGCGCGTCCGGCACCGGTTTGTCCAGCCAGGCGCTGTGTGTGCGGCCTTCGCTGAACAGGGTCGCAAGGGCTTGTGAATCGAATGGGGTGTGCATGTTCAGTGTCCTCAGGCTGCCGCGGCCTGGCCGCATTGCTCGGCCAGGAAGTCCAGCAGGACTCGGTTGAAGGGTTCGCTGTCGCTGACGCTGGAGGCATGTCCGCCGTATTCCAGCAATGCCAGTCGCGCGTTGGGCAGGACCTCTGCCATGTGCTGCGAGCGATTCCAGGGCACCAACATGTCGTCGCGGTTGGCGATCAGCAGCGTGGGCGTCTGGATCGTTGGCAGCACGGCCTCGATATCGAAGCTCAGCAACGCGCCGATCCGCCGCAGCAGACTGGCGGTGGTCGGGAAGTTCGCCAGTGCGTGTTCGTCGTCCCTCGCCAGTTTCTCGCTGTTGGCGCTGATCCAGTCCGCCGGGTAGAGAAACAGCGATTGCGCCTGCACGTACGCGGCCGGACCGCTGTCGCGCAAAAGGTTCTGGCGTACGGCAAAGCACCGCGCGCTGTGAGGGTTGGGGCTGCTCCAGGCATTGACCAGCACCTGGCTCTGTAACCGTTGCGGGCTTAGCAGGGCCATTTGCAGACCAACAAGCCCGCCCAGCGCATGACCGATGAAATGACACCGGTGAATATTCAGGCTGTCGAGCAGGTCCATCAGTTCGAGCGCCATGGTGTTGATCGAGTAGCCCTCGGGTAACGAGGCCTGGCTCTTGTTAGTGCCGAGCTGGTCATAGACGACCACGCGGTAGTCTTGGGTCAGCACCGGCAATTGCGGCGCCCAGAACGCGCCCGCGCCGCCAAGGCCCGAACTGCAGACCAGCGTCGGGGCGTCCGCCTCCTGGCGGCCGTAGATCTCATAATGCATAACGAACCTCCTTACAGATCAGTGCACGCCTGGGGTGGCGCATCTGCAGCGAGAAGCCACGCCGGTTGCTCACCAACAGCACCTATGGATGTCTGGCAGAGGAAGCACGAGGCTGCTGGCCGAGCCGATTTAACTGATGGCCGACCCAGCCGCCCTGCGCTTCAGCGTGGCGCCTCGCACGTTGCTATTGGCCGACGTGCGCGATGCTGGCGATCTCGATCAGCGCATCGGGTTTCACCAGCCCGCACTGGATGCAATAGCGCGCGGGTTTCTCGCCGGGGAAGTACTCGGTATACACCTCGTTGACCTTCGCGTAATTGGCCCAGTCGGTAAGCATGATCATGTTGAAGGTGACGTCGTCCATGCTGCCGCCGGCGGCCTCGACGACGCCCTTGATAGTTTCCAGGACGTGTCGGGTCTGGGCGGCGGCGTCGCCGACGTGAACGACGTTGTTGTCCTTGTCGAAGGGCAGGGTGCCGGAGACGTAGACCACGCCATCGGCCATGGAGCCGGGGACGTAGGGCGCGAGCGGTTTGCCGGAGCCGGCGGGGATGATGGATTGCTTGGGCATGACGGTGATTCCTTGCAAGGCGATGTTTGGGGCCGCTGCGAGGCGGCTCTGTCGTTATGAATCAGGAAACAGTGGCGGTGGCTTCGACCTGGGCGAAGGTGTTGCAGAAATCTTCCACGCTGGAGACCCAGCCAAAGAACGTCTCGATGTTGTACAGCGCTGCCTGCTGGGCGAACTCCGGCCCGGCCTGATGCGTCGCATCGGCCAGCACCACGCCGAAATATTCGAGGTGAAAGCCATCGCGCAGCGTCGACTCCACGCACACATTGGTGGCAATGCCGGTGAACACCAGATTGCGGATGCCGCGGGCGCGCAGGGTGCTGTCCAGATGCGAGTTGAAGAACCCGCTGTAGCGCGGCTTGGGCACCACGATGTCGCCGGGCTGCGGCGTGAGCTCATCCACTAGCTGATAATCCCAGCCGCCCTTGGCCAGCAGAGTGCCGGCCAGCTCGGGGCGCTTGCGCATGGTTTTCAGGGCGTTGGACTTGTGCCAATTGGGCGAACCCGGACCGCCGGCCTCAACGTACTGAGCGTCCCAGCCGTTCTGCAGGAAAATCACCTGGATGCCCGCCGCTCGCGCAGCGGCCAACGCCTGCAGGATTTTCTCGATCACCGGCCCGGTGCTCGACACATCGAAGCCGGCCAGATCCAGATACCCGCCTTCGGTGGAGTAGGCGTTCTGCATATCCACCACGACCAGCGCGGTCTCACTCGCCTTGATCGCCAGCGGCTCGGGGCGAGCCGGTAGCTTCAGCGTGGCGCCAGCTGGATCCAGGCCGTAGCCTGAAAAATGCTCGGCGGCGCTCATCAGGCGGACTCCTTCAGGTGCTCGATATGGCGACGGCTCTGCATGAGCGGTTGAATCTTCTGACCGAAGGCTTCTATGCCCTCTAGAAAGTCATCGAAGGTCAGCATTACGCCCTGCATGCCAGGCACCGTGGCGATCTCGTCGAGCATCCTGGCGACGTTGGCGTAAGAGCCGACGAGGGTGCCCATGTTGATGTTCACCGCTGAGGTGGGGTCGGCCATCTGCCGGATGTTGGTGTCGCTGCCGGAGGTCTTATCCGCCGCGCCCTGTTCGCCCAGCCAGGCGATGGCTTCCTGATCGACGCCAGCCTTGTAGTGCTCCCACTTGGCGCGGGCGGCTTCGTCGGTCTCGTCGGCGATAACCATGAACAGCACACAGGATGTGACGCTGCGGCCCGTCTTCTCGGTGGCCTTGAGCAACCGTTCAGTGGCTGGCGCGAAGGCGGTCGGCGTGTTCACGCCCTTGCCGAAGCAGAAGTTGTAATCGGCGTATTGCGCCGAGAACGCCATGCCGGCATCCGAAGAGCCCGCGCAGATGATCTTCATGTCCGCCTGGGGCTTGGGGCTGACGCGGCAGTCTTCCATCTGGAAGTGCTCGCCCTTGAAGTCGCTATGACCGGTAGCCCACAGATCGCGCAATACCTGAGCGTACTCGCCGAGGTACTGGTAACGGTTGCCGAAGAATTCGTCGCCCGGCCACATGCCCATCTGGCTGTACTCGGGCTTCTGCCAGCCGGTCACCAGATTCACCCCGAAGCGGCCATTGGAAATCGAGTCGATGGTCGAGGCCATGCGCGCCACGATGGCCGGCGGCAGGGTGAGGGTAGCGGCGGTGGCGAACAGCTGGATCTTGCTGGTGACAGCCGCCAGCCCCGCCATCAGCGTGAAGGACTCCAGGTTGTGCTCCCAGAATTCGGTCTTACCGCCAAAGCCGCGCAGCTTGATCATCGACAGCGCGAAATCGAACCCGTAGCCCTCGGCCTTCTGCACGATGGCCTTGTTGAGCTCGAAGGTCGGCATGTATTGCGGCGCGTTTTCGGAAATGAGCCAGCCGTTGTTGCCGATCGGAATGAAAACACCAACATCCATGGGAAGCACCTCTGTACGCAATGGCTAGAAAGCGCTGCCCGAACATGGCGGGCAGGGTCACAGAGGCTTTTGCAGAAAGCAGGCCAGAAGTTGAATCTACTTATTTATCAATAGGATGAATATAGATTAGCCGTTTATGTAGACCATTTGGTCCGAAACAGAGCACCTGGTTTGTGCGGGCGGCCCCTCCGTTGCGCAAAAAGCGCGCAAACAGCTTGCAGAGCGTCTGCTTGTGCCGCACTGACCTCTGGCGCGCTAAAGTAACGTCCCGTTTGCCCCCATCCGGTAATGCAGTGACAGACCAGACCCCAACAGCTCCACGCCGACGCCTGACCGCAGGCAAAACCGCCAAGAAGAAGGGCGCGGCACGTGTTCCCAGTGCCAGCGCAGTGGACCGCCGTGCCCGCATGATCGAGAGCAAGCGGGCCACCATCCTCAGCGCTGCCCTTGGGCTTTTTTCGCGCTTCGGCCTGCACGGCACCAGCCTGGATCAGGTCGCGACCCAGGCCGACGTGTCAAAGACCAACCTGCTGTACTACTTCGGCAGCAAGGAAGACCTCTATATAAACGTGCTGCGGCAACTGCTCGAGGTCTGGCTGCGGCCGCTGCAGGCGTTTTCAGCCGAGCAGGACCCGATCGAGGCGATCAGCGACTACTTGCGCGTCAAGCTCGAACTCTCCCGCGACCATCCCGAAGAATCCCGGCTGTTCTGCATGGAAATCATGCAAGGCGCGCCGTTGCTGTTGGGCGAGTTGGAGCAGCCCTTGCGTGAGCTCGTCGAGAACAAGGTGGCCGTGATCCAGGCCTGGATAGATGCCGGCAAGCTGGCGGCAGTCAGTCCTCATCATCTGATCTTTTCGCTCTGGGCAACCACCCAGCACTACGCCGACTTCCGCGTGCAGATCGAAGCCGTCGCCGGCAAGACGCTGGATGACCCGGCATTCTTCGAGCAGACGCTCAAGAGCTTGCAGGCGTTGATACTGGATGGCGTCAAACCGCGCTGACAGCGCATCGGGCTCCAGCCGGATGAGCCCGAACATGAGCAAACCCTTGATCAACTGGCCGCTGCAGCGTAGCCGTACCGCTATGCTCCTGTATCCATCCTTCAAGGAGCTTTTCAGTGTTCACCGTTAAAGCCACCCAGCACGTGCTCGCCGTAGACGACCTGGAGAAAACCGAGCGCTACTTTCTCGACGTGCTTGGTTTCTCTGTGCGATTCCGCGTCGAGGGCTGGTCATTCATCAGCCTTGGGGATTTTCACGTGATGCTCGGGCACTGCCCGGACGAAGTGCCGGCCCGTGATACCCATGAGCACGCCTATTTCGCATACGTTAACTGCGACGGCATTGACGAGCTTTACGCCAGATACCAGCAGCGAGGCGCCGTTATTTTCCAGCCGATATCCGACAAGCCATGGGGCATGCGCGAGTTTGGCGTTGCGACGCCCGAAGGACATCGGATGATGTTCGGCGAAGACATTGGCGATGCTTGATTGGTTGGGCTCAGTGGGTTTCCAATTCGACCAACCTCATTCCTGTTTTTTGTATCGCACCCGGATATCTACGGCTCAATGACCCACGCAGACAGCGCTTCATTCCCAGCGACGGATATCCGATTCTCGGAGATTGAACAAAACGTCCCTGCCTTGCCAGGGATCTACGAGATCTACACGAACGATGGCGAAGCGCTAAAGGTCGGGATCGGCGTCAACCTGCGCAAGCGGCTGATTCAGCATCGCAGGTCGCGCCAGAGTCGGTTGGTGCTCAAGCCCGGTGGCAGTTGGGAAAACCCCGCCGATGTCAGAAGCGCACAGTCGATATTGGCGAAGCACCTGTACTTCGCTGGTTGTGCCGATGGGTATGATCTCCGCACGGAGGCGGGGCGACAGGCGTTTCTCGAGGAGCGCTGCTTCATCCGCTTCCGGGTTACTTCGAGCCGCAAGGAGGCCCGTTCGCTGGAGCTCGCACTGGAGGCCAGCGGAGCCTTCCTTTTTCAAGGGCGGGTAAGTCGTTCCTTGAAGCGAAGCTGACCTCTGCGGGGCAGGCGTCAGCAGCTACAGGCTCCTCTCGGCTGGCTGCCTCCGCCGATCCCACTGCGCGATCTGCACCAGAACCACCAGCGTCACGATCGGCAGCAGCCCGATATTCACCGCGGCCCAGCCGGCCTGGGCGATCAATGCGCCGGAGGCGAAGGACATCACTGCGGCGACGCTACCGTTGCTCAATTCCATCAAGCCCTGCGCCCGTGCCCGCTCATTCGGCGCATGCCCGTGGCCGAGTTGCGTGGTGCCGGCCACCAGCATCAGGTTCCAACCGACGCCGAGCAGGCAGCTGCTGATCATGAAGTGCCAGTGGGTGATGCCGAGCAGCGCGACTATCGCACTGACGATCAGCAGGGCCGCGCCGCCGCAGGCGACCAGTCGGCAGCCCCAGCGGTCCACCAACGGCCCGGCGACGAAAGCCGGGAGGAACATGCCGAGCATGTGCCACTGGATGACTTGCCCGCTGGCCTGCAGATTCAGGCCTTCGCCGTGCATCGCCAAAGGCGTGGCGTTCATCACCAGAATCATCAGGCCGTGGCCGGCGGCAGTGGTCAGCACCGCGGCGCGAATGGTCGGCCGCGCCAGCAGTACCCGCCAACTGACCGCTGGCAGGGCGGCGTGAGCAGTTGGTGCACCGCTGCTCGCCGGCAAGCCAGCAAGCACCAGTACGCCCAGCGCTGCGAGGCCGGCGATCAGCAGATAGGTGCCGGCAAAGGGGACGGCAGTGATATCGCGCGCCATATGGCCGAGCGTGGGCGCGATCAGCGCGGCCAATACGCCGCCGCCGATCACGCAGGCGGTGGCGCGACCCTTGAAGGCGTCACTCACCGCTTCCAGCGCGGCGAAGCGGTAGAACATGGCTGAGGCCTGGTAGGCGCCGATCGGCAACGCGCCGAGACACAGCAGGGTGAAGCTGTCGAGCCAGAGCGACAGCGCGCTGATCAGCCCGCCCAGCACGCCGGCCAAGGCACCGATCAGAAAACCCGCCCGACGGCCGCGGCGCTGCATCAGCCCCGCTAGCGGCTGCAGGGCGAGCAAGCCACCCAGCATCAGCAGGGCAAGCGGCAGCGTGGCGAGACCGGCCGCTGGCGCCAGGCGCAGACCGACGATGGCGGTGAATATGATCCCGGTCATCGAGCCGGTCATCGAGCATGACCAGAACAACGCTTGGGCAATGAACAGGCGCAGGACCTGCGGATTGTTGAGCAGTAGGTACATAGGTGCGGCTCCTTGAGGGTGACGAGCGGCCACAGCGCTGCCTGGCCAGATGCCGAGCGCGCTGGTGAACAGTGAGTGAGGTCGGACGAGGCGTCAGCCGAAGCGCTGGTAAAACTCTCGCGGGCTGACAGACAGGTGTTTCTGAAAGCTGCGCCTGAGGTTTTCTGGATGACCGAAACCGGTCAACCGCGCCACCGTCGCAATCGAGGCCTGCGCGTCGAGCAGCAGGTTGCGCGCGGCCTCCAGGCGCACCCTTTCGATGTACTGCCCCGGCCCTATGCCGGTTTCCTGGCTGAACAGGCGACAGAGAGTGCGCGGCGTCATGTGCGCCTGAGCGGCCAGTGCGTCGATAGAAAGATCGTCGCCCAATTGCCCGGGAATCCATTCCAGCAGCGCGGCCAGACGCGCCACACTGCTGGTCGGTGCCATCAGCAGCGGGCTGAACTGGGTCTGTCCGCCGGGCCGACGCAGGAACATCACCAAACGCTGGGCGACTGCCAAAGCCAGCGCGCGGCCGAGATCCGCCTCGACCAGGGCCAGCGCCAGGTCGATGCCCGCGGTGACGCCCGCCGAGCTGAACAGGTGCGCCGCCTGCGGATCGGTCGGGTCGTAGGTGTGCAGCCGATCGCCCTGCACCTCGATGGCCGGGTACGAGCCCAGGGCAGCAAGATCAGCCCAGTGCGTGGTTGCCTTGCGCCCGTCGAACAGCCCCGCCTCGGCCAGGATCAGCGCGCCGGAGCAGACCGATCCCAGGCGGCGTACCCTGGGTTCTGCCCTTCGCAGCCAGTCAAGCAGCGGTTGGTCATGCTTCTGCACATCCACGCCGACGCCGCCTGGCACTAGCAGCGTATCCAGCGTGGCGGGATCGCACCCGGCCCAGCTCGCATCCGCCACCAGCTTCAGCCCCGCCGAGGTCGTGACCGGGCCGACGCTGGCGCCGAGCAGCATCAGCTCGTAATGGCTCGGCAGGCCTTGACGCTGCCGCTCCACGTTCGCCGAGGCAAACACCTGCATTGGGCCGGTGACGTCCAGGCTCATCACATCCGGGTAGATCAGGCAGGCGACGGTGCGGGTGGCGTCCATGGGGCACCTCTCAGGGAAGATGCCTGCAGTCTGCTGCCGGCACGCATCTGTCGCAATGACAAGGTTCCCACGGATCTTGCCAGAATCGCTGCGGGCGGCCATTCACCACCATCGCTCCCACGAGTGGGGCGGGGACTTCTGCATAAGGGCGCTGCGGGGGACGTGGGATCGGCGAGCGGACGGCTCTGTTTCGATTGCGGCCTGGGCTCAGCTGTTCTTGGCTCGCAACCGATACTGCCCCGGTGTCATGCCCACCACGCGCTTGAAGTCGTGAATGAAGTGCGCCTGGTCGCTGTAGCCGCAGGCGAGGGCGGTATCGAGCAGCGGCTGGCCGGTGCGCAGCTGATTGCGCACCAGTGCCACACGCTGAATGCGGCTGAACTGCTTAGGCGTCATCCCCACCTGGTGGCGGAACAGGCGTTCCAGTTGCCGCTGGCCGAGCGGTACGCTCTGGAGCAGGTCGGCCAGGCGGGCACGGCCGCCCTCGGCCGCGATCTGCGCCAGCAGCTGTTGCACCGGCGTGCGACGCGCTTGGCTTGCACTCAGACGCCTGAGCAGTTCGCGCTCGACCACAGCCTGCTGCGCGTTCCGTTTCAGTTCAGCCAGCTGATCGATCAGGTGCGCGAGTCCAAGCCTGGGCCAACTGGCGTCGTGGAATCCAGCCAGCTCGTCGAGACCGATGCCGAATACCGCATCGCCCATGCCGGGGTGAAAGCGCACGCCCATCATCCTGACTTGACCGACCAGCTGGAGGCGTGCACTGGCCAGCTGCGGGCCAGCGATCAGCGTCCGCAGGCTGCATTGAGTGCCATCGAAATTCAGCGGGTCGGCAAAGTTGAAGATGACGCCACTGCCGCCGTCCGGGTGCAGCATCTGCTCGTCGAAGGTCTGCGAGCCGTCGCCTTCCACCCACCAGAAACGCTGCACGTACGCAGCCAGCGCCGGGCTTGGCCGACGTGTGATGAAACCCTGCAGGGAGGGCAGGCGGCCGTGGACGGAATCGGACATGACGGGCCCGTTGGAGGATGTCGAAAATCTACAATAGCGCAGCCTGTGGCCTGCGTAGCCTTGGTCTCACATTCAAACCAAGGAGTGACTCCAATGCGCATGAACTACCAGGCCGCCGCCCCCGACGTAATGACCGCCATGATTGGGCTGGAAACTTACCTGGCACGGCAAAGCCGCCGCGAAGACGGTATCGACAAACCGCTGATGGAGCTGGTGAAGATTCGCGTCTCGCAGATCAATCACTGTGCATTCTGCAT
>Ga0208814_1000364_pt1 | contig 30213 bp, 39 predicted proteins | sample MalvirAntarct_55_FD_184253 | JGI IMG/M metagenome (GOLD analysis project Ga0208814, IMG submission 184253) | Marine viral communities from the Global Malaspina Expedition - Malaspina viral metaG Antarct_55 (SPAdes) (version 2) | ecosystem: Environmental > Aquatic > Marine > Oceanic | place...
GGTTATGAAAAAGACCCCCTAGTGGCTATGCGATCTAAGGCTTTTGACATTGGACGGCAGACCCAAAGAATAGATTATGCAGGGAGAATTCGCGCTACAGAGGCTAAGATAAGGGAAAAGGCACTGGACTTATCGGTTAATAACCCTAAGAGTGGTACAACCTCTGCTATAGGTAACGAGTTGGTAGCACGCGCTCAGTTCGCCGTTAACGGTGCCTCTGACAAGTTTAAAGAGGGGGTAGTTAAGAACATTAACCAAGTAGCATTTATCTATACTATTGGTTTTAACGCCTCGTCTGCCATTGTTAACCTTAGTCAGTTAGCATTAGTTGTTGGCCCTATGTTAGGTGCTGAGTTTGGACATATTAAAGCAGGTAAGGCCATGACAGAAGCTATGGCTATGGTTAAGTCTTCTGGTAACACCTTACAGGCTTACTTTGATATGGATATGAACAAGGCAACTGGAGAATTTGAGTACACCTTGAAGAAAGACTTAGACCCTAAGATAGCTAAAGAGTTTAAAGATTATGAGGTATTGATAAACATGGCTTCCTCTCGCTCTTACCTAACGCAGTCCTATCTAGCAGATGCTATGGGGTTAGATGAGGGTACTCAAGCCTATGAGTTTTTGCGTAAGACATCGGGCGCAGAAGCATCGGGGCGTTTGGATCAGGGTAATAAAGCATCTAAAATTCTTAACAGCGTGTCTTCAGCCTCCGCTATTATGTTTAACGCGGGCGAGAAGTTTAACAGGCAAGTAACCTTAGTCGCAGCCTATAAATTATCTATAGAAAACATCCAAAGTAGAGAAAAAGGTAAGAAAGAAGCCGAGCGTATGAGTAATACCGACATACAGAAAGAAGCGGCTGAAGATGCTCTCTACAAGTCTATGGAGTACAACGGCGGTGCGGTACTAGAAACTGGCTCTAGAATATCAGCGGAAGGGGTTGGTCGTGTAGCGTTTATGTACAAGAACTACGGTTTACGTATGTATATCACTATGTTTAAGACAGGTAAGCAAGCTCTGGAACTTAGTTTTGCGCCAAAGAAAGGGGAGACTGCGGCACAGAAGGAAGAACGTGTACGGCAACGAAAGATTGCGTGGGGTAAGTTACGTGCTATTCACCTATCCTCTCTCTTAATAGCTGGTATTCAAGGTATGCCTATATACGGTGCTGTTGCCCTTGTAATGGACTTATACTTAGATGATGATGAGGACGATGCGGATACTGTAGTACGTAAGTACTTTAAAGAAGGTTGGTTTAAAGGGCCATTAGTAGATGCTTTGGGGGTAGACTTCTCAAAACGTGTTAGGTTAAACAGTTTAATATTTGAAGCTAACAGATACAGTAGAAGTGACTCCATAGAAGAAGATTTGTTTTACCATTTTGGTGGCCCTGCGTTTAGTACAGGTAAGCGTATGTTCCGTGCAGGTAAAGACTTTTCCGATGGAGAAATACAACGGGGTATAGAAAGCGCGTTGCCCGCTGGACTCACTAACGTGTTAAGGAACAGCCCTATAGGTAGGTACCAACAAGATGAGGCTATGGAAACTAGGCGTGGAGATGTTATATACGATGACCTAACTACCGGAGACTTCTTTTCTGGTATGGTTGGCTTTCCACCTACAGGGTACACGTTTGCTCAAGAACAATCTAATATAGAGCAGGGCATAGACAAGGCTGTTGGTAAAGAAAGGTCTAGACTGCTTAAACAATACTATGTAGCGCGTAGGCAAGGGGATTACCCTGAGAGTAAGAAAGTGTTTAAAGATATGTTAGCTTTTAGTAAGAAGCACCCTAGCGCACGGATAAACTACGAATCTTTGAAGCGGTCTTACAAAGGACACCAACGTACCACAGCCAAGATGCACAATGGCACCACGTTAAGCCCTATGATGAAACGTGTTTTGGAAGAGCAACGTAAAGAATACGACACGTCTAGTCTGTTTGATTAAAAAAACTCCCTGCCGCCTCGGCAACGAACAGGGAGTAAAGGGGTGAAGATTGCTATAGGGTTCGCCAGATACGAACTCCTAACTTGTTATCCTGTATTATAACTCTTATTTCTAATTGCCAACACTTACGCTTAAATATATTTTTGCACTGGTCAATAGCCTTTTGTGTATTTATACAAGGTACAAATACTGAGGCTCCTATCACCATCTTGTCCCAGTTAACTACGACCTTAATCCCATCAGGGTCTATATCATATGTTTTAAGCATCGTCGGGATTGGTTAGCGGTACGGTGGAGCAGTCAACAGCTACCACACGAGATGGAGGTAATTGAGTAGACGTACCCTTAGTAAGTCGCATAGTCATGGACTTAGCTTTCATGTTACTGGTTAAGTCAGCTAAAAACGAAGAGTAGTTTATGTCCTGTGCGCCACACCACACTTTAAGTGGTTTAGGTGTAAGGTATAACATCTTTACATCTGTCTCATACCTACCCACTAAACGGACTCTAGGATCGACTTCAGGTATAACTAGTTCGTCTAGCCCGTTGTCTTGTGCGCTCCTTAAATCATCAGTACTACGTATCTTAAGTATGCTACCCCAGTTATCATGCAGGTAGTTATTCAATGTCTCTTCCACGGTAGAACTCATATCACCTACACTCCTTATATTTTCTTTTAGTAATCCTAATGAGTAATTCATTAGCTTCTTGGGTAGATAAGGTAGTAGCCCTAGACGCTTGGCTATCATAGCGCCAGTTATAGTACATGCTACTCCTGCCGACCAAAAACGGTTCTCTGCTTTCAATCCTGCTTCCTTATCTATTGCTGTCTGTACACGTCCCAACAGCACCTTAACTTCTTCTATATTCTCTATGACGTACTGTATGTAAATAATCCCTGCATGTCCGTACAACACCTCCGCGTTCTGCGCGTGAGCATCGGTAAGATGCTTGGTCTCTGTCTCATTAAACAACTTCTTAGCCTTAGTCTCTAACATCCTCTGTGCCTCCGCTTTCGGCATTGCTTTAGCCAAACTAACTTTCTCAATTATGCTAGTGTTACCTGTAGTTACAGTTAACAGGCTCCAAGGTTCCCCCCTAGCACGTTCTGTGTTACCTCCACCTGCCATACGGTTCTTCTGCCTACCACCTGATAATTGATAGATCATATCGGATAGTTCGTCTGGCTTGGCGTTAGTCATCTCATCAATATACAGTGGCAAGTTATGGTACACCTCCCCACGTAACATCCTAGAATTTTGTGTATCGTTCTTTTCAATGACTAGTTCTTTTGGTTTACCCCACACCGAAGCGCCTACGTACATAGCTGTTGTTTTACCTAGCCCAGACTCGGTGCTATGCACATGAAACCCCGAACATGCTATGGGAGACAGCGCCATTAGCGGAGAACCGAAGCTAGTCGCTACTATATACTGGTGCAACTCAAACCCGTCACGGTTGTAGAACGCAACCATTTCCTTCCACTCTTCTAACGTGCCTCTAGGTTCAAAGGCATGAAACAAATCTCTAGTGGGAGTAGATGGGGGGTTTGATTCCGTACGGTCTGCAAATATTTCCTTGTCTCCTAGCACGAAAGATTTAAAGTCTTCTCCCGTCCAACCAAACTGCCTACGTGCGTGTTGAGTAGCCGTAGTAGCCTGTAACTCGTTAACCCATCTAGTCGTATAATTCATAATGTCATCCATCTTAGTAACTGCCACCCCATGTGTAGCCATATGCTTACGAAACTCCTCCTTAGAAGTAACCGCAGTAAGTGGGACAGTAAACTCTCTAACTCCATCTATAGGCAAATGAAGTCGCATGACTATACCCTCGCCTGATTCTACGTCTTGTATACGCTTAACTACGTATAAGTCGTTGTGATAAACCAGTCTCTCGTCTATGTCACCGTCTTCTGTCTTGGTACGTAGGTATACCCCACCAGTAGCCCCACGGAAATAAGGTTTGGGGAATGGCGGTATGGTATACACCTCGCTACCCCCTGAGTCCGTTTCCAATGACACTACATTGTCTTCTTCATCCGCTTCTTTTATGCGTTGCCCTAGTACTATAGGAGAACCAATCTTCCCCCAATGCTTACATTCTGTACACACATCGGGTCTGTTGTCGTTAAATGTCTCGCACCTGTGAACATGTTTAGTTGTATCATACTTACTATCAGTTTCATCAGGATCGTAACCCTCATAACCTTTTGATATTTTATGTGCGCCCTTCCTACCACCATCCACACAGTGTTTAATAATAGACACAGCGTCAAACCATAGAGGCTCACTAACCTCGTTAGGGTTCTTTAGTACATGTGCTATCTGAGCACAGCCTTCACCCTTACCAGTCTTAGCGATAATGTCAGTAAAGTAATTTTCCCTGTTATTGTATAGCCCTTGCACCACGGCGCTAAACTCTTCAACCATACGTTCGGGAACTGGTATCGAATCATGTCCAAGCAGTTCAGAGAAAGCATCGAAGTTAACTAGGCTCTGATTAGTGTTACCGAAGTATCCTACTTCCGTAGGGGGAGTAGTCTTGTGGTTATGCGTAGAAGGTATACGTAGTATCCTAGCCGCATCGGAGGTAACAGAATGATCGCAAACCAACCCATGCGTCTTGGTAAGAGCCTTTAGCCTAGTAGCCACAGGGAACCAATCATCATATATTATAGGCTCGGACAAGTTCCAGTATACGTGTACACCTCTACCAGAATTAATTAACACAGGGGTAGGTAAACTTAGAGTTTTGCAGAAGTCTTGTAGGGCTACTATGGCGTCTTCTTGTGTAAGATACCCCTTGTCTTCCTTGTCCTTAACATCTCCACAGTCTATATCAAAATAGAAAGACTGTAGCTTGTGTACGTTCGTAACCTTCCGTGAGGTAGGTTCTTTAAATGTTGCAAGAGCGAAGTAGCAATCATAGCCCTCTGTATTTAGTTCGTCCGCCTTATCTATTAACTGATCTACAGTTGGATAAAACTTCTGGTGTATGCGCTCAGTTTTTTTATTATGCGCCCAAATACAGTAGGTACCGCTGTTAGCTAAAGCTCTTTGCAAAAATGATTTAGTATTCATATCCGCATCCGAGAGGTAAGGTAGCAGGGGTGCAGACGCACCCTTTTCGGAAAATTGTCCTAGCTACTGATTATTTAAGTTAGGGGGGTTAGGTTTCAGCCGTCCCAATTATCAACGATGGATGCTAAGTCTTTGTCTTCTTGTTTTGGTGCTACGGACTTCTTCTTAGCGGTTTTCTTTGGTTGTTCTACAGGAACTTCTTCTGCGGTATCATCTCCAAACAAGTCATCAGATACTACAGCTTTAGGTGCTTCAGCTACGGGGGAAACAGTTTCAAATGGGTTATCACTATCCATCTCAAATCCATCCGCTACAACACCGAACGGGGAGGCGGCTTCCATAGGTAGGTACTTGATAACCTGTACAGCACGTAAGCGAACAGATACACCTGCATCACGCATATTGTAAGGGTAGAAAGTAACCGCGACATTAGCGGTACTGCCTGTGGTTAACTTAAAGTCTTCTGGTAACTCTTTACTCTTAGCATCGAACTGCTTCGGAGGATTAGTAGCGTCCTTCCCGTATGCGGCTTTGAGCACTGCCTTACCTACAAAAGAACCATCCTCTTGCTTCTCGAACGGAAAGTCAATCTTCTCAGGCCAGCCTTTCTCTTTAGACTTTTGGTAAGCGGCGTCCATCTGCCCATAGAGAGCCTTGGCTTGGTCTTTATCCATACGAAACTTAGTCTCGTATTTAGCGCCGTCATCAAATGGGTCACAAGGTACACTCTTACCGTTTTCACCTGCCGCTTGGTCAAACTTATACGGTTGGTTAATTCGTGGGTAAAGTATTTCTACGTTTTCAATAATATAACTCATACTAATTTCCTTTACTGGTTGCGTTTAATTCAAAACCTTCTACGCTTGAAAATGGAGACTTAGGTTCCGCATACACATCCAAACTTATTGACTTGAGTGTGTCGGGGTGATTCTTTAACTCTGAAACCTTGTGTATCTCATCTTCGGTTAGTGATCGTATCGGCTTAAAATAAAGTTTAGGGATCGAACTTCTCTCATCAAAATATACTCGCGTTACTATGCGAGTTGCTACAGAACCTCTGCTAGACAAAAATTTAACGTAGTCTTGCATAGGCATGTGTCCGTTGTTACCTCTACCGTATATAGACGTGGCAGGTAACTGTAATTGGTATACCTTATCTAACTGCTCTTCAAACACTACAGCTAGGCGTTGGGCAAACCTGCAAGCACGTCCTCGGTTACCGCCTGACCCACGTATGTTCTGTGGGCAATCCATACAACGAGTCGCTTGCTTATTCTCTTGTGCTACATCTTCAGAAGGTCTAGTCGTATCCGGTGACCAACACGTAGGCGCTGATGACCTGTTAGGGTCGTATGCATTCTCAAAATATGAGCGTGATACCGGAGCCGCGTTAACTATTATAATATCCTTATGAGGGTTTCCTATAATAGCGGTTTCTAAATTATCCACAACAGAAAACTTACTACCGTGCAAACTAATTCGGCGCACGCTACATATCCTCGTCGAATAACTCTTCTATGCTAGTAGGTTCGACTTTATCTGATAAGTAGCTAGACACCTTCTCTTCAGCTTCTTTTTGGACGCCATAACCTACAGTCTTTACAGGCTTTCTAGCCCTTAACGCGTCAGTAACATCCGAAATTTTGAATCTGTAGGTGGGGCCAGCTTTTAAAAAGGCATGAGGGGGTATGTGCCCCTTACGTATCCAACTTCGTATGGTTGATACCGACACAGCGAAATGCTCTGCTAGCTCTTCCATAGGCACAAACTTTTCATTCTTTTTCATTATTTTTTCCTTACCGCGACTGCGTATTCTGAATCTACGTTAAGACCTCTAGGTACAAGGTCAGGGTTATCTTCTAAAAACTGCCGAACATTACCTTGGTTAAGGCGCTTGTCAAAGAACTCTGGTACTTCGTTCTCCATAACAAATTTGTACATAGACTCCCAATCACTAGTCCAGTACCTAGTCTTTACTGACCTATAAAACATCCCTGCCGATGTCTTCACACTTTCTACACCTTCATCCTCGCAGTACTTGAGTAACGCTCTCTTTACTATCTCAAGGTTATCCGCAAGTTCAGAGTCCTTATCTTTAAACTCTGCCGACAGTTCCGCTCTCTTCGCCTTAATCTTTAAGTAAGTCTCGGTAAGTCTTTGGGGGGTTAAATTAGTACTCATATTTCCTCCAATCGTTGACGAGATAGACACTTTAGTGGGTATTGGTGGGCTAGTCAAGTATTTCTTTGTAAAGATCGATCATCCGTGTGTGTACGTCTATTCTACTGTCTAACAGCGTATAAACGCGCTTTTCTACGTTAGAACCTTGCAACTGAACAATGGTACATTTATGGTCTTGTCCCGATCTATGCACACGAGCGTTAGCTTGCGCGTAGGTTTCTAACGAACTTGTCGGCCCCCACCACACTACAGTGTTAGCGGCTGTTAACGTAACACCATGTGCCGCTGACTGAGGTTGTATTACCAACACCTTTGGATCATCTTGCTCTTGGAATTGTTTAAATATCCTAGTGCGGTTGGGTGCGCTTACATCACCACGTATTACTTCCGTAGATATCTTGTCTTCACGTAGCTTATTAGTAAGTATGTCTATGGTGTGCTTGAACGGTACGAACACTAATACTTTCTTACTAGACTCATCTATTACTTCGCGCAATACTTTATACCTATGCTTAATATCAAACTCTAAAGACCCACCGTTATCTGTGTACACTGCGCCACTAGATATTTGCAGTAGCTTATTCATGTTGACAGCCGCGTTTGCCGCAGTTATTTGTTCACCCGATGCTTGCATAACCATGCGATCTTTAAGTTCTTTGTAATACTTCTTCTGCTGACGTGTTAACTCCACCTCACGCTTAACGTACACCATAGGTGGTAGGTCAAGACATTCATCTTTTGTAAAACGTATAGCAGGTTGTAACGCGTTGTATACCGTCTCTGTAGCAGTTTCTTGGGGTACCCATTTAAAGTTAGTAACCTTTCGCATGACCTTATCGCGAAAAGAACCAAAGAATCTAGGTACGCTAGTCGGGTTAACTAGTTTAGCTAGTCCATATGCATCAAGAGGACTTTGTGCCGCAGGAGTACCTGTCATCATCCACAGCCAAGTGTCAGGGTTGATTAACCTATTAAGGGTTTTCCATCTAGCAGTTTGAGGATTCTTATAGTGCGTGGCTTCATCTACAATTATTAAGTCAAAGCCTCCGTTGGCGATTGTTTCTTCGACGATAGCTAGTCCGTCATAATTTATTATCACGTAGTCAGCGCCGTTGTTTATGATCTTCTTGCGTTTCTCTGCCGCCCCATACGCTACATCAACTGTCCTATGCATGGCGAACCTAAACAAATCGTCTCTCCACGCAGAATCCATAATAGATAGTGGGCAGATAACTAGCACTCTGTTTATACTACCAGTATTTAATAAGTAATCTGATGCCCATATAGCAGAGGCGGTCTTCCCTGTACCCTGCTCATTAAAACAAAACGACTTTCTGTTAAGGGTTAGAAAAGAAGAAGTAACTTTCTGGTGGTCAAAGGGGGTGTACTGTCCTGTCCATGTGTACTTACCGTCTATGGGAGAAGGCGCTTTTATGTTTAAGTTACGTAGTACATGGGCTTCTTCTATACCCCAGTTAACTAGCACTTGGTTATCTGCTAACTCTTTACTCTTGGGTATGATTGTAGTTACTTGGCTAGGGTTCCGTAGCCGTAACAGTAACGCTCTGTTGTCTACTATCTGCATGTTTTCATTGTCCTGTTAACTTGTTAGGTTGGTAGTACCCATAGGTACGTTCTACACCCAAAATTAAATAACCTGAATAACTGAATAACTTGAATAACTGAATAACTTGAATAACTGAATAACTGAATAACTGATTAGCGCATTAGCGCATTTAAAATAAGCCCTGCTTCGTCCACAGATAGGGCTAGGTCTGCTATTATGATTCTGGACTACCCTGATTTTATACGTATAAGGGGGTGTAGACTCCTCGGAGAGGATTACGTATTTTGTTTTATGACGCATCAAGGTAAGCGTCCACCACACACATTAACCTTTGCTTATCGCCCCACCTTCGGAACGATTCTTCTTACGGCTCTGTACCGTAACACCATCTTTGTTGCTACCGCCTCGACTCAATGCTTTCTTGTGCGCTACATCTTTACCTTCACGCTTGTCTGCTTTGCCGTTCCTGTTAGCATCTTTACCTTTCTTATCCATAGCACGTCGGGCACGTTGTCTTTCCATTCTGCGCTCATGCTCGGCACTACCTACAGGGGGGTTCTTTTGTTTCTTTCGATCTGCTTTATTTTTGTATGGCATTTAGTTTCTCCCGTTATATACACATTCTGTTACTATACAGTGGCGTCTACATAACCCACTCTGATTAGCATTCCATACGTTGTTTTCGTAAGCCTTCTCCATGCGACTGTAATCGGTAAGCCACTTACTCCAAAGACTCGATGCTACAGTATGTTCGTACTCTTCTTTAACTAACTCGTCGCACACTACAAAAACTAAACCCCCACGAACTGTCTCAATATTGGGGAAGTGTTTAAACAATGCCATAGCCATCAACTCTAATTGGCCTCGGTCTGCGTACCTAGTGTTCTTACTTGTCTTGTAGTCTATCGCCCATGCTACCTTATCTTCTTCGTTCAAGATAACCAAGTCTGCTATACCTCTCCACCATACATCATCAGCAAAGAATCCGCACGGCTCTAGGTTCTCTGTAAGCCCCATCTTTAACTCGCATAACTTATCACCTTTCTTTGCGGCTAAAGAATCAAGTACAGGCTTACCATACATAAACTTGTTAGGTAGGGGAGTACCATCTCGTATGTATTCTTCGGCGGCTAGGTGAAACGCTGTGCCGTAGTACATAGCTTCTGTTTCAGGTTCCTTATAATCCTTTGACACCTTCAAGTGATAGAACTTCTTGGGGCACTGCTCAAATGATTTGATCTTAGAGAACGACCACGGCTTTATGCTCATGTAAAGTCACCTTCATCTATTACTTCTGCTGCTGCCAGAAGATTTTCTATAAGCCTGTGTAACATATCCACATCGAGTACTAACTTACCCTTGTGGATGGTAGCTCCTATAGTCTCTACTTGTTCTACTAGTATAACTATCTCTTTATCTATATCTTCCCCGATAGTTACCTGCATGTAAGCACCCTCGGTCTCCACCGCATTATTTTCGGCGGCGCTCTTCTCTTCTTTAAACTTGTTTATGTCCGTAACCTTACTCATCAGGTTCACAATCTCCGTAGGCTTTGGCTATACCAGACTCGCAGTCTAGAGGTAAACCTTCCGCCCATTCAGGTGTCTTACGCATACATGCTTCTATGTATGCCTGTGCTTCTTTCGCTTCATCTATCGGTACGCAACATACAATGGAGTCATGTACAGTCAATACTGCGCGATACTTTTTTGTCATATCTACTAACTGGTCAGCTATTATACACCGCGCAATCGCTTGACATATATTCTCTGCAACCTTGCCACCATAGATTCTGGTTCGGCCATTCCTAGTCTTATAATTAAACTCTATACCTTTAGGACTCTGCACCCATGATAGATCGTCATAGCGCATCCTTAGTCCAGAGGGTAGTAGTATCCATCCGTTCTTACCATCTGCGCCATACGTAATTATACCGTTAGGCCCAAAACCGCCGGAGCAGAATCGTGACATCTCTGTTAACATGTTCTGACAATCACGCCAGAATCTACTTATATTGTTGTTCGCTTCCCGATAAATCTTCACGACCCGACGACCTTCTAGCAGTGGCATGGTCACACCAAACGTCTTTAGCTGTTCTACAAAACGCTCTGCTCCCATACCATACCCACAACCTAAGATAGTAGTCTTGCCTACAAACCGTTGCGCCTTGGTAACTTGTTCTTCGGGTATACCGTAGATAATGGCCGCCATTTTTATGTACACGTCTTCTTTGTTGGTAAATGCTGATACCAGTTCCGACTCCCCTGATAGCCATGCTAACACTCTCGCTTCAATTTGAGAGGAGTCACAGTCAACCAACGTGTAGCCTTCGGGAGCAATGATGCTCTTCTTTAACTTCTTACCGTGTTGCCCACGACTAGGTAAATTCTGGATGTTGATCTTATCGTCACCTCCCCACCTACCTGTATGCGCGGCGTAGTACCTAATTGGTACAGGCATAAGCCCACGGTTAGCGATACCTATAAACCTCTCAGTACGTGCTTCTTCCAATGTACTCTTCGTACCTAAACGTGTACTCACGAGCGTCTGTACTTGAGGGTCGGGGTGATCGAGTAACTTCTTAAAATCTTCGTCCGACTTGGCGAAAGCAAAGGTCTGCTTGCCAGTGGTCAGGCTCTTCTTCATTGGTGGTACTACACCTAGCCCTTCCAGTAATTTAGCGAACTTAGGGTTGCTCATAAGTTCTTTCTTAGTAACACCAGAAGCTACTATGAGGTCTTCTTTAACCTGCCTAGTTATCACCAAGTGTTTTTCTAACATAGGGAGGTCTAGGTCTAGCATAGGTTCTGTGAACATACGCAGGGTTCGGTCTATTATACGTAACTCTTGTTTAGGGAATTCCCTACCCATAATAGAAAACAACTTATAGGTTAACTCTACGTCATTAACGCAGTAGTCCCCATACTTATCTAACTCTGACTCAGTAAAGTCTTCGCGTCTTTTACCTAACGCGTCCAGTACTTCTGTGCCTTTCTCCCCTACCCCATAGCGCGTAGCCAGTGCCGCAAGTGAACCACCAACCTCGACACCATGTAAAGCCCGTGCGATACATAACGTATCAGTGTAGATACGAGCATGAACATCAAATAGCCAAGATAGTATAGCCCCGTCAAACAAAGTATTGTGAGCGAGTAAAACACTACTCTCCCAATCGAATGTATGAAGGTAATGCTTGAGTTCTTCGTGTGTTCCACTGGCCCACTCCGTATTTCCGTTGTTTACCTTAACACCTACACCGATCACCTCAAAACGAGGGTCACGGATATAGGACTCAGTTGTCATCTTACGCAAAGAGAAATCCTTATCGTAGTAGGTTTCAAAATCAACCGTTATCAAGTCCATTTAGCATCCTTCCAAGGCTCGTATCACTGTGCAAAACGCTTCTACCTCCTTCTCTGGCACTCCTGTTTGTTTGGAGGTGTAACGTACTGTGTTACCCCCCTGCGCAGGGTCAGTAAAATACTCATACAACCGTCTCAAGTTCTCGGAACTAATTTCTACATCGTTCAATACATTCATAGCTTGTTTCCTTTTTGGTTTATTAAATATGTTATCCCAGTTATCCCTAAATGTGTCCGCTGTTGGACGTTGGCGACTACCCTTACTCACCTGTACGCTCACCTGTACGCTCATCTTTGTATAGTTCGCTACCTGTATCCAATATCCATCTGCTACCTGTAAGTCCATACCATATGCGAAATACTCGCCCATATTGAGACAGCCCAACTACCCTATCGTCACTTGGATCAAAAATAATCTGTATTATCCGTTCGTCAATCTTCATTTCCAACTACCTCTATTAACTTGTTAAGGTACCACTGCGCTTTCTTTAAGTCCTCTAACGACTTATCCTTACGCTCGTATCTCCACAAGTATTTCAGTGCCGCACCTTTGCAGTAACCCTTGAATGCTTCTGCACTCATAGATTCTTGTATAGCCTCAATGCATTCGACCTTGCCATAGGTATAGTGGCTTGGGCTGTTTACCATGTCTTCATGCGCGTGCGCTTCTTGCATAGCCATATCAATATAGGGTTTGTAATCTATAGAGTCCGTGGTCGCTTCTAGCTTTCGTTCTTCTAGTTCGCGTAACTCTTCGGGGCTGTAGGGTAATATAGCAGGGTGTTCTTTACGTACTTTATCCCAATCTTCGGGGGTGGCGTCATTAATACTCATACTATCCTCCAAGGATTAATTCAACATCGTTCATACTATCTTCATTGATTACGCACGCGATTCCGTACGCTTCGCCTATCTCTCTGAGATTCTTTTCCTGTAAAGCTGTTGGCATGTTCTTACCTGCCTTACATTCAATACCAAAGAACTTACCTTTATAACAACCTACTATGTCAGGTACTCCGCTCTTACCATACCCCCCTGTAGCAGGGAAAAAGTAGTAACAACCTAACTCTTTTAACTGCTCAACTATTTTCTTTTTTACTTTACTTTCGGGTGTCATCGCCATACTTGATCTCCTTTTCTCTCTCAATCATTAGTTCGGATTCCCACACAACAAACAACATCACTACAAAAAACAAAATACTAGCAGTAAAACAAAGTACGTTAACCATAGTTGTTCTCCTTGGGGGACAGTGGATACCAGTTCCCCGACTTGTTTTGGTAGGGAACTCCCTACTGAGCGTTAACCCAGTAGGTGTCCTCATCAATACGTTTACCTACACCATCTACCCACACTTGCGCGTTACCATGAGTAGTTATGCCTAGGACGGATATACTATCTATCATCCACTCAGGTAAATCCTTACTACAATAATACCCATCCTTTATAGGTGAGTCAACACAATCCATACCAATACATACCACTTCGACACTATCCGTGACGTTATTTACCTTTACGCGGTATATACTGTCTTGTTGTGACTTATCGCAGGTAAACGTGTTACGCATAGACATAATATAAGGTATCCATAGAACGGTGCCCTACCTCTTCCACGAACCCACCTACCTCACATATGGATAACGCGGATATCTTGTTCATTATCTCTTCGGGTAGCTCGTCCATACTATTATACCTGCGGTTACCAAAGTCAGCGTTGTGTACGCTTGGCCTCCAGTTGTATTGGTTAGGTAGATCAGATATAAGGTTGACATCAAAGACTTGTTTACCTAGGCGCTCGTACACCCTCACACAATACATGTCTGTGCTTGCCGACTGGTGTACCTTCCAGACGTTTATCTTCTCACGAGCCTCTCCTACATAGCGTTCAAATTCGGCGGAGAGGAAAGGGTTGTTAGTGTCTAGCTTATGACATAACTCAGCCCACACATCAGATGATGATACTTCTGCCAAACGTCCCTCTAAACCTATTTTACTCAGCGCCACCTTCGCTAATGAACTTATCTCGGAATTAAACGCGGCCACAGTATGATTAGTGTCGTTGATAGTTCTCCTTGCAACCTCACCATGACCTATAGGTAGTATGTATCTCTTGGCACTACGTACAGCAGTGACCATCTTAGTTGAGAAAGACATGTGATGTTGATCTCTATCTTCACAATACTTTCTGTTGATTATCCTATGTGACCCAACCACAAACTTGTCACCAGTGGGGGTATCTAACCCATAGTCCCCATAAGCTACCCAACCCATGACAAACATCGAGTCGGGGGTGTACACGTAGTACCTCCTCCATAAGCCTAGAGTTCTATCACATGCAAACTTGCAGTTGTCTCGTAGTGCTTTGGATACCTCCCGTAAATATTCTAGGGGTATCATGTCAGCGGTAAGTTTACTCTCGTCAATGTTCTTACTTACTGCCTTACCTCCTCTAAACGTAAAGACAGCAAAGGTGCTGTCCTCCCTCATTACGTCTGCGTATTCTTCTAAGTGTTCTACTAGTGGTGCATTACTCATAATGTTTCTCCGATTGGTAGGGAATGTCCCTACGGTTAGTCTTTGTATTCTTGAAACTTTTCAGTGAACCCTGCTAGGTCATTAATCCATGTGTTGAACGCGGCTCGGAATTTCTTGGTGTCGGCTGTTAGGCTCTCTTCCCCAGTTCCTGTCATGCAACCTAGTCGGTGATCCCATTTACGTTCTCTAACCTTCCCTTGATAACCTATTAAGAAGTGTACTAATAGGTCAACCCTATCTTCGTGTTCGCTATTACTTATAGCTTGCCTAAAGTTAACCATGCAATCCCTGCTATTCCCTGTATACGCGCTTACCTTCTGCCTTACTTTGTGGTTCTCCATCCAATCGTATACCCTGCCTGAGTCCAGTATAGGTGTCATGTCCCACGCCCAATGTAAGAAGTCGGATATGTCATCTTTGAAGGGGGCTTTCTCTTCCTTGAGGATTCGTGTACGCATTACAGGTTTGGGGTGCGGCTTACTTGTTAAACGCCACGCACACTGAGGTGTATGTGCATCTTTGAACACTACAGTCTTGTCTTTGTCCTTGGGTAGGTAGTGCCGATCACCCCTGTGATTAACGTATTGCTTACCACTATCAACCACAAATATCATACCACTAGGCATACAGCGGTGTAGGAATGAGTACCTACTGTTGTGGCAATAGTCACCATCCCCATTACGAAACTCTACTACGCTGTTGTTGTTATCAGTCAGAGTCCACGTCACTGCGGCCTCCTCTATCTGCTCCTCCTCTGTCTTGTACCAGTTGTAACTAGAGTACTTCTCTTCATGCATATCATTTAGTAACACGTAGCACTTGGGTGATACCTTTACTATCCGCTCCCACTTACGTCTGCGGTCACCTAACGGCACTATCTTACTGCCCCTGATAGGTTTGGTGTTATTGTATAGACGCTCTGCGTCCGCGAAACTACTGATATTAAAGTTGTACATCGCCATAACATTTCTCCGATTGGGTAGGGACGTTCCCTACTATTAAGTAAGCATTCAAATGTATATTCAAATGTATATTCAGCATATGTTCCGCTGTACGCAGTCCACGTATGCCATGTCACTTCCTATTGCGTATAATGCAAACACTAGTACTGCTAACAGTATGTGCTTGATGTTGTCTGCTCTATCCTTGTCCATAAGTTATCCCCGTTGCCGCCCACTCTTTAACCCAAGACTTAAACTTGTTACCCTCAAGCCGACTATACTGGTCTGCGGTAAGGTAATACTTCACCCCTTTGGCGTCTTCTATGTGGCAACTAATCGCCACATAATCTACATCCCCCCATGTGCCTACGTTCCTAGTGGTTACTACCCTGTCACAAGGAAAGGTAGCGTCAGGAAATAAAGACCTTACGTAAATACTATTATTTAGTTCCTTACGTAACCCTGCCGCCTTATCTTGTTTGTCCGATATACTCTGTATTAGTGCTTCCATAAGTTACCCCTGTTGTATCCGTTGCCATGCACGCATCACCGTACTCACATCGTTGCGGTCATAGTCAGTGTCCACTGGTGTGTCACGTACATGCTCATAGTAAAAAGCTAGTGCCTCATCTACAGTATCTATAGCCTCTGACCAATCCATCTTGTGCTCCTCTTGCGTTGCGAACTCCGATGGTATTAAGTCGGCTGAATCCCACTTCTTGCCTCTACTCATAACAATTTCCTCTTTAGCCATGCTCCTGATAACTTCTCAGTGGGTGTGGTGTACACGCTAACAACCTGCTTCTGCTTAGACCAACTAGTGTCTATCTTTGACCCGAACTGGGTGTCCTTCTCTATCGGGCGTAGGTGTGTGTCGTGTACCTCGTGTACTCTGCGTAGTCTATGTGACATAGTAGTCGCGCTTATGCCCGACGCTTTAGCGTAGTCACCTGACGTATACATATGTCCTGTTGATAAGTCAGGGTGAGACCCCCTGAATACAATTAGTCTTGCCGCCATTACATGTCCCTCGCTTTTATGTGTACTCGCTTACCTACGTCTGGGTTAGCGTGCTCGTTGTCCAATATAGTCCACAGCACAGGGCAAGTCCACGTACCCCAACCACCGTACAGATAACCATCAGTAAGCACGACAACTGCGGATGGGGATATCTGATTCTCTCGCATGTACTCAGTAACACATCTAACATCAGTACCCCCACCGTCACGCGGCTTAGTAGAAGCAATCATCTGATCTAGCTCGTGCATCTCGTACACCTCATCACGTACCACCTCACTGCCCCAGTAGAGTACGCGTACCCTGTTAGGTTTCACAGTCTCTAGTATGCTCTTGGCTTCGGTAAGCATCACAGTAATCTCACGCTGTCCGATGGAGCCTGACGTGTCAGGGGCAAGTACCAACTCCTCGATTGTCTCGCTAATGCCACTAGGCATGTACACACCCTGACTTATGAACCTACGGTTAGGTCTTGCGTATGTAGCGTAGTCATTACCCACACATGTGTTACTAACAAACTCACGTAGTACATCACGCCAATCAACCTGCACCTTGAGTAGATCGTCAAAGTTACGCGAACCATCTCCACCTGCCTTACCTGCGGTCAACGCACCCTGTCGTATTGCCTCGTCTATGTCACGTTCTAAGTCCTTGGTTTCTTGTTCGGACAGAGACTCTGCACCTTCCCAATCATGCTCGTCGAACCCTGCATTAGTAGGGGATTCCCTACCCTCGTCGGTTTCGGCGATACCAGTTCCTCCCGCGCCGGAGGGCTGTCCATCACCTTCTCCTGACTCGTTACCCTCTGGGTCGTTACCTTGCTCTCCCCCGGTGGGTTGCTCCTCATATAATATATCGAACACTTGGGCAGTATCCATGTCGCGGAATCGCTCGTCCAACAGTACACCCTTGGGTGGTACAGCAAACCCATCTTGATTCTCATCCACGATCTTGAGGTTGATAACGTAATCCATAGACATGTTCGCTATCATTGCATCTATCTTCCACAGATACTTCCACGTATCAAGGTGACGGTATAGCTTGTGATACTCCTCATGCAGTACCACGAACCGTAACTCTGCATCGGTAAGGTTAGATATAAACTCCCGACCAAACTTACAGTCACGTCCGTTGGTACATGCGGTTGGTATACTCTCGTCGATAGTCTTAGTACCTATCATCACCACCCCTGCTAGGGCCACATACTTGGGGTGACCCATGATCTTGACAACTGCCTTGGACAGTCGCTCTTCTCCTGTTAACTCGTTTCTACCTAGTAACATACGTCTCTCCTTTAGTACCACAGGTTCTTAAAACACCGCTGTAGGTCGAGGTAGGGAGGTTCCCTACCATTTTGTGTGTCCGTCTAATTAATACCCTGACTTGCTTACGCTCTCGCTTGGTTAGTAAGCGTGCAAGGTATCCTCTGGTCGCACGGATTTGCTTGCTGTCCTTCATTTCTTATCAGCCGCAAACATGTAACCGTTCTCCCTCGCCCATACCGTGAACTTACCGTTGGTCAATACAATCTTACGGTGGGGGTATCTGTCATGCCTAGCGGTCTGAACAAACAAGCCTTGCGCTTCCTTGTCTAGTCGCACCATGTATGTCATCCACGCATCTACCCAATCACGTCCCATAGTCTGAGCCGCTTTGTACACGACCATACATACTGCGGCAGGGGCGGTGGGTACCTTGGCGTTGGTGGGGTCTGCCTTGATAGACTCTAGGCTAGGTAGTTGGTCACCTATCTTGATGTACGCCATTAAGTCCATAGCGCCACGCGAACCTATCGCACCTATAAGAGAAGCTGTTAGCAGGTTGTCCCCTAGGTGTTCCCGTTGCAACATAATGTCAGACACACAATGTAGTGAACGGCCTGTAACAAACTGCTCACTCGATGGTGCTTGTGGGTGGAATACATAGGGGTTGTCTTCTGGGTTGGGTATGTCTTGGAAGTCATGGAACAACTGAGGGTTGTCCTTGGCCCAACCACACAGTACAGGGTCAAGCCCATTAGGTATGGCGAAGTCTTGCAACCACTCCATGTTGTTAGGTTTCTTGAGCCGCAATAAGATTAGACGGTTGCGTGCGTGGGCAGGTAGCATGTCACCCACGTTCTCTGCACCTAGGTTGGTAGTAGCAAACACGATAGAGTCAGGGTGTAGTGTGTAGCTACCGATCTTACGTTCTAACAGTATACGCAGTAGTGAGTTCTTGATGTCACGTTCTGCCTTACCAAACTCATCCACCATCAGTATGATGGGCTTGTCGTAGTGTGCGCCCAACTCCTCGTTGGTCAGGTATGTCACGTACCCCTGACCGTTATCCATACGTGCTATGTTAGGGATAGCTACGTCACCTGACACCTTGGTGGTACAGTCAAAGTAACATGCTATGTGATTCGGAAACCTAGCCGCTAGTGTGTGTAGCATACTAGTCTTGCCGCTACCTATCGGCCCTTCTACTAGTACAGTCCGCTTACCGCCTACGACTGCTATCAGGTCTTCGGCTTCTCGCATTGTTGTTGCATACATTTGTTGTGCGTTCATAATATTTCTCCGGTTGGGTAGGGATGCTCCCTACTGTTATAGGTCAAGGGATGGTAAGTTGAGGATGATGTCATCTATAGACGCTTTGGTTTCGGCACGCAGGGTGGCTGACATTCTCAGTCCGTCCGTTGTCACACCATACATAGTGTCCTCGAACTTCTTGTATATGGCCTCCTGCTGACTGTCTCCTGTCACGTTACACGCGGCTAGTAGGTCTAGAATAATCATTGCTTCATCGACCATGCTGTCGTGTATAGGTAGTGCGCCTGTATTGCTTACCTTCTCGCCCACCTCTGCTACACGCAGTCGTTCGGACATACGTAGTGCTAGCTTGTGAACACGCTTCCACATATTGTCCATAGCCCCATTGAACCTAGCGTTGTGGTGTTTGTTCATGTGCTCCTTGAGTAGCGCGGCTTGCTCTTCTCCCACGTTGACACGGAAGTCTTTGGGGTCATTGATAGCCTCGTATGATATGCGGAACGCGAACTTGCTACGTATAGTTGCTTCACTAGGGTAGTCTGATAGATCAAACAGGTCACCGATACGCGCCTGTGCTCTGCTGACCTCCCACGAATAGTTGTTACAGAACTCCTCTACCATGCGATCAAACTCCATCTGCATGTCAGTCATCGTCTCGTGGTACTTCATGTACATCGCTGTTGTTAACATCCTATGGCCTAGGTCATTCCAAGGTAGCGTCATAGCATAATGCATGTTACGTGCGTTGTTCGCTAGTGAGGTAAGCGCCTTGAGTGCAGGGCTATCTCCTAGTAACATCTTGTGTACTGTCGCAGTGTCCTCGTCCATAAAGTTGTCTGCTACCACCTTGGCGGATGCCTTCTTATCTGTCTTACGTCCTACCCACTTACTGCATGTGTGCTCCACTAGCATAGCGGATGAACTGATTGATGGTGTGCTGATTTCTGGTGCTTGGTCTAACATAGCTAAGTTAGTCATGGTTACTTCTCCGAGTTGGTAGGGAATTCCCTACGGTTAGTTGATTCTAAATCCTCCACTATCATACCGATCATCTTCTCGCGGTTGGTAGACAGCAGGTTTATCTTGCGACGGCCTTCGACCTCTCGCTCCTTCTGATCGAAATAGTCTTTGTGTATGGCAAACATCTCTCGTAGTTGCTCATCTATATCTTGCTCAAACATTGTAGTCATAACATTTCTCCGATTGGGTAGGGACGTTCCCTACTGGTTATTTAACGTCGCGCACAGTGCGCTTCCCCCGTAATGGGATTACCATTATAACATGTTTACAGTATGGTGTCAAATCGTACCACATAGCGCGTAAACGTAGCTAATAGTGTAATGTAATGTAATGTTACATAATGTTACGTTGTGGGGTCGTGTAAGCTATTGATAAACCTAGAATGTTACAATGTGACGTTTATGAGGGAAATATATGGGGAAATAAATAAGCTGACAAAGGGGAAGAGAATTTGTCACAGTTAAAAACAGATTCCTACACCGTCTATATATTTTCCTAAAAATGTCACATTATTAAATATATATATTATACCTACTATTAGACAGTGTTCGATAGGAAGAGTCTGTAACTATAGTTGGCTACTTGCTATTATAACTCACGGATAGACGCTATCTAATATTGTGACAATTAAATGTCACATTGCGTCACAATGGCGTAACATTAGGGGGGTAAAACGTAACATTGCGCGGTAGGGACGTTCCCTACTCAAATGCTCAACGCTATTAGGGAACTGGTTTCTTGTAACACGTTAGGTAGGGCAACTCCCTACTCAAATGCTCAACGCTATTAGGGAACTGGTTTCGTACCACTTTTCTTTGGGCCAAAAAAAACCACTCAATTAAGAGTGGCTATAAGATTTCTAAAGAATGAACTGCCAGTACCTAGACGATCCTCGCATAGTGATCTATTGCGTATCAGGTCGCGCCTTACTTGATCTATATTAAAGTCTAGGTCTATACCTATATTACCTGATGCTTGTACCTTATTAATTGCTAGCAAGGCGTCGTCAATCAATTTGATCTGGGTGGATGGTTTCATAATATGTTACCTCAAAGTGGGGGGCTTTCACCCCCCTTGGTTAGTTAGTGGTTAGGTTCGATTACCATGGCCGCGATTACCTTACCTAGCATCTGGTAGGGCTTGCCACCTTCTGCCAGTTCATCCTGCTTTGCTATTGCCTCGAACTGTTTCCCTAGTGTGGCGAACGTCGTCCGTAGTCTAGTGAGAGCCTTGATATCATCAGCGGTATCTATTTCATCCTCTGTCATACTGGCTCGCTCTATAGCCTTTAGCCGTCTAGTAATCGCTCCCCTTGTATCCTTTAGCTTACTAGCCGCCTGCTTCTTTGCGTTAGTTACCGCGGCTTTCATGGGGTTGACTGAACCATCTGGTAACTTCTTAGGGATGGTATCGTTATCCATCGCGGCCAGCTCCCTGATGTTCTTAGGTAGCATGGTTTCATGTACTGCCAGTAGATCATTGTATAGCGGTACACTTGCAAGGCTCCCTTCCGTCTTGGGGCTGATTAGATAGGCCAACGTATCATGTGGATACTCTTTGATGAACAACGTGCACAACGTGCCTAGCTTCGACTCCCTTGTATCCTCTGCCTTGGTAGCCTTACTGTCAGCATTTACATAATCCGTAATAGCCGTAGCAATTGAAGCGGATAGTGTGGCTAGGTTTAACTCTGTATTAATAGTCATAATAATATTTCCGTAGTTGGTAGGGAATTCCCTACTGGTTAAGTTACTACACCGAGCGACACCATTGCCGCTTGATGGGTCTATTGTAACATGTTATCAGGAATACTACCGATACTAGACCCTACCCGCCCCCCATGACCCGATCAGGTCAGACGGGACTCCCCATGTTATATGTATTACTAATCTGGGTGAATAAATCGTTATTTTTTGAGTTTGGTACCCCACCCCCCTCTTGAGGCCGTACCCCCCACCTTGTTTTTGAAACGCCTTGTTAAAAAAATTTTGTACCTATAAACTCAAGGACATGGATGAAATAGATAGCGCAACATCTAAGGGACGTATAGGAGAATGTTTACTAACCTACTTGCTAGAAAAGTGTGGGGTAGAGTGCCACCACGTAGATCGTTCCGGCGTAGACCTATGGTGCCAGTCACGGAACAAGGATGTATTTACCGTGCAGGTAAAGTCCGCTAACGTAAGTTCTAGCAGACCTAAATACTCTTTTAATGTAGCCACAACTAAGACCGCAGACTTCTACGTGTTCGTGGCTTTAGACTTAGAACAAGTAATCGTAAAACCAGTATCAGAGGTAACAGCTAAAACAACCTTACGAATAGCAATAGGGGACTTTACTGAGGAAGAATCTAAGCGAGGACTAGACTTATTAAGCAATTTTAAAAAGGAAGACCATCTTCCATAGCAATAAGAAGAATCCCTGCTACGAAAATAACACAGAAAGAAATAAGAAACATAGAAAAGCAAATCACAAAAGTAACCTTAGTAGTTAGTACATCGTTGGAAGAGACCATATTATAGGCGTGTAGCCCCATAACAGGAAATGCATAGTACTGATTAAGGTCATACCACAAAAGGTATGGGTTGTTTGCTTGTACATACAAACTAATTATGGTACAAAGACACCTCGGTGAATAACCTGCGATTGATAAATGACTTTATCCCTAGAACCAGAGCTAGGCGTACCTCTATCTAAGGTTGCGCGTAAGCTAGATTTAAAAGAAAGGACAGCGGCGGCATCTAATACCGCTTTAGATTTGGCTGAATACGGGCTAGACTTGCTGCCCAACAAAGAAGATAAGGACGTAGCCTCTAAACTAGCGTCTTCGTATGCCGCTGACCCCGGAAAAACCTCCAAGACTGCTAGCTCTGTACGCATGTCTACCTTGACTCCAGCTTCAATAGTACTTACAGATAAGATACTAACCGAATTTGGTCGTTCAGTTGTAGAGAACTCGATGCAGATTAGGCACCTAGTTACTAATAAGCTGTTATTAGAGACAGAAAACCCTGACCCTCGCACTAGAATACGTGCTTTAGAGTTGTTAGGTAAGATTTCAGACGTAGGGTTGTTCGCTGAGAAGTCAGAAATAACGGTTACGCACCAGTCAACGGACGATTTGAAGGCAAAACTACGTACTAAGCTAGAGAAACTAGTAAATCCTGTACTAACAACCGACCAAGAAGTAGTTTTAGATGGGGAAGTTATCAACGTAGATGCCGAATTAGGTATAAGTGAAGAGCTTTACGACGATGATTGAGGCCGTTCCCGACTTTTCTGAGGAAGATGTCCAAAAAATGTTGGATAACCTAGATTCTTTTTCGGGAGATGAGGTAGCAGAGATAGATAAATTAGTAGATGAGCTAGCTACACGCAAACAAAACCAGCTAGCCTACGATGATTTAATAGAATTTTGTAAAGCAATGATGCCAGACTTCATTGTGGGTAGGCATCACCGCATTTTAGCGGACTTATTGATGGAAATTGAGCGTGGAGACAAGGATAGAGCGGCTGTAAACATCCCTCCTAGGCATGGTAAGTCCCAATTAGTGTCTATTTTCTTTCCAGCATGGTATTTAGGGCGTAATCCGAACAAGAAAGTGATGATGGTGTCACACACAACCGACCTTGCAGTAGATTTTGGTCGTAAAGTACGTAATTTAATCTCTACACCCGACTATCAGGCCATATTTCCTACAGTAAAGCTAGCTAGTGACTCTAAATCAGCAGGTAGGTGGAATACTAGCGTAGGTGGAGAGTATTATGCGTGTGGTGTTGGCTCTGCATTGGCAGGTCGTGGTGCTCACTTACTGCTTGTAGATGACCCACACTCTGAGCAAGACGTGATTAATGGTAACTTTTCGGTGTTTGAGAAGGCGTACGAGTGGTATACGTTTGGTGCTCGTACACGTCTGATGCCGGGGGGTAGTGTAGCTATCATCCAAACTAGATGGCATATGGACGACCTGACAGGGCGTGTGGTTAAGGATATGGCTCACAACGAGCGGGCTGACCAGTTTGATGTCATTGAGTTCCCCGCGATACTAGAGTTTGAGGATGAGGATGGGGGGTTAATAGAGAAGCCCCTGTGGCCTGAGTTCTTTGACCTTGAGGCGTTGCTTCGTACCAAGGCATCTATGCCTGTATTCCAGTGGAATGCACAGTATCAGCAGAAACCCACCGCCGAAGAAGCATCTATAGTAAAAAGAGAGTGGTGGAACGAGTGGGAGAAGGACGCTCCTCCAGCTTGTGAGTATATAATCATGTCACTTGATGCTGCGGCAGAGAGACACAACCGCGCCGACTTTACAGCATTAACTACGTGGGGGGTATTTCTAAATGAGGAGACTTCAGCGTATAATATAATATTGCTAAACAGTATAAAACAGCGTATAGAGTTCCACGAGCTGAAAGAACTAGCCATGAGCGAGTACGCAGACTGGGAACCAGACTCGTTTATAGTGGAGAAAAAGAGTTCCGGTGTTGCATTATACCAAGAAATGAGGAGAATGGGGCTACCTGTGTCCGAATATACTCCTCATAGAGGGTCAGGGGACAAGTTAGCACGTCTAAACGCCGTATCTGATATTGTAGCATCTAGGTTATGTTGGGTTCCTCAGACTAGATGGGCAGAAGAAGTAGTAGAAGAGATAGCTGGATTCCCCTTTATGAGTAACGATGACTTGGTGGATTCTACAGTTATGGCACTTATGCGGTTTAGACAAGGTGGCTTTATACGCCTCCCCACTGATGAACCAGAAGAACAACAATATTTTAAACGTCGCGCTAGCGGGTTTTATTAAGAGGTTAGATCATGGCAATTGAGAAAGGTGTATACGCTGCCCCCAAGGGTGTAGAGGAAGTATCCGAAGGTATCGAGGGAGAGATGGTCGATCAAGAATTAGAGATCGAGATTGTTAATCCTGACATGGTAACTTTGTCCGATGGAAGCGTAGAAATTACCCTTATGCCCGGAAATGATGTCATTGGTGGTAGCTTTGATAGTAACCTAGCCGAAGAGTTAGAAGAAGATTACCTAGCATCTCTTGCGACTGATCTTATAGAGATGGTAGATTCTGACGTAGATAGCCGAAAAGATTGGGCTGATACTTATGTTAAAGGTCTAGATATTGTTGGCTTTAAGTATGAGGAAAGAACTACTCCTTGGGAAGGTGCTTGTGGAGTTAACTCTACTGTTTTGTCTGAAGCAGCTATCCGTTTCCAAGCGGAGACAATGAGTGAGACTTTTCCTGCGGCTGGCCCAGTTCGTGTAAAAGTATTAGGACAAGAGACACAAGAAAAAGATGACGCCGCTCAACGTGTAAAAGCGGACATGAATTACGAGCTTACCGAGAACATGGTTGAGTATCGTCCAGAACACGAGCGTATGCTATATAGCCTAGGACTCGCAGGATCAGCGTTTAAGAAGGTTTACTTTGATCCTAACCTAGGCAGACAAACCGCTATCTATATACCCGCAGAAGACGTTATCGTGCCCTACGGATGCTCTAATATAGAGTCCGCTGAACGTGTTACACACATCATGCGTAAGACCAAAAATGATCTACGTAAGTTGCAAGTAAATGGGTTTTATCGAGACATAGAGTTAGGTGAACCCCAAACATTCCATACTGACATTGAAGAAAAGAAAGCTGAAGACGGTGGGTTCTCTCTTACTGATGATGATCGTTATGCTATGTACGAGATTCATGCTGATCTTGTTATTGAAGGTGTAGATGATTCTGATGATGATATAGCCAAGCCATATGTAGTTACTATAGAGAGAGGCAGTAACGAGATACTAGCTATTCGTCGTAACTGGAACGAAGATGATATGTTGACGTTAAAGCGTCAGCACTTCGTGCATTACGTATATGTCCCCGGATTTGGCTTCTACGGCCTTGGATTGATTCACATAGTTGGTGGGTACGCTAGAGCCGGAACCTCGCTTATACGGCAACTGGTGGACGCTGGTACCCTGTCCAACCTTCCGGGGGGCTTAAAGTCTCGTGGGCTGCGTATTAAAGGTGATGACTCTCCGATTGAGCCGGGAGAGTGGAAAGATGTTGATGTACCATCAGGTAGCATCCGCGAAAATATTATGCCCCTTCCTTATAAGGAGCCAAGCCAGACTCTGCTCGCATTACTAAATCAGATTACCACTGAAGGTCGTCGTTTAGGTGCTATCGCAGATATGAATATTTCTGATATGTCTGCAAATGCGCCAGTAGGTACCACACTAGCTTTGCTAGAACGTACACTTAAACCAATGGCTGCGGTACAAGCCCGCGTACACTATGCTATGAAGCAAGAGTTTAAAATGCTCAAGTCTATAATGGCTGAGTATGCTCCCGCTGAATATGATTACCAGCCTCTTAGAGGCGAAATGTCTGCACGTAAGTCAGACTACGCTATGGTCGATGTAATACCTGTAAGTGACCCTAATAGCTCTACAATGGCACAGCGAGTAGTACAGTATCAAGCTGTGTTACAAATGGCACAACAAGCCCCGCAGATTTATGATCTGCCGCAACTACACCGTCAAATGATTGATGTTTTAGGCATTAAGAATGCTGACAAGTTAGTCCCAACGAAAGATGATATAAAGCCAAGTGATCCTGTAAGCGAGAACATGAACGCGCTAACAGGTACCCCCATAAAAGCGTTTATATATCAAGATCACGATGCCCATATGGCAACGCACCAAGCGTTTATCCAAGACCCGATGATCGCTCAAACTATCGGACAGAATCCACAAGCACAACAAATCATGGCGGCTCTTCAAGCGCACATAGCAGAACACCTAGGATTCAAGTACCGCAAACAGATGGAAGAGAAGTTAGGAGTATCGTTACCAGCGCCTAACGACGAGATGTCTGAAGAGATGGAAGTACAATTAGCTAGAGTTATGGCTGATGCAGGTAAACAACTTACTGAGCAAAGCAAGCAAGAAGCCGCTCAGAAGCAAGCGCAAGAACAACAGCAAGACCCAGCGTTCCAGTTGCAGCAAGCGGAGCTACAGGTTAAGCAGCAAGAAGTACAACGTAAAACCCAGAAAGATCAGGGTGATATGCAAATTAAACAGTCGGAATTACAACTCAAAGCTCAGAAGACAATGGCTGATACTCGTATAGATGAAGAGAGGCTTGAGATAGATAAGCAAGAGTTGCAAATAGATGCCCAGAAAGCGGGCGCTAAACTAGCTGCGGATAGGAGAGTAGCTAGCAATAAACTTGACCTTGATTTACTAAAAGAGGCCAAAAATAAACCCAAGGAGTAAGCATGAATACCGTCTTTGACGTGCTACAGAAAAAAATCGAAGAAGATATTTCTTCCGCAACAGAATTTCTAGGTAATGGAGGAGCTAAAGACTTCGCTCAGTACAAAGAAATAACAGGGATGCTACGAGGTCTCACTTCCTGTTTGAACCATGTAAATGACCTTTCGCGAAATTATTTGGATGATGACAATGACTGATATAGATAAAGAAATAACGGAAGAAGAGTTAGAGAACCAACTACCAACTCCTGTAGGTTATAGAGTATTAGTAGCTATGCCAGAAGTAGAGGATACGTACGGTGAAAGCGGCATCATAAAATCTAGCAAAGAAGTACAGATGGATACAGTAATGTCTACCATCGGGCTTGTACTAGATATGGGCAGCCAAGCCTATTCAGATAAAGATCGTTTTCCTACTGGCCCTTGGTGTAAACAAGGAGACTACGTAATGTTCCGTATGAATACTGGAACGCGGTTTAAAGTTAATGGTGTTGAATACCGTCTTATGAACGACGATTCAATTGAAGCTGTAGTAAGCGATCCTCGTGGCGTTACACGAGTGTAAGGAGTAATATATGGGTTTTCAAAAAGTAGAGTTTGATTTTCCTGATGAGCAGGAGAACAATAAAGATAAGATCGAGATAGAGGCTACTGATGCAGTAGAGATAGATTTATCTGGTAAAAAAGAAGCAAAAGATTACAAATCAGATGAAGATGATTACGAGGTTGAAGTTGTCAATGACGTACCTAAATCTGATCGCAATGTAAAAGGTGATCTCAAAAAACCTTCTACTCCTCCAGCAGATGTTACAGATGAGGAATTAGAAGACTATTCTGAGAAAGTCCGTAATAGGATTAAACATTTTAGTAAAGGCTATCACGACGAGAGACGAGCTAAAGAACAAGCTAACCGAGAAAGACAGGAGTTAGAAAACTTAGCTAAAAATCTTGTTGAAGAGAATAACAAGTTAAAGGGTACGGTAGATAAAAACCAAACCGTCTTGTTAGAGCAAGCTAAAAAGACTGCCGCCGGAGAAATGTTAATAGCAAAACGCGCATACAAACGAGCGTATGAAGCGGGTAATGCGGACAAAGTTCTTGAAGCCCAAGAAAAGATGACCGCCGCTAGCATAAAATCGGATAAGTTAAAGAATTTTACCCCTCCTGCTTTACAATCGGAGGAGGATCAGGTACAACTACCAGAACGAAATATACCTCAACAACCCGCAGTAGATGATAGAGCCGCAGACTGGGCTAAAGAAAATACTTGGTTTGGTAGCAATAAATCCATGACTGGATATGCTATGGGGTTACATGAAGAACTTGTTACAGATGGGATAGACCCTTCTAGTGACGAATACTACGAGACTATAAACTCTCGTATGCAAAAGCTGTTCCCTGACAATTTTGAAGGGGATACAGAGGAAACTGAGTATAAACGACAGTCAAATGTGGTTGCACCCGCTACGCGGAGCACGGCACCTAAAAAGGTGCGATTAACGCAAACACAGGTAGCTATTGCTAAAAAACTTGGGGTTCCATTAGAACTATACGCCAAAAAGGTTGCTGAAGAGATGAGGAGAATATAATGGCTGAGAACAGAATTAACCGTGAGAACGTCACCCGTGAAAAAACGGCCCGCAAAAAGGCTTGGATGAAGCCGGAGGTTTTGCCTTCGCCGCACGAAGAGCCGGGCTACGTATTTCGTTGGATTCGTGTAAGCACACAGGGTAATGTAGATGCCACAAATCTATCTTCAAAACTGCGTGAAGGTTGGGAGCCAGTAAAGGCATCGGATCACCATGAGATAACTATGGTCACTACTGAAATCGAAAGGTTTAAGGACAATGTAGTAATCGGAGGGTTGATGTTGTGTAAGGCTCCAAAAGAATTGGCTGAAGAACGAAATGAGTACTATGAAACTCAAACTAAGTCTCAAATGCAGTCAGTTGATAACAGCTTCATGCGGGAAAATGATCCACGTATGCCGTTATTTAATGAACGGAAATCGAAAGTTACCTTCGGTAAAGGTAGCTAAAAATAAATTTAATTGGAGTAATTTAAAATGGCTAATATTGCCGCACCATACGGGCTAAAGCCTGTAAAACGTGCTGACGGCCTGCCTTATGCAGGTGCTACTACTCAGTACTTGATTGATCCTGCCGGAGAAGCTACTAACATCTTCAACGGTCAGGTTGTGTTTATCGGAGCTGATGGATACATCGCTATCGCTACTGGTACTGGCGCTAATGCTGGAAATCAAGCGTTCCCAGTTGTAAACGCATTTACTGGCGCTTTAGGCGTATTTGTTGGGTGTGAGTATGTAAATGCTCAAGGTCAGTTGATCTTCGCTCAATACTATCCTTCTGGCACTACTGGTGTTGTTAAGGCTTACGTTGTTGACGATCCAAACGTATTGTTTCAAGTTCAGATGGACGGTGCTATTGACCAGTCTGATATTGGCGCTAACACGTTCTTCGCCGCAGCCCAAAGCACTGCTACTGGTTCTACTGCTACTGGTAACTCTACAAGCGCAGTTGAATCTACTACTGTAACAACCACTGCGGCATTCAGAATTGTTTCTGCCGTTTCCCCTATAGCTGATTTGTTTCCTGATGTTCTTGTTAAGTTCAACGTCGGATACAACAGTTCAACTAACGCCGTAGGTCTATAAGGAGCTAACTAATGGCTATTTCAAGAGCGCAGTTATTAAAAGAGCTACTCCCCGGACTGAATGC
>Ga0208814_1000366_pt1 | contig 30145 bp, 28 predicted proteins | sample MalvirAntarct_55_FD_184253 | JGI IMG/M metagenome (GOLD analysis project Ga0208814, IMG submission 184253) | Marine viral communities from the Global Malaspina Expedition - Malaspina viral metaG Antarct_55 (SPAdes) (version 2) | ecosystem: Environmental > Aquatic > Marine > Oceanic | place...
CGCCACGATTGTCAGCCATCTGCCTTTCTCCTTTGTTTTTGTGAATACAAGGCGCGACGGGAGGTCACGCGGGCTTGTAGTGGAGCTATGAAATTGCGACCGGGACCTACAGCACCACCGTTCGGTTGGCGTGCAGGAATACCCGGCGTTCGAGGAAATAGCCGACCGCCTTGGCCAGGGTCAGGCATTCAATGTCGCGGCCCTTGGCGATCAGGTCTTCGGGATAGTGGGTGTGGTCCACCGGCTCGACGCCCTGGGCGATGATCGGCCCTTCGTCGAGGTCGTTATTGATGAAGTGCGCGGTGGCGCCGACCAGCTTGACGCCTTTCTGGTAGGCCTGATGGTAGGGCTTGGCGCCCTTGAAACCGGGCAGCAACGAGTGGTGGATGTTGATGGCACGGCCATCGAGCGTGCGGCACAACTCGGGGGAGAGCACCTGCATGTAGCGGGCGAGCACTACAAGCTCCGCGCCGCTGTCCTCGATCACCTGCAGCACCTGACGCTCCTGAGCCTGCTTGTCGCGCGGATCGAGCGGGAAGTGGTGATAGGGAATGCCATGCCAGCGCGCCAGGGGCTCGAGATCCGGGTGGTTGGAGACAACTGCAGCGATCTCCATCGGCAGCTGGCCGATGCGCTGGCGGTACAGCAGATCGTTCAGGCAGTGATCGGACTTGGAGACCATGATCACCACCTTGGCCCGGTAGCCCGGCGGTGTCAGCTCGGTGTGCATCCCGAAGGGTGTGACACGCTCGATCAGCCCGGCGCGGAACTGCGACTCGTCGAACCCCTCCGGCGCGCGAAACTCGACGCGGATGAAGAATCGGCTGACCAGGCGATCATCGAAGCTGTGGTGCTCGGTGACGTAGCAGCCCTGTTCGAAGAGGTAGCGGGTCACCACATCGACCGTGCCGAGCAGGCTCGGACTGTGTGCGGTAAGGATCCAGGTGTCGGGCGTGCGGCTCATGGTTATCTCCCAAGCGGGGCGGGCATCGGTGGGCGTGTGGCTCACGCGTCAGCCGTCCCTTTCTGGTTGGCCGGGGTGGACGAGCGCGTCGGCCACCCCGGCGACATCACGCCTCGATCGCCATCCCGTACTCGGCGCTGGCATCCTGCAACCAGAGCCAGATGTAGTCGGCGAAGCTGCGGCGCACCAGTAGTTCCCAGACTTCCTCACCGGTACGCCGGATCACCAGCTGGCTCTTGGCGAAATGGGTGCCCACGGCCTTGCCCACCGGGAAGTTGCTCGGGTGCACGTCGTAGGGTGTCGACTTCATCAGCAGCTCGCGGGCCTTTTCCCCGGAGAGCTCTATCAGGGTTTGCCCGCCGCTGACATTGACCACCTGGATGTGCTGGCCGGCCAGCGCGTCGCGCAGGCGCTGTTCGGTGGCGAATTCCTCGCCCTGCGGCACGATCAGCAGCCACTCGTCCGGGCCCATCCACTGCAGCGAGGTCTCGCCGTTGGCCACCAGCGTCAGCGCGACCGGCAGTTCCATTCCGAGCGCCTGGTTAACGCCTTTGACGAAGGCCGGGTCGTGGGCATCGCCGCGCAAGGTCAGGTGCCCGCGCAGCTTCTTTTCCCGCAGGCGAATGCCGGCGCCAGCACGGCCCTTGCCGACCAGCTCTGTCAGGCCGGCATGGTGCAACGGCGATTGCCCCTGGATGTTGTCCGGGCGTTGTTTGTACACGTTCACTGCGGTCATGGTTTACCTGCCTGGCGCCGTGCGGCGCCGTAGAATTCCGGGTGTACCGAGCGTGAGGCTGGCGCGCCAGCCTCACGTTCACCTCACACGTTCTGCCGCTCGCCTTTCGGGTCGTAGAACACCGAGCTGACGATCTCCGCTTCGATCACGCTGCCATCGACCAGCGGTGCGTAGACTCGCTCGCCGATGCGCTTGAGGCCGCCCTTGACCAGGGCCATGGCGAAGGAATAACCCATGGCTGCGCTCATGTAGCTGGAGGTCACGTGGCCCACCATGGTCATCGGGATGGGCTGCTTGGGATCGAATACCAGCTGCGCGCCCTCGGGCAGTACCTTCTTCGGATCCAGCGGCTTCAGGCCGACCAGCTGCTTGCGGTTTTCCTTGAGGCAATCCTCGCGGTTCATGCCACGCCAGCCGATCCAGGAGAACGGCTTGGTACGGCCGACACACCAGCCCATGTTCAGGTCGTCCGGGGTCACCGAGCCATCGGTGTCCTGACCGACGATGATGAAGCCCTTCTCGGCGCGCAGGACGTGCATGGTCTCGGTGCCGTAAGGCGTCAAACCATGCTTCTTGCCTGCCTCGATGACCTGCTCCCACACATCCAGCGCATAGTCGGCCTGGACGTTGACTTCGTAACTCAGCTCACCGGTGAAGGAGATGCGGAAGACCCGTGCTGGCACGCCGCCTACCTTGCCTTCCTTCCAGGTCATGAACGGGAAGGCGTCCTTGTCCAGGTCGATGTCGGTGACCTCGGCCAGCAGCTTGCGGCTGTTGGGGCCGGTCAGGGTCATGGTCGCCCAGTGGTCAGTGACCGAGGTGAAGTACACCTTCAGCTCCGGCCACTCGGTCTGGTGGTAGATCTCCAGCCATTTCATCACCCGTGCAGCGCCGCCGGTGGTGGTGGTCATCACGAAGTGGTTGTCGGCCAGACAAGCGGTCACGCCGTCGTCGAAGACCATGCCGTCTTCTTTGCACATCAGGCCGTAACGGGCCTTGCCCACGTCCAGCTTGGTCCAGGCGTTGGTGTAGACGCGGTTGAGGAACTCTCGTGCGTCCGGACCCTGGATGTCGATCTTGCCGAGGGTCGAGGCGTCGAGGATGCCCACCGCGTTACGCACAGCGAGACATTCGCGGGCCACGGCGGCATGCAGGTCTTCGCCCTTCTTGGGGAAATACCAGGGGCGTTTCCACTGACCGACGTCTTCAAACTCGGCGCCATTCTTGACGTGCCAGGCCTGCATGGCGGTGTAACGCTTGGGCTCGAACAGCCCGTAGGTGTGAGGACCGGCGACCGCCCCGAAGGTAATCGGCGTGTAGTTCGGCCGGAACATCGTGGTGCCCATCTCGGCGATGCTGATGCCCATCGAATGGGCAGCAATGGCCAGACCATTGATGTTGCCGAGCTTGCCCTGGTCAGTACCGAAGCCCAGTGCGGTGTAGCGCTTGACGTGCTCGACCGACTCGAAGCCTTCGCTAGTAGCGATCTTGATACCGGCCGCGGTGACATCGTTCTGCAGGTCGACGAACTGCTTGGGCGCACGCTCGGTGGGCTTGTCGTGCGGGACCTGGAACAGCGCGACGCTGGCTTCCTCGACGCGCTGTTCGGCCTTCGGCACGCTGCCGCTGACTGCCTTGAAGCCGGTCTCAGCAGCCGCTGTGGCGCCCGCTTCGAAGCCGTCGGCGAGTGCATCGCCAAGGGCGAACACGCCATTCACTGCGCCAGCGCAGGTGCGCTGCTGGAAGCCCTCGCCCGGCACAAAGGCCAGGAGGTCTTCACGCCAGACCGGGCGACCGCCAAGGTGCGATGCCAGGTGGACTACCGGGCTGTAACCGCCGGAGCTGGCGATCAGATCGCAATCGACCACTTCGCCTTGGCTGACGACCTTGTGGCTGGCCAGGTCGATGGCGCAGATGCGCGCCCCGGTGACCCGCTTGCTGCCGCGCGCTTCGACCACCGCACTGCCGGCGAGAATGCGAACGCCACGACGACGTGCTTCCTCGACCCAGGCGCCATGCGGGTTGCTGCGTGCATCGGCTACCGCAACCACTTTATGGCCAGCGTCCAGCCAATCGAGCACCGCCCGGTAGGCGTAGTCATTGTTGGTCGACAGTACCAGCTGGCGGCCGGGTACTACGCCGTAGCGGCGCACGTAGGTGGAGACCGCATCGGCGAGCATGTTGCCGGGCACGTCGTTGTTCGAATACACCAGCGGACGCTCGTGAGCACCCGTGGCCAGCACGACGCGCTTGGCTCTAACGCGGTGCATGCGCTGACGTATCATCCGCTGACCCAGGGCGCCCTTGGGCGCGACTTCACCGAGGTGGTCGGTCAAACGCTGATGAATGGTCAGGAAGTTGTGGTCGTGGTAGCCGTTCACGGTGGAGCGTGGCAGCAGCGTCACTTCCGGCATTTTTTCCAGTTCAGCAATCACGCTGGCAGCCCATTCAGCGGCGGGTTTGCCATCCAGGGTCTCACGGGTGGCGAGCAGGCTGCCGCCGAACTCTTCCTGTTCGTCGGCCAGGATCACGCGTGCACCACTGCGACCGGCGGCCAATGCCGCAGCCAGTCCAGCCGGGCCAGCACCGACTACCAAGACATCGCAATGCTGGTTGAGGTGATCGTAGCGGTCAGGATCATTCTCCGTGGGCGCGCGGCCCAGACCGGCGGCCTTACGAATGTATTTCTCGTAGGTCAGCCAGAGGTTTTGTGGGTACATGAAGGTCTTGTAGTAGAACCCGGGCGGCATCATCCCGCCGCCGACCTTGCCGAGAATGCCCATCAGGTCGGTGTTCACGCTCGGCCAGCCGTTCACGCTGCTGGCGGCCAAGCCTGGGTACAGCGCCTGCTGAGTGGCACGGATGTTCGGGATCTGCGCCGCTTCGGTGCTACCGATCTGCAGCACGGCATTGGGCTCTTCGGAACCGGCGGCAACGATGCCGCGCGGACGCGAGTACTTGAAGCTGCGGCCGACAACGTCGACGCCATTGGCCAGCAAGGCGGCGGCCAGGCTGTCACCGGCGTAGCCCTGGTAGGTCTCGCCATTGAAGGTGAAGGTCAGGGGCCGGTTACGGTCGATGCGGCCGCCCTGGGAAAGACGATTGACCTGGCTCATGCCTTTACTCCTTGCTCGGCAGCCTTCTTCGAGGCGAGCGATGCCTCGGTAACGCTGGGCTGTTCGCCGATCTTGTAAGTCTCGAGAATTGCGTAGCTCACCGTGTGACGGGTGACGTTGAAGTACTGGCGGCAACCCGCAGCGTGGATCCACAGCTCGTGGTGGATGCCGCGCGGGTTGTCGCGGAAGAACAGGTACTCGCCCCATTCCTCATCGGTGCAGGCGTTCGGGTCCAGCGGGCGGGGGATGTGGGCCTGGCCGCCCGCGTGGAACTCTTCTTCGGAGCGCAATTCGCCACAGTGAGGGCAGAAAATATGCAGCATGGTCGGGTACCTCCAGAAAACCTACATCCCTCCGCCGTCGGCGGAGGGGCACAAAATCAGTGTGCGACCCCAGCCGCGCCGTGTTCGTCGATCAGCGCGCCGTTGTAGAAACGCTCAATCGAAAACGCCTTGGCCAACGGGTGCATCTCGCCCTTGGCCAGGCTGGCGGCAAAGACGTGACCCGAGCCCGGCGTGGCCTTGAAGCCGCCGGTACCCCAACCGCAGTTGAAGAACAGGTTCTTGACCGGGGTCTTGGCGATGATCGGGCAGGCGTCCGGAGTGGTGTCGACGATGCCGCCCCACTGGCGGTTCATGCGCACCCGCGAGAGGATCGGGAACATCTCGACGATCGCCTGCAGGGTGTGCTCGATGGTGGGGTAGGAGCCCCGCTGGCCGTAGCCGACGTAGCTGTCGATGCCGGCGCCGATGACCAGGTCGCCCTTGTCCGACTGGCTGATGTAGCCATGCACGGCGTTGGACATGATCACGGTGTCGATGATCGGCTTGATCGGCTCGGAGACCAGCGCCTGCAGCGGATGCGACTCGAGCGGCAGGCGGAAGCCGGCCAGCTTGGCCATGTGCCCGGAGTTACCGGCCGTGACCACGCCGACGCGCTTGCCGCCGATGAAGCCCTTGTTGGTTTCCACGCCGATGCACACGCCGTTTTCCTTGCGGAAGCCGATCACTTCGGTCTGCTGGATCAGGTCGACGCCCAGGGCGTCGGCGGCGCGGGCATAACCCCAGGCCACTGCGTCGTGACGGGCGACGCCGCCGCGGCGCTGCAGCGAGGCGCCGAGGATCGGATAACGGGTGTTCTTCGAGCAGTCCAGGTAAGGGATCATCTCCGCCACCTGACGGGAATCGACCACTTCACCGTCGATGCCGTTGAGGCGGTTGGCGCTGACCCGGCGCTCGATGTCGCGCATGTCCTGCAGGGTGTGACCGAGGTTGAACACGCCGCGCTGGGAAAACATCACGTTGTAGTTGATGTCCTGGGACAGGCCTTCCCACAGCTTCATCGCGTGTTCATAGAGACGTGCCGATTCGTCCCACAGGTAGTTGGAACGCACGATGGTGGTGTTGCGCGCGGTGTTGCCACCGCCCAACCAGCCTTTCTCGATGACGGCGACGTTCTTTACGCCGAACTGCTTCGCCAGGTAGTACGCAGTGGCCAGGCCATGGCCGCCACCGCCGACGATGACCACATCGTAGACCGGCTTGGGCTTTGGATTGCGCCACATGCGCTGCCAGTTTTCGTGATGGCTGAATGAGTGCTTGAGCAGGCCGAAGCCGGAATAACGTTGCATGTCGAATGCTCCTGGAAAAACGACCGCCTCGAAGCGGTTTTGCGACTCGTAGCGGGGTCACCCCCTCAGCGATCCACCAACAACTGGCGGTGGAAGGCAGCAGCGCCTTCCACCTTTCGAATCAGCGGTACACCGGGTAGTCGGCGCACAGCCCTGCGACCTGGCGAGCCACCTGGGCCTCGACATCGTCATCACCGAGGTGATCGAGGATGTCGCAGATCCAGCCCGCGAGCTCGACGCTCTGGTCTTCCTTGAGTCCGCGGGTGGTGATGGCTGGTGTGCCGATCCGCAGCCCGGATGTGACGAAGGGTGATTGCGGGTCGTTGGGTACGGCGTTCTTGTTGACGGTGATGCCGGTGCGCCCGAGGGCCGCGTCCGCATCTTTGCCGGTGATGCCCTGCTTGATCAGGCTGACCAGGAACAGGTGGTTGTCGGTGCCGCCCGAGACCACGTCGTAGCCGCGCTCGATGAACACCTTGGCCATGGCCTTGGCGTTGTTGATCACCTGCTGCTGGTATTCCTTGAACTCAGGCTCCAGGGCTTCCTTGAAGCACACGGCCTTGGCTGCGATGACGTGCATCAGCGGGCCGCCCTGGGCGCCCGGGAAGACCGCGGCGTTGAGCTTCTTCTCGATGTCCGGGTTGGACTTGGCCAGGATCAGGCCGCCACGTGGGCCGCGCAGGGTCTTGTGCGTGGTGGTGGTGACCACGTCGGCGAACGGAATCGGGTTCGGGTACAAGCCGGCCGCGACCAGGCCCGCCACGTGCGCCATGTCGACGAACAGCAGCGCCCCGACCTTGTCGGCGATGGCGCGAAAACGTGGGAAATCCAGAGTCTTCGAGTAGGCAGAGAAGCCGGCAACGATCATCTTCGGCTTGCTCTCGACCGCCAGGCGCTCGACCTCGTCGTAATCGATCAGGCCGGTATCGGTGTCGATGCCGTACTGAACGGCGTTGTACAGCTTGCCGGACGAGCTGACCTTGGCGCCGTGCGTCAGGTGGCCGCCATGGGCCAGGCTCATGCCGAGAATGGTGTCGCCTGCGTTGAGCAGCGCCAGGTAGACGGCGCTGTTGGCCGAGGAGCCCGAATGCGGCTGGACGTTGGCGAAATCGGCGCCGAACAGCTCTTTGGCGCGATCGATGGCCAGCTGCTCGACCTTGTCGACGTGCTCGCAACCACCGTAGTAACGCTTGCCCGGATAGCCTTCAGCGTACTTGTTGGTCAGCCCGCTGCCCTGGGCCTGCATCACGCGCTTGCTGGTGTAGTTCTCCGAGGCGATCAGTTCGATGTGATGTTCCTGACGCGCTTCCTCGGCATCCATCGCCGCCAGAAGTACGTCGTCATAGCCCTGGATTTTGTCTTGCTTGCTGAACATCGCGGATCTCCTAAAGGCGCAACGGCGCCATTCGCCTCGGTGAAGGCCTTGGTGTGTCTGGATGCGATGGTAGGGCTGGGCCTTGGTGGGAAGATGCCTGCCTGCGTCTTGCGGGAGTTCGTTTGCGACATGCTGTCGTCGCTCTCGGAAATCTCGCGCAAGTAATCGGTCGCGCGCGCCGGCTGGCCGTTTGCGCACGCCGATTCTGTAGCGCAGGAGTCGCTTGCGCGTTGGGCAGAATGAAGTAAAGCAGGGGCGACAAGGGTTGCGACGGGGCGGGGATTAGGTGTCAGAGAGGCCGATGGCGAGGCGATGCGCTGGCTGTGGCCGGCTAATCAGCCAGTCGAGCAGGCCGCTTCTCAGTTGGGCGACATGGGTGATGAGCCGGCGCTACGCACGCTGTCAATTGCAGTGCAGCGGTTGGGATGGGTGGCGCTGGGGATGCTGCACGGGGGACTGGCTCCGCCCGTGCAGCCCTGGCTCAGTAGTCGATGACCACGTCGCCCTGTGGCACGCTGCAGCACGACAGGATGTAGCCCTCGGCCACGTCTTCATCGGTGATGCCGCCGTTGTGCTCCATGACCACCTCGCCGGAGGTCTTCAATACCTTGCAGGTACCGCAGATGCCCATACCACAGGCCTTGGGAATGTGCAGGCCGAGCTGTGCGGCAGCCGAGTGGACGGTGTCGCGCGGGCCGACGCGAATGCTCTTGCCGGTCGCGGTGAATTCCACCTGATTCAGGTCGGCTAGCGGTACATCGGGCGCCTCGGCTGCCTGTTCGGCCAGTTCCTTGACGTCTTCGCGCACGTCTGCCGGCGTCGCACCGAAGGACTCCTCGTGGTAGTGCTGCATGTCAAAGCCATTGGCCTGCAGCAATCGCTTGACCGCGTTCATGTACGGGGTCGGGCCGCAGCAGAAGATCTCCCGGTCGGCGAAGTCCGGCGCGATCAGCTCCAGCATGCGCTGGTCGAGGTAGCCGCGATAACCGGCCCAGGCCTCGCCCATGCCGTGTTTCTCGCAAATGATGTGCAGGCTGAAGTTGTTGACCCGCGAGGCCATGTGCTCCAGCTCGCGGTGGAAGATGATGTCCTTTGGCGAGCGGGCGCTGTGGACGAACACCATGTCGACGTTGGCGTTGGTGTCGAAGTACCAGCGGGCCATCGACATGACCGGTGTGATACCGACGCCACCGGACAGAAACAGGGCTCTCTCGGTAGGAAAGTCGATCGCGTTGAACAGCCCGACGGGGCCGTGCACCGGTAGCTGGTCACCCTCACTGAGGTTGTCGTGCAGCCAGTTGGATACCTTGCCGCCGGGGATGCGCTTGATCGTCACCGAAAAGCTGTAAGGCACCGAGGGTGAGCTGGCGATGGTGTAGGAACGCATCACCTGCTGCCCTTCGATTTCAAGCTCGAGGGTCACGAACTGGCCCGGCTTGAAAAAGTACATGATGGGTTGATCGGACATGAAACAGAAGGTGCGGACATCCCAGGTTTCCTGGATCACCTTCACGCAGCGCACCAGATGGCGGCCGTTGGTCCATGTCTGGGTATTGACCGGATTGAGGAAATTACTGGACATGCTCACCTCGATTGCGCGCTGCTACATCGACCCGTTGGGCCCCTTTTCCGGGACTGCGACTCCACGCCGCATAGCCCTTATGGCACAGAATTGTGCGTAACACGTCGCGGCGTCACTTACCTACCCGCGACATCGGCATGCTTATCGCGACCAGGCCGATGTCATGGGCGTTTGCGCGTCGGAAACGGATGCGCGCCTGTCGCCCATGGATAAGGTTTGCCTGTTGCGCCGCGACACACTCGGTCCCAGCCGAGCAGGGGGGGGATTCGCTGGAGCCGCTTCTCTATTTGACGGCGCTGATGCCGTCCGGCTCGCCGCCTTGCGTCGTAACCGAATAGCCACTTTTGTCGCCAGCCACAGACGCCTGCAAGGCGCGGCCGGCTTGAGGAGCAACCGATGGATGTCACTTCCAACCTGAGCCTGGGCGATCCACTCGAAGCCGCGCGCAAAGCCACGGCCGAGATGTTGCAGGCACGCGAGCCGAATTTTTCTCTGGCGCAGCCGTTCTATAGCGATGAACGGCTGTTCCAGATCGACATGCAGGAGATCTTCCATAAAGAATGGTTGATCGCCGGCATGACCTGCGAAATACCCGCCAAGGGCAATTTCCTGACCTTACAGATCGGCACTAACCCGATTCTGGTTATCCGCGGTGCGGAAGGTGCGGTCCATGCCTTCCATAACGTCTGTCGCCATCGTGGTTCACGGCTGTGCACCAGCGACAAGGGCAAGGTTGCCAAGCTGGTCTGCCCCTACCATCAGTGGACCTACGAGCTGGACGGTCGGCTGCTGTTCGCCGGCACCGAGATGGGCGCTGACTTCGATCTCAACCAGTACGGGTTGAAGCCGGTGCAATGCAAGACGGCTGGCGGCTACATTTTCATCTCCCTGGCCGAGAACCCGCCAGCGATCGACGACTTCCTGGCCACCCTGTCGCATTACATGGAACCGTACGACATGGAGAACACCAAGGTGGCGGTACAGAGCACCCTGGTGGAAAAGGCCAACTGGAAGCTGGTGCTGGAAAACAACCGCGAGTGCTACCACTGCAACGGCGCGCATCCGGAATTGCTCAATACCTTGCTGGAGTGGGACGACGTCACCGATCCACGGGCCAGCCAGGCGTTCAAGGATCACGTTGCCGATTCCGCCGCCAAGTGGGAGGCGGAGAAGATTCCCTATGCCCACGCCAGCTTTGGTTTGCGTAACCGCATCGTGCGCATGCCGTTGCTCAAGGGCACGGTCTCGATGACCATGGACGGCAAGCAGGGCAGCAAGAAGCTCATGGGCCGCATTCAGAATCCCGAGCTCGGCTCCATGCGTATCCTCCATCTGCCGCACTCCTGGAACCACTGCATGGGCGATCACGTGATCGTCTTTACCGTGTGGCCGATCAGCGCGCAGGAGACCATGGTTACCACCAAGTGGATCGTTCACAAGGATGCGGTCGAAGGTGTCGACTACGACGTGGCGCGCCTGCGTCAGGTGTGGGACGCGACCAACGACCAGGACCGTCGCCTCGCGGAAGAGAACCAGCGCGGGATCAACTCGACGGCCTATCAGCCCGGCCCTTACTCGAAGACCTATGAGTTCGGTGTGGTCAACTTCATCGACTGGTACAGCGAGCGCATGCTGAACAACCTCGGCGCTGAGCCTGCGAGCTACCTGAAGCAGATCAACGACTAAGCGCCGGCGTCATCCCGGTGGCGTGCCCGCTTGCAGGCGGGTGCGTTACCAGTACTTGCTGGGTGCGATGAGATTCATCGCACCGATGTGAACAGAAGGTCGCCAGCGTTATTGCGCTGGGCGATGGGGAACGCCGGGCCGAGCGCAAAACCGGCGTTTTCAGCGACTGCGCTGACGATGCGAGGTGTTGTACGGTCAGTCCGCCAGCTCGTAGCGGTCCCGGCCGTTGCGCTTGGCGCGCAGCAGTGCCACATCGGCTCGGTTGATGGCGCTGGAGTAGTTCTCATCGTGTCGCAGCTGTGCCATGCCCAGGCTCACCGTTACCGACAGCGAGTCGTCATTGACCCGTACCCGCAGCTTGGCGACGGCTTGACGCAACCGCTCCATTATCCGCACTGCGCTTTCGGTCGAGGTCTCCGGCATCAGCAGGAGGAATTCTTCGCCACCCCAGCGGCCGCAGAGGTCATGGTCGCGGATCTCGGCTTCCATCACCCGCACCACTTCCATCAGCACATCGTCACCAACCTCATGGCCATGGTCGTCATTGATGGCCTTGAAACGGTCGATGTCGACCATGACCACGCACAGCGGCCGTGAATAACGCTTGGCCCGTTCGGTTTCTTCGCGCAGTCGCTCGGTAAGCAAGCGGCGGTTGGCGATGCCGGTGAGGGCGTCATGGGTGGAGGCTTCTTTCAGTGCGATGTTCAGGTCACGCAGCATTGTCTGATAACGATCTGAAATGCGTGCGACCTTTTCCAGCTGCCGCAGCTGCTTGTCGAAACGGGCCGAAAGGGTCATCTCGCGGTCGCGGACGATGCTCTGGTAGCCGTCGGAGACCCGGGCGATTCGCTCGATGCGGTTGAGCAGGCTGTGGTGTGCCTCCCACAGCTGACCCAGCGTTTCATGCAGTGGATGGCCTTGGTTCTCGGGGTCGGACAGCGACTCCAAAACCTGACTTTCCAGCGGATTCTGCCCGCGCATAAGGACCTTCTAATCGTGGCTGAGGATCATGAATGGAAAGGTGCAGTCTTCCTTGAACTCTTCGGCCAGCTCTACCACACGTTCGTTGCGACGGTCGTAGTGCCAGTTGACGGCCACTGCCTTGCCTTCCTGATGGGCCGCTTCGAGCAGGTCGAAGATGTCCATCACGGCTTTGATGCTGCTGGTGTTGAGGTAGAGCAGGTGCAGTTCCAGGCGCAGCGGGCGGCCGGCTTCGGCCAGATAACGTTCGATCCACTCGATGACCTGATGGAAAAGCTCATAGGAGTTTTCCGGGTAGGAGTCGCCTTGCATGGCGAGCACGCCGTTTTCCCAGTCGGACTGAATGGCGGGCGATGACTGGCTGCCGGCAATGGAGAAATCATTCATGTGCAGTTGGCTCTTGTAAGTCAGATGACCGCGCTCAGGCTGATGAACGAGCGGCCGTTGGCGACGGTTTGCAGCGACGCTTTCAGCGGTTCGCTGGATTTGCGGGCGATGTCGATCAGGCCGAGTCCTGCGCCGCTGACAGTGTTGTCTTCGCGCGGTTTGCGCAATTGTTCCTTGTAACGAGCTTTGAGCTGCGTCTTGTCCAGGCGGGCCAGCTCTTCGATAGTGGCGATCAGCGCTTCGCCGTCCGCGGTCTCGATCAGGTTGCCGGCGGATACCACATAGCGCCCGTCGGCATCGTTGCGGGCGACCACGACTGTCGCGCCGGCCTCCTGATCCGCCCAATTACGCACCTTGGCGTAATGGCGAATGTTCTGGGTCATCTCGATGTACACGGCAAACACATCCATCGCCGACGACGGGTTGGCATGATCAGCCGCGAGGTAGTTACGCAGCGCGTTGCCGATTTCCTCGATCAGGCTGCGCGAAATCGGGCCGTTGAAGCACAGCATGATCTGCTGTCGGTTGTAGCTTTCGCGCATGGCGAACAGGTCAAGGGTTTCCATGGGGCAACTCGACTCCGGTGAATGGCGCTCAATCGAAACGGAAACACAACATCGTGATGTCGTCACGCTGGGGGTAATCGCCCTGGTATTCGTCCAGGGTGGCTTTGAACGCCGCCCCCTGTTCGTTCATGGGCAGGCGGGCATGACGCAGAATCATATCGGCGAAGCGGCTATTGCCGAAACCATAACCGAGCTCGCCACCTGCCTGGTCAAGGAAGCCATCGGTGGCCAGATAGAAGGTGCGGCCTGGCTTTAGCCCGACTTCGGCATTCCCGTACTCGCCTACGCGTCGGTCGCCAATGGCGCGGCGTCCGGCCGGCAGCTCCTCGAGGCTTTCGCCATCACTGTAGTAGAGCGCAACCTTGGCACCAGCGTAGACCACCAGGCGGCGTCCGAAGTCGACGTAGGCGAGGCCGACGTCCATGTTGGTGGCGAGTGCCTGTTGGGTCGTGTCGTCGCGCAGCATCCTGCGCACGATGCCGTCAGTGCGCGCAAGAATAGCCGCCGGGTCGTGCAGGCCCGCATCGGCGATGGCCTGTTCGATGGCAGCGTGGGCGAGCATGGTCATCAGGGCGCCGGGCACCCCGTGGCCGGCGCAGTCGACCACGCCGAGCAGGCAGCCTTGTTCGGTGGCGCGATAGACGTAGAAGTCGCCGCCGACCACGTCGCGGGGGTGCCAGAGCACCGCGTGGCGCTCATCGAGGTCGGCCACCAGTTGGCGCTTGGGCAAGATGGCGTGCTGGATAAGGCTGGCGTAATCGATCGAGTCCTCGATTTTCTTGTGTGCGGCGGCCATGTCGCGGTTGGCCTGCTGCAGTTCACGCGTGCGTTCGTCGACGCGGCTTTCCAGCTCGCTGGTATGGCTATGAATTTTCAGCGCCATGCTGCGGAACGCAGCGCTGAGCTCGCCGATCTCGTCGTCCCGATCACTCGGCAGCGGCGCGTTGTAGTGTCCGGCAGCGATGGCCTGAGCGCTCTTGCGCAGTTGCCGCAACGGGCTGAGTACGCGACGGTCGACCAGCCAGGCGCCGCCCGCGATGAGCAGCAGCAACAGCAGCAATACGGCACCCAGCGCAGGCATTAGGGGCCTCAGTTCGATCACCTGGGCAGTTCTCAGATCCACGGCGCTGGCGACGAACCACTGCAGTTCCGGAATCCAGGTCAGCGCCAGCAGTCGGGGCTCGCCATCGAGACTGGCCTCCAACGTGGTCGTCTCGCCAGGGTGTTCGCGGTTGTAGCGCATCGCTTGTCGCAGTGCGTTGGCCTGGTCGATATCGTCGAGCTGGCCAAGCAGGCTGGTGGACAGCGAGCGGCCCTGGGAGGTGTCAGCGTTCAGGGTAACCAGGTTCTGATCAGGGTGGACCAGGATTGAGCCGTGGCTGTCGAGGACCATCGACTCGACGCCGGTTTTGTCCTCTTCGATGAACTGGGTTACGAACGCCTTGAGGCTGATGCCGGAGCCGACGATGCCGAGCGGGCGCTCACCATCCCGGACCAGGATGTTGAACCAGATCTTCAGGTCGCCAGTGACGGCCGAGCGGTCGACGTTGAGATGGTAGGGCGCATCCGAACGCAGGGTGACGTAAAACCATTCATCCTGCGGCGCGTCGGGCTTCATCTCATAGCGGGGCGCCTCGCTGGGAGGTTGCTGGTCGCCGTTGGAGTAGTAGCGGTTGCTCGCTGCGGACGCCGCAAAGTAGGAATGGTCACTCAGCGCGCGCTGATAACCGGCCGCTTCGCGGAAAAACAAAGCACGCTTGGCCGGATCGTTCTCATCGAGCAGCCAGGCACGGGTGATTTGAGATTCGGCAAGGCGTTGCGCCAAGGCCAATTCGCGGGTGACCGGTGCGAACAGCCGTTCGCGGTTGAGCTGAACCACGTTTCGCGCATAGGCTTCGCCAAAACGATTCTGCACGCCCTGCAACGCTTCGCGGCCCACCAGCACGGTGACGCCGATTGCAAGCAGGAAGGTCAATAGCAACGCCAGCAGTGACTTGCCGCGTATTCCCAGTGCTGCCATGGTGATCCTGACTTCCCTTGCAATTGCTGGCTGACATCCAAGTGTCGTGCCAAGCGTCGAAAACCGGGATTATCCGGCATCAGGCCAGTTGCCACCAGAGGCGCTTCGCCACACAAAAACGGAGCCTTTCGGCTCCGCTATGGTTTGCTACTGGGCAAGTTTCTTGTATTTCACCCGATGCGGCTGAGAAGCTGCATCGCCGAGGCGCTTCTTGCGATCGGCTTCGTACTCGGTGTAGTTGCCTTCGAAGAATACGATGCTGCCGTCATCCTCATAGGAGAGGATGTGCGTGGCGACACGGTCGAGGAACCAGCGATCGTGGGAGATCACGATGGCCGCGCCAGGGAAGTCCAGCAAGGCCTCTTCCAGCGAACGCAGGGTTTCCACGTCGAGGTCGTTGGAGGGTTCGTCGAGCAGCAGCACGTTGGCGCCTTCCTTCAGCGTCAATGCCAGGTGCAAGCGACCACGCTCACCGCCGGAAAGGTCTTTGACGAACTTCTGCTGGTCGCCGCCTTTGAAGTTGAAGCGCCCCACGTAGGTGCGCGACGGCACTTCATAGTTGCCGATGCGGATCATGTCGGCGCCATCGGACACCGCTTCCCACACAGACTTGCTGCCATCGAGATCATCGCGGCTCTGGTCGACGCAGGCGACCTGCACCGTGTCGCCGATCTCGATGCTGCCTGAATCCGGCTGCTCCTTGCCCATGATCATGCGGAACAATGTCGACTTGCCTGCGCCATTGCCGCCAATCACGCCGACGATGGCGCCCTTGGGCATGCTGAACGAAAGGTCGTCGATCAGTACACGGTCGCCGTAGCCCTTGGTCACATTGTGGAAATCGATGACCTTGTCACCCAGACGCGGGCCGGCAGGGATGTAGATTTCGTTGGTCTCGCTGCGCTTCTGGAATTCCTGCGACTGCAGTTCTTCGAAGCGCTGCAGGCGGGCCTTGGATTTCGCCTGGCGGGCCTTGGCGCCCTTGCGCACCCACTCCAGTTCTTCCTTCATGGCTTTTTCGTGGGCCGACTGCTGCTTGGATTCCTGCGCCAGACGATTGGATTTCGCTTCCAGCCAGCCGGAGTAGTTACCCTCATAGGGGATGCCCTGGCCGCGGTCGAGTTCGAGAATCCAGCCGGCCACGTTGTCGAGGAAGTAGCGGTCGTGGGTGATCGCGACGACAGTGCCGGTGAAGTCGTGGAGGAAGTGCTCCAGCCAGGCGACCGAGTCGGCGTCCAGGTGGTTGGTCGGCTCATCCAGCAGCAGCATGTCGGGAGCCGACAGCAGCAGACGGCACAGCGCTACGCGGCGCTTCTCACCACCGGACAGGTGTTCCACCTTGGCGTCCCACGGCGGCAAACGCAGGGCGTCGGCGGCGACTTCCAGCTGGCGCTCGAGGTTGTGGCCATCGCTGGCCTGCAGGATCGCTTCGAGCTTGGCCTGCTCGGCGGCCAGCTTGTCGAAATCGGCATCGGGCTCGGCATAGGCGGCGTAGACCTCGTCCAGGCGCGCCTGGGCATCCTTGATGCTGCTGACAGCTTCCTCGACGACTTCGCGAACCGTCTTGTTCGGGTCCAGCTCCGGCTCCTGCGGCAGGTAGCCGACATTCAGCTCGGGCATCGCTCGCGCTTCGCCGTCGAACTCCTTGTCGACCCCGGCCATGATCTTCAACAGGGTGGACTTGCCCGAGCCGTTGAGGCCGAGCACGCCGATCTTGGCGCCCGGGAAGAATGACAGGGAAATGTTCTTGAGAATTTCACGCTTCGGCGGAACGACTTTGCCGAGCCGATGCATGGTGTAGACGTAAGAGCCTGTTTTGCCTGCTTTGTCACTTTTGGACATGGTTTGATTCGCCTTTAACCTGTATTTTCCGTGCGTTGAGGATAGAGACAGGTGCTTAAATTCGGGAAATTAAAACGTCAAGTTTTGCGCTGACTGTCTGATGTCGATGACTACTTAGAAAAGTTATGTTTTATGAGGGAGCAACATGGGTTCACAAGTCATAGAGCTGGTGGTGAATGCTGCTCGAAGAAAGCTGCTGGTGCAAGACTACATCCCGGTCTACTACCCCAACCTATACATCACCATGGAGCACTCCGGCAGAGCCCTCGAAACGACCAAGAAGTACCTTGAGCATCTGGCCGTGTTCGTTGAGTTTCTGGCTTTTTCCTCCATTGATCTGATTTCTCACCTCGAACAGCGCCCTCACAGCCAATACCTGACAGACAGTGAGCTTTCTAGGTTTGTGTCGGACGCGGGGTTTAGCAAGGAAACCCTGGCCATGAAGTATGCGGGGATGCGTTTGCATCCGACTGCATACAAATCCGTTGGCAAAGTCCATGCGCGTCAGCGAATCGAGGCGGTACGCGACTATCTGGCCTTCCTCTATGACAAGTTGGGTGATCACTCAACACGATATGAGGCGGTTGACGACATGAAGAAGCGCATCAACCGCAAGATCAAAGCGGCCAGCCCTGCGTGGAAGAAAACGCGAACGGACGAAATGAAAGGGCTTACCAGCCTGGAGCGAACTCGATTGCTGGAAATCATGCATCCGGATAGCTCCGAGAACCCCTTTTCAGATGAAGCCATCAGGCTGCGTAACTACATCATTTTGCTGCTGGGTCTCGACATGGGGCTGCGCCGCTCAGAGATGTTGCTGATCAAGACCAGCGATATTCACTGGCACAGTCGTCAACTAGCGGTGGTTAACCTGGAGGATGAGAGCCTCGATCCACGAACCATGGCCCCGCAATTCAAAACCCACGAGCGCATGCTGGTGATGACCGATGACCTGTATGACGCAATTACTGAATACGAATCGAAATATCGCCACAGAAAGCCCCGTAACCGCCCATCGCAAGCGAGAAGGCATCCGTTTTTGCTGGTGGCGCACAAGCGAAATGAGGGCGGACCTCTGACCATCAAGGCAGTGGATGGCGTTCTGTCCAGGGTCCGAGAAATAGCGCCGGAACTGGCTCATGTGCACCCGCATATTCTGAGGCATGACGCGGTCTACACGATGCTGGAAAGCATGCGTGAGGAACTGGCAGTGCTCACGCCGGAGGATCGCACCACGCAAGTACAAAAGACCCTCACATGGATGTTCGGCTGGAGTCCCGATTCGAACATGCCAGGCCATTACGGCGCAAAATTCTGGAAGGAAGAGGCAGACAAAGCGATACAGAAACGGGCCGAGCGGTTTACGTCCAGCCGTCAGAAGGCCGGCACGACACAAGGAGGTTCACAGTGAGCATCGCCGTCGAAGCACTTCAGGCACCCACGAAGGACAGCCTCGATGCATGGCTGAACACGCCTCGCCTGGCGAAATGTGGGGAGGTGTTCACACCGGCCGAACCGATGTGGAAACCGGATAAATCGGCTGGTCATTCACTTAACTGGGAAGCGGCTATTGCGTGCGTCTCACCGGATTGGAGACCCTGGTTGCACGCCGTCCTGGCGTACCGCATGGCCGATCAGGAAGCGGGCTCGGTTAATCTGGTCGCCGGCGTGTTGTCGCGGGCTGCTCAGGCCGGGATTGACCCGCTAAACGAGGGTCAACTGATAGATCTGCGAGAGCGCTTTAATGTTGTTGAGTTTTCTAGCATTGCTGCGTTCATGGCGTTTTGGCACGACTGTGAATCACTCGAACAGCGCCCGCCGCAATCCCTGATCAATGCTTACAAGGAACTGCCCAGGAAAAAGAAATCCAGCACGGATGTGATCCTCAGCCTGGACCCCGAACGCGGCCCGCTCACGCAGGTGGAGCAGGACGCGCTGTATCAATGGATACATGAGCAGTTTTGTCACGGGAATTTAAATTTTGAGCAGTATCTTTACCTGCGCCTGTTGATAATTTACGGGCAGCGTGGCGTTCAGATGCGAATGCTGGTTTTTGGTGATTTCACGAAGAGCAATCAGGGCTGCAACATCAGGTTTCATTGGGCAAAGCAAAAAGACGACGAGGCGGGTTGGCGAGTAAAGTCCGAAATATTCAGTCTGGATGAGGAACTTTACAACACTGTGCAGGCCTACAAGGCAGTGGTTCTGGCGCAGCTCTGGCAAACGTACCCAGACATTGCCGACTGGAATGTAGCCATTGAGAATGTCCCCCTCTTTCGTAAGAAGTTGGATCACGATGAAGCAGGAGCTCAGGAGCGGCTGACCCCTCCTGTTTTGCTCAATAGCCCCCTTCAAAAGAGCCTCGAAGACGCGCCGCACCCGATTTTTCATGCCGGATCAGGCACTATTAAAGGTTGGCTTGCGTGCATTGAGCGGATTCAGGGCTTTCCTATTTCGCCTCGCACCCATCAGCCGCTGAAAGTGACGCGGGGGCACAGGTTCAGGCACACCCTCGGCACTGACCTTTCCAATGCGGGGCTTGATGAGTGGACGATGGCTCGTGCATTGATGCACACAAATACTATGACAGTGCGAAAGTACCGCGCCGTTTCGCCGGAGTTGCTGGCGTTGATCGACGCGAAGATGAGCGACCATCTGGCCTTGGTCGTGAATGCGTTTACCGGAATCATCGTTACGGATCGCACCTCAGCGAAAAACGGGGATCGAGCGGATCGACAAATCGAGGATTTGGCAGTATGTGGTGCCACTGCCGCCTGCCATCTCGATGCACCGTACACCTGTTACGCATGCGGAAAATTCCAACCTCTTCTGCACGCAGATCACCACGCGGTCCTTGAGCGATTGGAGCGTCGCCGGGAGCAAACCATTGCCACGGATAAAACGACCGGTGTGCTCTGGGATCGGGCAATTCTGGCCTGCCGCAAGGTGATACTGGATTGTGAGGTCATGCTCCGATCGGAAAGGAAAGGCGAATGACCGACGCGTTTTATCCTGTACCGACGAACAACATTGTCGATTATAAGCCCAAGAACCAACTGGCCGCGGAGGCTCAGCTCGCGGCGTTTATCGAATGGGCAAAACAGACCCTGCCCAAAGGCATTCCCAATCAAGTGCACTCGAGTATTCGCTGGGAAGACGGCAGTTGGCACCGGCACGGCTTCTATGCTTGTAGCTTCACGGCGCTCGGATCGACCAACGTTGCCCCAAAGGCGATGCAGACACCCTTCACGGACTTTGCCAAAGCCATACTGGTGTACCGAAGGGTGTATTCGCAGAAAAAGGTGATGACAATCTGGCTGAGAGCCTTGGCCACGATGGGAGTCGCCCTGTTCGAGTTGACCGGCACGCAGGATGTGACGCGGGTGTCCGCCGCTGTCTGTAACAAGGCGTGCGAGGACATGGACCGTCGCTGGACAAAAGGCAACACCGCATACCAGCACGGCAAGGCACTTGAGGCCATCATCACCCTGATGCGGACCAAAAAATTGCTCAAGTCAGACTTCCGGTGGACTACTCACCTGACGCTCAGGCCGCGTGGCACGCTCAAGCAGCAAAAAGCGGATCGGGAACAGAAACTGCCCAACCCTGACGCGATCAGAGCCCTCGGGGAAGTGTTTTCAAACGAATTGACGAACCCCCTCGATATCGTTGTGACATCCGCCTGTGCACTGTTGCTGAGTGCACCGAGTCGCGTGGGTGAATTGGCGGATGTTGAATTGAATTGCCAAGTATTCAAAGAGGATACCCAGGGCAATCGGCGCATGTTCCTGCGCTGGTACGCGGAAAAGATAAACCAAGTGATGCTGAAGCCCGTCGTTAGGCCTGAGATGGAGCCGGTCGTCGAGCGTGTCATCACGTTACTGAGACCGATCACCGACGAGGCGCGGGCTTACGCCGCCTGGCTGGAAGACCATCCCGATGAGTTTCCGCCCCATGAAGGGCTGCCACCCAGGGGGCCTGATGAACCGCTCTCGTACGCCGAAGCCTGTGCCGCGCTAAAACTCTCCGTTTGTAACGTCAACGGCTCGCGATCCGTATTCAATGTCAATTTCCTGAAACCCCTGGAGAAGCGAAAGGCGCTCAGCCCCGCCGCCCGAGCCCTCTTGGCCGAGATCCGTGTCGGGTGGGATAGAGTAGGGACGCGCAAATTTGTTAAGGACAAGCCAGGAATCCAGGGTTTTGCGTATGACGACCAGTGTGCGCTCACGCTGCGCAAGCTCAATGTGCTGTTGCGTGAAAAATATCTTCCAAAGGATTTTCCATACACCACGCCCTATACGGAGGGCAAAGCTCGTGTGAGATACCGTGATGCGTTGTTCACCGTGCGCACGGGAGCACTGACTAACGACTCAGCTAGCGTTGTGATACACGGGTTTGGCGTGGAGATCGCGGCGAATTATATCCGATTGAGTACGCAACTAGGCGGTACGAACAACCAGAGAAAGAAAAGCCTGTTCGAGCGCTATGGCTACCCCGGTCTCAAGGTGAACACGCATGCGTTTCGGCACGAGTTGAACACGCGGATGCACGAGGCCGGTCTGTCGCAGCTCTTGATTGACGCCTTCTCTGGGCGCACGACGATGGGGTCGATCTACAATCATGAGACCATCGAGGATCGCACTCAAAGAGTTGCGGATTACCATCCCAAAACGAAGCACCCCATCGCTGCTCAGCGTCTGGACAAGGTCAAAACCAATCAGCCGCTGACTTTGGTTGAGGTGAGGGAGCTGCGCGAGGGTGAGCAGGACCGAATTATCCATCAAACCCATCTCGGCATTTGCTTGCACTGTTTCGCATCCGAGCCCTGCCCGAAAATGGGTGCCTGTTTGGACTGCGGACGGCTCGGTTGCGTCAAAGGGGATGACGTGAAGCTGGGCAACCTCATGGAAGAACGCGACGACCTTAAAAGCCGCCTAGATAGAGCCATGGATGCGCAGTCTCGTGGTGTGTTTGGAGCATCGGAGTCGGTCAAGAAACTGGGTGAGAAGCTCTTTAAGTGCGAGGCGCTCATCCAAACACTGGAAAACCCCGAACTCGAAAACGGTGACATTGTGTGGAACACCGACAACGGTTGGACACTGACCAAGAACGCCGCCGTAATGTCGGGGCTGATCGAAGTCAAGGTCATTGAAGAGAACCAAGCGCAAAAGGCGTTAACACCGTTGGATGACGTATTGGCTTTGCTGGATGAGATCGAGGGTTAACGATGGGGCATTTAACGCCAAAGGATGAGAAGCGCATCATTAAGCTGATTGAGGAATGGTCAGAGCCGAAGCTGACCTGGCCTTTGCTCGTTGAGGCCTGCAAAGAAAAACTGGGTATCAGTCGTGCTCGCCAGTCCCTGATGAAACTACCTGCCGTGGATTTAGCGATGAAGAATTGCAAGGCGGCATTGAAGGCTCAGAAGCTGAAGCCGGGCTGGATTAGCGATATTCAGGTAGCAAACGAGTGCATTGAGGAACTGACAGCGACCAAGCAGAAGCTGTTAGCTGCTGTTCGAGATATGCATAGCCGGTTTTTGATCTGGCAAATCAATGCGGATATGCATGGGCTGACGCAATCGATGTTGGAGCGGCCGGTTTCACAGCTTCAAAAGAAGAAATAATCAGGTGTTCAGAAATTTATGCTTGGAAAAGATTCATGGCAGCTACGTCCTGAAATTCGAGCACTCGGATCATGCTCCGCGCTACGTTCTGCAAGGGGACGAGTTGATGATCCGGCCATATTGCAAGCCGTAATCGTGGATGCGGGTAGCAGAGAAGCAAAAGTCGCAGATCACATCCTTAATCATGGCTACCGTCGCCAGCGATTTGATTTCCATGCTTACACCTGAATAATTTTCTTGTGAATGATGCAGTCTGTTGCCGCTAGCCAACAATGACCGCTTTTGGCCCAGAGCGTGTAAAAACGCTGCAAACCGGTGTTCGGTGCGCGGCGATCCCTGTCGGCAGACTGACAACGCTGGTCATCGCCCACAGAGCGCATTAGTAGCGGCCAGGACGTGTCTCGACCCATTTTGAGGCGTTCAGGGCGATGCCTAACGCGCTTTTTTAGGCCGACATTGCCTTTATCAAACCTCTGGTTCCTAGGATGTTCATGACTCGCTTCAAGTTATAGGCGAGTACATTCAAGCTCATCTCCGCACTAACACCCGGCAGCCGGCGTGTCAGGAAATGGGTTGCGCCCATCCATTGTTTGAGCGTCCCGAAGGGGTGCTCAACAGTTCGTTTTCGGACTCGCATCATCTCCGGTGCGTTACTCAGCCGGTTCTGCATTTCCTCCAACACCGCTTCATGTTCCCAGCGCCGAACCCGTCGTTGCTTGCTCGGTGTGCACTGCAATTTCAAAGTGCAGCCTTGGCATTTCGAACTCCAGTACCGGTGCAGCTTCATGCCTTTTTCAATACTGGAAAAACGCGAGATCAGCGCCTCTCCAGCCGGGCAGGTATATTCGTTTTTCGCCGCGTCATAGATAAAGGCATCATTGTTGAAGCGCCCGTCGGCTTTGGCTGCCGAGGTCATCGGTTTGGGTACATAGGTGATGATATTGGCATCTTGGCAAGCCAGGATTTCCTCGCTCTTGAAGTAACCTCGATCAGCTACAACCGACAGCGTTTCTGATGCCATTGCCTCCTGTGCCTGTTTGGCCATTGCGCTGAGCTGATCGCGGTCTGAACCGACGTTGGTGACCTCGTGAGCAACGATCAAATGTGTGCTGGGTGTCGACTGCGGTCTGCACGTTGTAGCCAACGATTCCAGTGCCGCGAGTCATCATCGAGCGGGCATCCGGGTCGGTCAGTGAGACCTGTTTGTCCGGCGATTCGTTGAGCTGGATTTCAATTGCCTGAAGCTCCTTCATCTGGGCCTTCAGCTTGGCGATTCGCTCTTCCAGGCGCACTACTTTTGGCTGAGGGGATTTAGGCTCTTCCTGGTCAGCGGCGTCGAGCGCCGTGAGGTAACGGTTGATGCTCGATTCAATTTCTTCCATTCGCCGCTTCAGTTTGGCGCTGGTGAAGTTGCGGTCACGATTGTTGACCGCCTTGAATTTGCTGCCGTCGATGGCAACCAGATTTTCTCCGAACAGCCCCAGCTGCTGGCACAGCACAACGAACTGCCGGCAGACGCCTCGGATGGCCTTGCTGTTATCTTTCCGGAAGTTGGCGATGGTCTTGAAATCCGGCATCAACCGCCCAGTCAGCCACATCAGCTCGACGTTGCGCTGGGTCTCTCTTTCAAGGCGCCGGCTCGATTGAATACGGTTGAGGTAGCCGTAGATATAGAGCTTCAGCAAGATCGCAGGGTGGTAAGCAGGCCGGCCTGTATCCGCTGGAGTTGCGCTTTCAAAACCCAACGAAACCAGGTCAAGTTCATCAACGAAGACATCAACCACTCGCACCGGATTGGTATCGCTGACGTAGTCGTCAAGGCTTTCCGGGAGCAACGTACTTTGGCCTCGATGCTCACCTTGAATGAAGCGCTTCATGGGTGACCCTTGCGATGGAATCGCCCGAAAGCATAGCAAGGGTTCGATCAGACGTTTTTACACACTCTGGGCCGTTAGCTGCCTCTTGCCGGCGACAGCGGGGCGAAGACCGTGGCCAGGTGAAACAGCCGTTTCACGTCGCGATTAGCGATCAGAGTCAACAGATATTAGCTGCTGGTCTATCAGAAATTTGAGGGCTTCGATTGGATCAGATGGCGGCAGTGGATGGTGTTGACGTTCGTATTCCACGATCAGTTTCGCCAATAGTTCCAGCTCGCTGCCCTCTGAGCAGTCGGATTCTGCACCCCAAAGTTGCGTCAAGCGCGCTAAGGCGGTGGCTAGCTCCTCATCGGAGCGAATCGGCTTTTTGTTAATAGCGCTGTCTCCTTCATGATCTGGTTGTAACGCTACCTGCGCTGGCTTTTGCAAGCCACTGCTATCATCGCGGCCCTCGATAATTCAGCGCGCCGTGCTCTCGTTCTATCGAAGGAGACGCAACGAATCGCTGCAGAATGATGTGGCTCGATAAATCCCGGGCTCAATAACTGAGTTCAGCATATTATCCGCCGAAGCGCTTGAGGCCATCGACAGCTATTGGCTGGTTACTGTATTTCGTGACAACAGCTGTAAGTCGATAACCACCCGCCCAACGGCGTCCGGCTCCCGTACAGCTCCCTCAGATTGGCAGGCCTGGACAAGGCGTGCCTATCTCGCCCGGCGCGCAGCCCTTACCGCAGTTTGGTGGCTGGCATGGAGAGTTTCAAAACTGGCGCCGGGCAGCTCAACTGCGCAGTGCGAAATGAGCATCCCGAATGGGCGTCAGGTGATGCGCATAATTGATTCAGACGATGAACAGAGCGATGTCATATCAAGCACCTACTGCCTATGGTGCCGAACAGCGCTACATTCATGTCATTTTTCGCATCTGGAGGTGACGCTATGGATTCCGCGTTTGCTCGTACTCGCAGGGCAGCGGCCGCCCCCCGCAAGCCAACGGAATACCTTCTCCAAAAAAGTGCTGACCAGCTCAGTCCTGTCATTATCTACAGGCTCACGGTCAAAGGCTTTGATCTGAAAGACGTTAAAGACATGCTTGCGATATCTGATCTGTATTCAACCAAGAAGATCATGAGTCGCATTGTTGGTAAGTCCATCAGGACAATTCAGCGCCAGGGCAGCAGGCAGCCAGCACACCTGAACTCTCAACAGAGCGCCGTTGCTTTCCAGTACGCGAAGGTGCTGGAGCACGCGATCATTGTGTTCGGCACCCAGAAGCTGGCTGAAGAATGGCTAGGGCGCCCTTGCAAGCACCTGGATGGCGACGTGCCGCTGGACGTTATCGACAATCCGTTCGGCTTTCAGGCGGTCGAGGATTATCTGGAACGTATCGAATACGGGGTCTATCAGTGAATTTAATTCACTGGTCTAGCTCTTGGTACGCATGGCGCCGCGACCGCGAGCTCTACCAGGACACCTGGGACTGTGGAATGGGTGCGTACAAGATGTGGGGCCGTTGGAGTCCTCCGGGGCGAAACGTCGTGTATGCCTCCGTGGACCCCTCAACCGACATTTTGGAGGCAGCCCAAGTTGGCGGAATGGCGGGAGGCAAAAATGGGGCGTAATCGTGTCGAGCGCTTTGAGTCGTAGAAAGGCCTGGACGAGAGTCAGCGGCTGGTTAGAGCAAATCGTCGCTTTCCGCAAGCTGCTGCGTGGCTTCTATCACGGCGCTTCATCGCAGCGGCAACTGTCGTACCATGCCATCGGAGCAAACGTGAGCACGCGAGGTTTCGATGAAAAAGCGGAAACGTACATCTGAAGCTGAAATGATAGCTCGATTCCGAGAAGAAGCGCGCTTGGTGTTGGCTAAGCGCCATGGTGCTCAAGGGCGCTTGTTAGCTATTGCCGCTGCCGCGGGTCGAGATATGGAGCCGGTCGGCCGCTTGGCCGGTTCTACCCTCAAAATAAAGGATATCTAGGGCGGAAACTGGTTAGAGGTGCTCATGATTCGTAGTTGCGCCGCTACGAGTTCCGTATCGAAGCTAGGTAGCGGTGCACCTCCGCCAGTTCAGCAGTGCGCCCTGACAACATGGTAGCCGTAGTCGGCATGATTGCTGAAGATCACCCTCAAGGATCTGTGGATCCCCATCAGGTAGGAAATCCTCTCCATGAGATCGTGGCACAGGCATACCTCTGGCAAACACTTGTACTTGTGATACGCGGCGTCGCCTATCATTCCCAGCAGAACTTTCTGCTCAGCTTCAGAGCAGTCCCATTTTTCCATAAGGTTAAAGAAGAACGTCAACGCGACCTTGCCTGCAAGTGGACTATTAGGGGCTGCCATTTGATCTTCATCATTTAAAGTCACGTTAATAGAGCTCAATTGACAGCCGCAAAACGCGGGCCTTGGCTACGGGAATCATCCTTTCCACTATAACCAGCGTGGCGCGCGCTACGGACAGACCTGCGGATCTCGCCGCACGGCCTCGATGGGGGCCAAGCTGCGTCTACTCAATTTCCATAGCGCCCCGTGAATGCGGTCGGGACTGTGCGATGGCCCGTGCCGCATTCCCGCACGCACTGTTGTGGGCACCCGCTGCCCGCCAGAGCCGATCTGCGGAGCCTGTCAGAATAAGCTAGCGACAGTTCCCCGCCATCCTGTAGCTCGCGGCAATGGCTGAGGACTCATTGGCAAAATGCTCGTGATTCTTGGGGGCCACTTTGGTGTAACTCGGGCAGCCCTTCGGCAAGTGGTACACCCGGCTGTTCCTGTTTCCGATGATCACATCACTGGGCACGGCTTTAGCGGAAGGAGGGGGCGTGACGCTGGTGAGGACCTGGCTCACGATACCCTCGCGCGATGGCTTGTGCCCCTGCGTCCAAGCGCGTTCGCCGGTGATGAAGGGGTTGTGGTGTCCCATGACTCTTGCCGTGCGGCTGTCCCACTCCCGCTCCCAGGTCGAAACTGGATGTTGGTGATCCCAGGCCATCAGCAGCTGCTGCTGTTGCCGCGACATCGATAAACCGTAGCGGTCGTACATGTAGAACGTCGATCTTGCAACCAGCCCCTTCACCTCATCACGCGGCTCAACTGCTGCTCGGCCATACGAAGCTGGAGAGCACAGTTCGATATCTGGGATTGAGGTCGATGATGCGTTGGAGATGGCGGAGCAGACTGAAGTTTAACTCTGCATTGCATAGCGACGCACAAGGCCAGGCCGTCGCTACCGGCCACTAGGCTTTAAACCAAAAGCCCGCCATAAGGCGGGCTTTCATGTGTCTCTGAGGGGAGGCTGGAAGCCAACAAAATCTCGGAGCACGCAGCCATAGGATACACCCACGCCACAACTGCGAGTACTGGCGGATATTGTTAGCTTTCGGCCAAAAGCTGCCTGTCGTTGAGTGCAATTTTTGACTCATGGCTGCCAGCAACGGCAGCAGTTAAAATGCTCAGAGACGATCACTCAACGAGCAATAGACCTAGTTTGTTCGACCGAGCTAGATTAGTAAAAGCTCTTTCACTTTTTGCTTGATTTCAGCAGGGCTTTCTTCAAATCCGTATTTACCGGCATTATCTTTAGAAGAGTTATATCCCAAGAAATAACCATTGTATTGAAAGTAGTTAGTGTCAATTTTTCGCCTGCTTGGCTTGCCTTTTTCCAGCATATCCAGAAGCGTTTTTAAGTGTGAGCGTGTTAGCCAGAATTTTAGAAGTAATCCGCTCCCTAGCACTTCAGTGCCGATCATTGGAGCTGCTTGAAAGCCCAAGGCCTAGCTCAGGGCTAGTCGTCTACACCAGTTCCGCTATGTATGCTGAAGGGGGCCCAACCACTCTACCTGACCAGCAACCTCAAGCGCTTCGGCGAATTCAACCTCAAGCTAAACCGGCCACCGGAGCCCTGGATCAAGGACTCGGTGTTCCAACAAGCTGCCGGCTCGCTGCGGGTGATCAGACCTAGCCAGCTAGATACCGAGAAAACGCCATGATCAACATTCCTCCCGCATCCTTCCGCCTTACACCGTACGGCGAAGTGGACGCCGTGGCGTTGGAAAACCTGCGCGACAGCTTCGACACCTCTCAACTGCTCCGGCTGGTTGATCGCTTGGACGTCTGCTTGGTGGAACTGGGTGGAATCACCTCCATTCGCGACGAGCTACTGAGATTGCATGCGATGGCTCTGACGATAGTTGAGGGCATCGCTCTTACGGTGCCTGCCGAGAGTGCTTGTATCTGGACAGAAGCCCAATCTCTACAGATGGATCTTGAGGCACTGGTTTCTTGGGCGCGCTCCGCTCAGCTCATCATTGCGCCGCTGATCAATCTTGCTCCACAGCACGAGGCATGAGCGCTCTCGCCGATTTCGACGAGGCTCAACTGTTTCTGACCATGGCTGGAATCGCCCGTAAGTAGATCAATTCACCAATCAGTTCTACGAGTGTCTGAGTAATCACAGCCGCCGCGGCCAGCGCGCGAATGGACTCCGGGAGCGCTAGGGCCAGGGGAAGCACTACAAGCGAGTTGCGAGTGCCTGAGCTAAAGGCCACTGCCCGTGCGGCAGAAGCCTCCAAGCCAAATAGCCGGGAGCTGAGTACGCCGAGGGCCGGAGCGAGTAGTAGAAACGCTCCGTATACCGGAAGCAACGGCGCCAGGATGTCGAGTTGGTACACGACGGCCTCGATCTGCGAACCCACCACCACGATTAGAACCAGGGCCATTGCAGGTACTGGCAGCCAGGCCCAACCTGCGCTCCATGCGCGAACCAGCAGAGATCGGCGCCCGCCAGATTCGGTGAGCACAGCCGCTACCAAGGGTAGGACTATCAGTAACAGAAAGGCTTCTGCGAAGGGCCACAGCTCGATCACTGTGCCTGCTTGGGAACCAAGGATTAGCTGCAAGTAGAGGGGTAGCAGCAGAAGCTGGAGCAACAGCAGCAATGGCGTCGCCGCGAGCACCAGACGAGAGTCCCCTTTGCCCAGGTGGGTGAAGACCACCACGTAATCGATACAAGGCGTCAGCAGGACAAGCAGCGCGCCGACCAACAAGGCCTTGTTCGATGAGAGCGGCCACGTCACCAGCCACACCATCAATGGCACCAATAGGAAGTTGGCCAGCAACAAGGCACCGACGAAGCGGCGGTTGGCAAAAGCTTCTCGCAGCTCCAAAAAAGGAATCTGCAGAAACATGGCATACATCAGCACGGCAATCGCCGGTGTGATGGCCATGGCCGTCAGTCCGGTGAATTGCGCAGAGCTCAGGCCTGCAATGGCAGCGGCCACCACCGCCGCGAAATAAAATGCTATCTGGTGTTCTTCCAGCCAGTCCCGCGACATCTGATATCTTCCCTTGTTGCGCAAGGGCGACATTCTCCCACTGGCATCGGATTTAACCCAGCGTTGAGGCTGGTTGCTTTTCGCTTTGCCGTTGGGCGAAGTCCGCAACGGTCCTAACAAGTCCTGCCGATAAGAGGATGCATGATGTTTCGAAATAACTGGATGGCGGGTCTGAGGCAAGTGCTCGCCATCGCCAGGAGTTAACCGCAATGAATCCTCAACCTTCAGGCATGCCCTGGAACCTGCTGCTGCTAACCTGGCTGGTCGCACTGGTATCGACCCTGTCCGCGCTGTTCATTGGTGAGGTGATGGGCCAGGCACCCTGCGTGTTGTGCTGGTTCCAGCGTGCCTTCATGTTTCCGCTGGCGGTGATCCTGGCCATCGCCTGCTACCGCTCGGATTTCACCGTCTGGCACTATGCCCTGCCGC
>Ga0208814_1000367_pt1 | contig 29985 bp, 20 predicted proteins | sample MalvirAntarct_55_FD_184253 | JGI IMG/M metagenome (GOLD analysis project Ga0208814, IMG submission 184253) | Marine viral communities from the Global Malaspina Expedition - Malaspina viral metaG Antarct_55 (SPAdes) (version 2) | ecosystem: Environmental > Aquatic > Marine > Oceanic | place...
CCACACCCTGATCGGCGCTGGCGGCCAGGCTGGCAGTGGCGATGCCGCCAACTTGCTCAAGCCGGCATTGGCCCGAGGCGAGTTGCGCACCATCGCGGCGACCACCTGGAGCGAATACAAGAAGTATTTCGAGAAGGACCCGGCCCTCGCACGCCGCTTCCAGCCCGTTCAGCTTCACGAGCCCACCGTAGACGAAGCAGTGACCATCCTGCGCGGCCTCGCACCGGTATATGAAAAGAGCCACGGCATTTACCTGCGCGACGACGCCGTCGTGGCCGCAGCCGAACTATCGGCCCGCTACCTGGCCGGCCGCCAATTACCTGACAAGGCCGTGGATGTTCTAGACACGGCCTGCGCCCGGGTACGCATCAGCCTTGCGGCCGCACCCGAAGCTCTTGAGCGCTTGCGCGGCGAGATCGCCGAGGCCGAACGCCAGGGATTCGCGCTGCACCGTGACCTCGATGCAGGCTTGCACGTTGACACCGACATCCTCGACGGCCTGGAAACGCGATTAGCGGCAGCCCGTGCAGAACTCGAGCAGCTGGAAACCCGCTGGTCCGCTCAGCGTGCGCTGGCTGAGAGGCTATTGGATCTGCGCAAGCAATGCGCGACTGCTCGAACATCGCCAGACAGCGTATCCGATGACGAAACCCGCCCTGATCTTGAACAGCTCGAAGCCGAGCTAAGGGACCTTCAGCTTGAGCTTGCCAGTGCCCAAGCCTCCGAGCGGCTGGTGAGTTTTGAGGTCTGCCCTCGCCTAGTGGCTGAAGTTATCAGCCACTGGACCGGCGTACCGCTCTCCCAGCTGGCGCGCGAGCACAACAGCAAGGTACTCAGCTTTGCCGTTGATCTGCGCCAACGTGTGCGCGGGCAGGAACAGGCCATCGAAGCACTGGACCGCTCCATGCGAGCCACGGCTGCTGGACTGAACAAGCCCGATGCGCCGGTCGGCGTCTTTCTGCTGGTAGGCCCAAGCGGCGTAGGCAAGACCGAAACCGCACTCGCCTTGGCCGACCTGCTCTATGGCGGCGAACGTTTCCTCACCACAATCAACATGTCCGAGTTTCAGGAAAAACACACCGTATCCCGCCTGATCGGGGCGCCGCCGGGTTATGTAGGTTACGGCGAAGGCGGCATGCTCACCGAGGCCGTTCGCCAGAAGCCCTACTCGGTCGTGCTGCTTGATGAAGTCGAGAAAGCCGATCCGGACGTAATGAACGTCTTCTACCAGATCTTCGACAAGGGCGTGGCCAACGACGGTGAAGGACGGGAGATCAACTTCCGCAACACCCTAATCCTGATGACCAGCAACCTCGCCAGCGATCGTATCGCCGATCTTTGCCAAGGCGGCCAGCGACCAGAGACGAAAGACCTGGAGCTGGCGATTCGACCTGCGCTGACCCAGCATTTCAAACCGGCCCTGCTTGCCCGCATGCGCGTTGTGCCCTACTACCCGATCCAGGGCGAAGTGCTAAACGAACTGGTCGCGCTCAAGCTGTCGAGGTTTGGCGAGCGGCTCTCGCGTCGCCAGCTGCAGTTCAGCCACTGCGAGGCGCTGGTCGAGAACCTGGCCGAGCGCTGCACTCACAGCGACAGCGGTGCGCGCCTGATCGATCATTTGATCGATCAGCATTTGCAGCCACTGGTCGTCGATCGGCTGCTCGACGCCATGGCGAGCGGCCATGCATTACAACGTGTGCATGCAACCCTCGACGGCAACGGGACGGTGGTTTGTGAGTTCGCTTAAGGTCCCGCCAATGCTCACTGGGCATTCCACGCCTGCCAGTGCGGTACTGGATCGCTTAGCCGAGCTGGCCTGGACGTCTGATACAAGCGGCTGGTTTAACGGACTGGTAGAAATCGCGGCGCAGCTGGCTAGCTGCCCGCTCGCTCAGCTCTACTTGCTAGACGCAACCCACACACGTCTGACCCTGTCGGCAGAATGGTTCGAAGGCTCGCGACGGCAAGAGACCGCGAGCCTGCCCAGCGACTACCGGGACGAACAACTGCTGCAGTACTGTCTCAGCCAGAATCACCAGTTGAGCATTGTCCCGCTGGACGCCAACCTGCATGAAACCGGCTTTCTCCCTGAATCGTCGCGCCCTTGGCGCAGCCTGCTCTGCCTGCCGTTGGAAAACGCCGATGGTCATGTCATCGGGCTGATGGTGGCTGCCAGTACCGCTACCCAGGACCTCGCCATTGCAGCCGCAACCTTAACCAACCTTGGCCGTTTCGCCCTCGGCCAGGCTCATCTACTCAATAGACTGCGCGGCGCGGCGCGACCTGCACCTTCAGAGCTCGGCACGCCGCGCCCTTGCGCCAGCGGGTATGGGCTTATCGGTGAGAGCCCGCGCATGCGTGTGGTTTATGGGCTGATCGGCAAAGTCCTGCACAACCCGGTCAGTGTTCTGCTGACGGGTGAAACAGGTACCGGTAAAGAACTGGTGGCTCGGGCGATTCACGAGTGCGGTTCGCGGCGCAGCCAAGCCTTCATCGTGCAGAACTGCGCGGCCCTGCCTGAACATCTGCTCGAAAGCGAACTGTTCGGCTATCGAAAAGGCGCCTTCACTGGCGCCGGGCGCGACCATGAGGGTCTGTTCGACGCAGCCGACGGCGGCACTTTGTTCCTCGACGAAATTGGCGACATGCCGCTGACCCTACAAGCCAAGCTGCTGCGCGTACTGCAGGAAGGCGAGGTCCGACCGCTTGGCAGCACGCGCACCCATAAAGTTGACGTCCGAATCGTCGCCGCAACTCATCAGGACCTGCACAAGCGAGTCGAGGAGGGTCGCTTTCGTGAAGACCTGTACTACCGCCTGTCCATCTTTCCGATCGAGTTGCCGCCGCTTAGGGACCGCCATCAGGACGTCCTTCGTCTAGCCCGTCATTTCGCCGACAAGGCCTGCGGTTTTCTGCAGCGCGATACCGTGCGCTGGTCGGACGCGGCGCTTGAACAACTGGCCGATTATGCGTTTCCCGGCAACGTACGCGAGCTCAAGGGGCTGGTCGAACGCGCCGTACTCCTGTGCGACGGTGGCGAATTATTACCGGAACATTTCAGCCTGCGAACCATGGACAACGACCTGGATAGCACCTTGGATTTGCGCGCGAGGCTTGAACGGGTCGAACGCAACCTGCTGATTGATTGCTTGCGCAAGAACGGCGGCAACCAGAGTCAAGCCGCGCGAGAACTAGGGCTGCCGCGCCGCACCCTGCTCTATCGCATGGAACGCCTGGGTGTGAGCGCCAGCGCCCTCTGAGCTCAAGGAGATGAGCATGAGTTTTCATAGATTTCTGACAGTTGCTGCCTTAGCTGGTTTTGTAACAGCGCTAGCCGGCTGCGGCACTTTAATCGGCCGCCAGAGTGGCCATGTCGACATGTTCCTCGGGCTTCAACAGGACGGCGCTTTTCTAGGCGTACCGGTGTGAATGAATCCTATAACCCATCGGGAGCGGCAACCATCCTCTGCTACATGACCATTGTCTGTGTTCCGGTAACGCTTCTCTCAGTACCTGTCGACGCAGCAATCGATACGGTGCTGCTACCGATTGACCTGACAAACATCGCAAACGCTCCGACTGATAACCGGTAGCCCGCCCTTCGCCCTGAAGGGCTCATGGAAGCGCTCCGAACAAGGACTTCACATGTTCAACCCGGCCAACGACACCCACTTCAGCCTCACAATCGAAGGCATCGAGCACGATCTGCAGGTTCTAGAGTTCAAAGGTCGCGAGGCGCTTTCGCAGCCCTTCGCCTTCGAGCTCGAACTGGTTAGCGAGCGTCATGATCTCGACTTGGAGCGCCTGCTGCATCAGCCAGCTTTTTTAGCACTCTCACCGGCCGGCAACGGCATCCACGGTTTGATCTACCGGGTCGCCCAGGGTGATTCAGGTAAGCGGCTGACGCGTTATCAGGTAACCCTGCGCCCACAGCTGGCCTACTTGGCTCATCGCATCAACCAGCGCATTTTCCAGCACCTCACGGTGGAGAAGATCATCGCCCAGGTGCTCGAAGAGCACGGCATTCAGGCCAACGCCTTTCGCTTCGGGCTCAGTTCGGTGTACCCCGAGCGCGACTATTGCGTGCAGTACGACGAGACCGATCTGCACTTCATTCAGCGCCTATGCGAGGAAGAAGGCATTCACTACCACTTCCAGCACAGCTCTGAGGGCCACGTGCTGGTTTTCGGCGACGACCAGACGTGTTTCCCCAAGCTCCCGCCCGTCAGCTATCAGCAGGATTCAGGTCTGGTCGCAGACGCGCCGGTCATAAAGCGTTTCGACCTGCGCAAGGAAACCCGCACCAGCCGCGTTACCCGCCGCGACTACGACTTCGAGAAGCCACGTCTGTTAATGGAAGGGGCCTTCCAGAGCGAGTTCAATCCCGACCTAGAAGATTACGACTACCCCGGTCGCTTCACCGAGCGAACCCGAGGCAAGCACCTGTCGCAACGCGCTCTGGAACGCCACCGCAGCGACTACGAGCTGGCTGAGGGCGAGAGCGACCAACCGCTGCTGATCACTGGCCACTTCCTGGCCATGAGCGAGCACCCGCGCAGCGACTGGAACCAGCTCTGGCTGCTCAATGAAATCCATCACGAAGGTAAACAGCCGCAGGTACTGGAAGAATCGGTGACGAGCGATAGCCTGCCACGGGACGGTTTCACCCAGGGCTACCGCAATCACTTCACCGCCACGCCCTGGGACATCCTCTATCGCCCCACCCTGAAGCATCCAAAGCCCAAGGTGCTCGGCAGCCAGACCGCCGTGGTCACTGGCCCTGCCGGTGAAGAAATCCACTGCGACGAGTACGGCCGGGTAAAAGTCCAGTTCCACTGGGATCGTCACGGCCAGGCCGACGACAAGACCAGCTGCTGGCTGCGTGTCAGCTCAAGCTGGGCCGGCGACCGCTACGGCAGCATCGCCATACCGCGGGTCGGCATGGAAGTGCTGGTGACATTCCTCGAAGGCGACCCCGACCAGCCTTTGGTCACAGGCTGCCTGTACCACAAGGAGCATGTCGCTCCTTACGACCTACCGGCGAATAAGACCCGCAGCGTCTTCAAGACACTATCGAGCCCCGGCGGAGAAGGCTACAACGAATTGCGCGTCGAAGACCGCAAAGGTGCTGAGCAAATCTACGTTCACGCCCAGCGCGACTGGGACGAAAACATCGAGCACGACCAGAAGATTCGCGTCGGGCACGAGCGCCACGACACGGTGGAAGCCAACAGCTACAGCGAATTCAAGACCGAAGAACACCGCACTACCCACGCCGACCGCAAAACCGAAATCCGCGCCAATGACCACCTTACCGTGGCCAACACCCAACACGTGAAGATCGGTACCGGGCAGTTCGTCGAGGCGGGTAACGAGATCCATTACTACGCCGGAAGCAAAGTCGTCATCGACGCCGGCATGGAACTCACTGCCACAGGCGGCGGCAGCTTCCTCAAACTTGACCCAAGTGGCGTCACGTTGAACGGCGCTACCATCAAGATGAATTCAGGCGGCTCGCCTGGCAAAGGCTCGGGCATAAGTATTCTTGCTCCGCAGATTCCCTGGGCTGCGGATCAGGACAGGGCTGGTGCGAAACCTAAGCTCGCGCTGGCCAACGCCCAGCTGCAATTGGCACGCAAAGCCAGACAGATCGGAGCTAGCCGCTGCCCGATTTGCGAAGCATGCAGGGAAGGAATGTGTGCGGTGCAACCGAACGCTTTCTCTACATCGCCTCGCAACGCTCCGACATCTTCAGTCGCAGTAACTAAACCTGCCTCCGCACCTACCGCGACGACACCAGCCACAAGCGGTCCTGGTAAATGGGTCACTCAAGAAATTGATTACGACGGCATGAGCAACTCGTTGAAGATGTTTATGAACCGCCTGGGTTCGCTTAGTGATGAGGGCCGCGTCTTTGGTTCGGAAGGCAAGGATTACCAGAACTCTACCCGTACCATGGTTCAAGTCTGGCAAATGCTAGACGTGAATGAACAGCATCTAGCGGAAAGCTCGGCAATTCACCCTTATGGTCAGCAACGCACTATCACTCAGCGGTTCCTTGAAGGCACCGATAGTTGGCAGGTTTCTGGCCGGTCCTGGCACTGGCAGCCCGTAACTGCCAACACAGTTTATGAAAGAAAGGGCACCCAACCATGAATATCTCGGCCACAACGAGTAAACAGAGCATGGTTTATGTCGTCTGGGGCGCGTTGGACGCCTTCTACATCGCCTGGTACTGCATCAACAGCTGGAAGGGCGGCCGAATGCCATACCTCAGCGATCTCACCTCCAGCCTGGTACTGCTCGAACAACAAGGAGGTGCCAACCTGGCCACTGTTTTAGGGTCATGGTTGCTACAGCTGTCGATCATCCCTTCATGCCTGATGTTCCTACTACGTGCTCGTGCGGCTAAGCATCTCGCCTATATGCAGATTCCATTTCGACTGTTTTTCCTTATTCCGTCAGTTTCAGTGCTGTTACTAACCGCTCAGCTACTGCCGAGCCTCGGCCTGATACTTCTGGTGCTGATCATTGCCTCCGAAGCATTGAAAGCATGGTCACTATGGAGGTTCGCATGAGTCAGGCAGAACAACCTGCTAATCAGTCAGCCATTGCCGCAGACTGGCTCGCCGAGCAGGTGGCCCAACAGCGCGAACTGCTGCTGGTCATTGACCGTCTAGCAGAACCCGACCCGATCAAAACTCTGTTCAACGCGGATCTGATACAGGACTACGTCAATATTTACCAAGGTACCGAATTTGCTGAAATGGCGGATGCTGGCCCCTGGCTGGTTCGTTTTGATACGCCCGATGCAGAGCTTATTCAGGCCCTGTTCGATCCTGAAAGCCACTGGGGCTGGCTGGCCAGCGCAGCACATGTTGATCTAGCTGCCCTCACCCACCACTGGCACGACCGGATGTTGATCGATGAGCAAGGGCAGCGTTCGCTTTACCGGTTTCAGGACAACCGAATCGTCGCGCGTCACCTTGGCGAGATGGAAGCGTCACAGCGCCCTCTGCTGCTTGGCCCACTGACCAGCGCGCTCTGCTGGGACGGCCACGACTGGCAATGGTTCGATAACGGGCAACCAGGCGAGTATCCCGAACCCTTCGAAAAACCGTGGTTGTCTATCCCAGAACCCGAGCACGTAAGGCGCGCTGTGACACACCACAATCTCGAGTTGTGGCTATGGGAGAACCACACACATGCGACCACCAAGCTCGCAGAGACTCGAGTGCTGAGCGAATGGCTGGACCGTCAACTCGACAAAGCTAAGGAATGGCACTGGCACAGCGAGCCGCAACTGCACTTCCTGCTCCGCTACCAGCTAGACCCCGCAGTGGCGGACCATCCGGCCTGGCTGCCAGCTGACCAGGAGACACCGGACGCCCATCATTCACGAGTCAGCGCAGTGCTGACTTCAAGCTATTCAGCACAGGGTTGATCAGATGACGTCTCACACCTTTTCTCGAAGCCGCTTCCTGCCCATTCACGCATGGCTTGTACTGTTTGGCCTTCTGCTCAGCGGTTGCAGCACGCTCGGCTCGGTTGGCGCCGATACCTTTACTTTGAAGGGCGAGCTACCGGCTGACTTCGCACTGAAAGCCCAAGCGCATTACGGCGGGTCCGAGGGATGCAGTGGACGCGGTCATGTGAAGGGTTTTAAGAAAGAGTACGAAAACTTGCCGCATGGGTATGAGTTCGAGATTCCAGTTAGTTATCGCGACGGACTTTGTGAATTGCAATTGAGTAGGGTCGGACTGTTTATTTACGGCCGTTACGGAGAAAAAGATTGGCAACGCACTTATGACAATGGCGAACTAATAGTAGTTGCGAAAGATAATACGGAAGATGGCAAAGATCTACCCAGCCGCCCGGCACATATACACTCTGAGTGCTCATGGCTGTTCCAAGAAAGCAAACTGAATTTAGAAATATCAAAAATACTTAGCTGCAAGGGAGCAGGAACTCGTCTTGACAGAAAACAGCTGCCCCAGACAGTAAATTTGTCTTTTACAGTAAATCCAAGAGAAGAACCTTATAGGGATAATACTTGGATAGAGTTTCCCGAAGGCTGGAGGCCTTGTCTACCTAAGGAGGGATGGCAACAGTGCCAAGACCCGCCTTTATTTAAGACATTCAGAAATAACAGCAAAGAGTGCACCATCTATCCAAACTGCACGGAATAACCACGAATGAAAGGAACGACTGAGCAACTAAGCTGCCCGTTGAAAAACGCTTGGGTTAGCTTTCGTCTTGTGGATGAGCATGGAGAAGGCACGCCGTACGCTGGGTTACAGTACCGGTTACATGACAGTCAAGGTCAAGCTACCGAGGGACTTTTAGACAGTGATGGCTACGCGCTCATTGAAGATGTCCATCCTGGCGCGACTGTTCTCGATCTATCGCAGCCCGCAACGGCTTTTACTGATGCTTGGTATGAAGAGCTTTCTATTAGAAGGGCTTTCAAATTACCGCTCACACCTATACAAATAGCAGCTGAACAGTCACCAGCAGGGCCTCGCCGCACTGATGGACAAACCTATCTAGCGCAAGAACGCGCAGCGAAGGAGGGGGGCTATTTCATACGGGCCGAAGTAAGCGATTTCGTAGAGAGCAAGGGCCACCTTCCAGCTCCAGACAAAAATTGGACCACTCAGTCTTCACTAAAACTTAACGCAGGCCCAGCAGCTTGTAAGCCTGGTATTGCTCTTGGTTGCAGCAGGCACCATGTCATCGAGATAAAGGCGCTACGCGCCTATAGCCCGCTGCTTTCCCGTGGCGCTGATTTCTGCGCGCTGAACGCCTATCACCTTGCGGTCATGAGCGCTTTCGTCTACGCGCCTTTCAGTGCAGCTACCAATCCTTACCACTCAGCGCCGCCGCCCTATACATCGCTTGGCAGCATCGGATACGTTCTTCGGAACCAGTTAGGGCGCCGGATTCGGCCAACGCAATTCAATACCGCCTCCCCCTATCACCTGCTCTGTGAAGAAGTCCCATATTCAAAGCGCCTCGAGATCATGCCTTACGATCCGGCGCGCTACGAAAAGGAAGTACAGGAGGGCTGGCGAAACCCAGAGGACGTGCACTTCCTGCACGATACAGATAACGAAACGAACACAAATACCCAAGCGTTCATCACCCACAGCGACAAAATCGTGTTGATCTCTATTCGGGGCACGCAGGAGCTTCTAGCAGATGCCAGTCGAGACGCAGACGCTCGCCAAGTGCCTTACGAAGAGGGTGAAGGTCAAGCACACCGCGGCTTCTATAGGGGCTTCCAGGCAGCGAAGCCTTTTGTGGAACGTTACCTCAACGTTTTTTATACGGGCGAGCAAACGCTAGTCGTCTGCGGCCACAGCCTTGGTGGAGCAATAGCGCTTTTAGTCGCCGAATGGCTACGTCGCAAACCCACAAAACCGAAAGTCGTTCTATACACCTTCGGCGCCCCACGTGCGGGCGACGCAGCCTTCGTTAACGCAGCCCAATCCCTAACCCATCACCGTATCGTCAACCACAACGATCCGGTCCCAGCCCTTCCACTGCCGTGGATGGACGCGGAGTGGAAGCTGGCGCTTCCCGGCGCAGCTCTGGCGTACAGCTCACCGATCACCGGCATTGCGTTACTGCTAGCAGGGATCGTCAACCTTCAAGGCGACCCCTACGAGCATCACGGGGAGCAATGGCATTTTATGCCGCGCAAGCCTGGAGGTGGGAGCGACGCCTCAGTGCTATGGCAACCAGGTTGTGCGCTGGTAGACAAGCAAAGCTGTGCACGCTACGTCGGGGAAATCGGGCTGGATGGTGATATGCCGAACCGCCTCGCACTCGCGGCTACGCAACATCTGAGTGACCGCGGCTATGCACGCGCAGCGCTTACTAACCTGCTGCGCTGGAATACCAGCGTCGAGGAGCGAAACGGAAAGTTATTCACCGAAGCTGAAACCCGTGACATCTACGCCCAGCTGCTGAGCACCGCCCAGTTGCTGGAAAGCTGGCAGGCGCGCTCCTTCAATGAATTCCGCTGGGAAATCAGGCGCAGGGGTGAGATGCGTTTTTACGGCAAGACCGATCTGGAACTGCGCGCCATCTATGCCGAAGCAGTGGAACAAGGCGAGCGCGTTCGAGCCGAGCAAAGCCCTGCGCTTACCCGTACTCAGCAGCGTCTGCTGGCGCAGGCGGAGCGCGTGGTAACGCGGCGCAGCGTGTTTGGTGAGCAGGCGGAAAGAGCCGACCTCGCAGAGCTGGTAGCACAATGGCGGGACATCGAAGATAACAAGATAGCGGAGCGGCTGGCTGCAGTTAAAAGGGACTCGGCCAACGTCCTCGCCTAGAGGCGCAGCGTCGGCCCGGCGAGCCACATTTATAGCCGTAGCTCTCGTTTCGGTGCCGGCCCCGCCCTTTTTCGTGACCCCGTTCACCCATGCAAACAAGCGGGTGAACTTCAATACTCAGCCTGAGTCTCGCTTCGCCGTTTTCGGCTAGCGAGGCCGTCTGCCCACACGCTTTCAAGGAGGAAATCGCGTGCTAGCCCGCTATTGCGCCCTCGTTTTATTCGCCGCATCCCTCGCGCTCGCCGGTTGCTCCGGCAACTACAAGTTCAACGACGACGAATATCGCCCATTGGGCGATCCGCAGGCGCCTGCCCGCAGCAACTGATCCATCAGGAGAAAGGAACCATGGAACTGGTTTTCGATATGGTCAGTGCTCAGCAATTTGCGCCAGGCCTGATCAGCAGCAAGACGTTCAAGCAGGCCGGCGGCATCATTGGTCGTGCGGAAGAGTGCGACTGGGTCATCCCGGACCGCACGCGTGTGGTATCCAGTCGCCACGCCGAGGTGAGCTACCGAGACGGGGCGTTTTTCCTTACCGATACCAGTAGCAACGGCATTCAGCTCAAGGACACAGGCGCCAGCCTGGACAAAGGCCGGGCGCAGCGAATCGAACACGGCAGCGTGTATTGCCTGGGCGACTTTGAAATCCGGGCTCGTCTGATCCAGGACCCGGCCTCCTTCGAAGGCAATATCGGCCGACCGCAGCCCGCTGGCAGCATCATTCCAGACGACGCATTTCTCGATCTAGACCCGCTTACAGCCCTAGACCAGCAAGAACATGCCTACGCCAAAACCGACGATCTGACCGCAGTGCTAGCGCCATCAAGGGTGCAAGCCCAGCAGCGCGACTATGCACAGATCGATGAAGAGAACTTGCAGGTCCCGGAGCTGGTGATGCCAGCACCAGCCACTCAGCCAAAGGCCACGCTCGAACCTGAACGCCTGCCGCCCGACTTCTGGACGCGCTTCAGCACGGCGTTGGGAGTGGATCTATCGGATCTGGATGAGGAGGCTCGGCAAGCCCTAGCACTGAAAGCTGCGGCCTTGCTCAAGCAAAGCGTTGGCGGTTTGCAACAGGCGCTGCGCACCCGCGGCGAGCTGAAAAACGAGATGCGCCTGTCGTTGACCACCGTGCAGAGTGCCGGCAACAACCCACTTAAGCACAGCATCGACAGCGGGGAGGCGCTGACCCTTCTGCTGCGCGGTGGAAAGTCGGGGCAGCTTCCTGCCGAACAGGCCATGGGGCGCGCTTACCGTGATATTCAGGCGCATCAGGTAGCCATGCTGGCTGCCAGTCGCGCCGCGGTCAAAGGCATCCTTGAGCAGCTTTCACCGGATCAGCTAACGCTGCGTTTCGAGCGCGATAACAAGCCGCTTATGTCCACTTCCGGTAGCCGCTGGCGTGCCTTTAAACGGCTGCACTCTGCGATGCAACGCGACGACGATTGGAGCGAACGGTTGTTCGCTCGTGACTTCGCCCAGGCTTACGAGGAGCAGGCCCGTCTGATCGCCACGCTCAATACAGACCTTCAAGGATGATATTCATGCCTCGCTTTCTTCCCGCCGCGGCGCTCGCAGCGCTTGCGGTTCTGAGTGGCTGCTCTGCCCTCTCGCCCAACTCTGACTTGACCAAGCTGGACTTGTCACTGCAGGGCAGCGACAGGCTCAACCCCGACCTTAACGGCCGCCCTTCGCCTGTCGTGATTCGCCTCCTGGAACTCAAGCATCCGGTGGCCTTCGAGAATGCCGACTTCTTTTCGCTCTACCAGCGTCCCAAGGAAGCGCTATCGCCGGACCTCGTCATTCAGGAAGAGCTGGAACTGCGTCCGGGCGAGCAGCGCGACCTCAAGCTGTTTGTTAAGGATGGCAGCCGCTACGTCGGCGTGCTGGCCGCCTATCGCGATTTGCCCGAATCAAGCTGGCGCTTCGTCATTCCTCTGCAACACAAAGCGCAGAACCGAATCGAGCTAAGGCTCGATGAGCACGGAATCAAGGCTATCGATCCGCTCGTGAAGGGAGACTGATCGATGAGCATGAACAAAGTCATATGGCAGGAAGGCATGCTGCTGCGTCCTCAGCACTTCCAGCAAAGCGACCGCTATTACGACGCGCAGCTAAAGCAGCGAACCCAGAAGTTGGGTCACTACGCCTGGGGTTTTTTTTGGCTGGAGATCGACCGTCAGTTCCTTAACATGGGCAAGCTCGTGCTTAGCCAGGCGAGTGGGCTGCTTCCAGATGGGAGCCTCTTCGAGATCGGTGCTGAGCGTGAGCCGCTGGCCCTAGACGTGCCGCCCAACACTGGCAACACGCCGGTGTATCTGGCTTTACCGCTTGTCACCGGTAATCACATCGAGAGCCGCCGCCCTGAGCAGAAGGACGTTTTGGCGCGCTACACCGCGTTCGACGAAGAAGTCACTGACTCGAACGCCGGCGATAGCAGCAGCAGTCAAGTCAGCACCGGCCGTCCGGACTTTCGGTTGCTGCTGGGCGAGCAGCAGAGCGATCAGGCTTACGTGAAGCTCAAGCTTTGCGACATCCTCGACACCACGCCAGACGGTGTGATCAGCCTCGACCCTGAGTACATCCCGACCTTTATCGACTTTCAGGCGTCCAGCTACCTGCTGTCGTGCCTGAAAGAAGTGATCAGCATGCTCGGCCATCGCGGCGACATCCTCGCAGAGCGTATTCGTGCCACCGGTAAAGTCGGCGGAGCGGAAGTCGGTGATTTCATGATGCTGCAACTGATCAACCGCTACGAACCCGTGCTACGCCATTACATGGGCATCGACCGGATCCATCCCGAACACATCTACCGTGAGCTGCTGGGATTGCTGGGCGAACTGGCGACGTTCTCCAGCGAGACCAAGCGACCTCGCCTGGATGGCCGTTACCTGCACAACGACCAGGGACTGTCGTTCCGCAAGCTGATGGATGCGATTCGCCAAGTGCTGTCGATGGTGCTCGAGCAGCACGCCATCGAGCTGCTTCTGCAACAGCGTCAATACGGCATTCAGGTCTCGCCGTTGCACGACCATAAGCTGCTCGGCAGCGCCTCGTTCGTACTCGCAGCCAGCGCCCAATGCGACTCCGAAGAGCTGCGCACCCGCCTGCCGGCTCACCTAAAGGTCGGTCCGGTTGAGCGTATTCGCCAGCTGGTCAACCTCCATCTGCCGGGAATCAAGGTCAAGCCACTGCCCGTCGCGCCACGGCAGATCCCGTTCCATTCCGGCAAGACCTACTTTGCTTTGGAACTCAGCTCCGAGGAGCTGGCGCAGCTGGAGCGTTCTGGCGGCTTCGCCTTCCATGTGTCCGGTGAATTTACCGGGCTTGAGCTGAAATTCTGGGCGATCAGGAACTGACCAACATGATCAGAGAAATGGACTACGCACAGGACGACAAGACAGTCATCCTCAATCGCCACGGCGACGCCCCGGCACAGAGCCCGCTGACTGACTTCAGCACCCCGCCCAAATTCGAGCAGCTTGAAGAGCGGATGATCTATGCCGCGCGGCTGCGTCCGGCCGAAACTTTCAATATCAGCCTCAATCCGCTCGTCGCGGCAGCATCTTCATTGCTCTCAGAAGTCGTGCGGCTCAAGCACAGCTATGAAGGCGAAGACCTGCACGCCCTCAACCAGCGATTGTCCGGCGAACTCAAGCTGTTCGAGCACCGAGCCCTGCACGACGGCGCCGAGAGCAGTCAGGTGATGGCCGCTCGCTACGTGCTATGCACCGCTATCGACGAAGCGGTCGTCACCACACCCTGGGGAAACGAGAGCGAATGGTCGCAGATGAGTCTGCTATCGAGCTTCCACAACGAAACCTTCGGCGGTGAGAAGTTCTTTCAGTTGCTCGAGCGTCTCTCACGCAACCCGGTCAAGCACCTGCCGATGCTGGAACTGATGTATCTGTGCTTGTCGCTGGGTTTCGAAGGCAAATACCGAGTGATGCCACGCGGCATGCTCGAGCTCGAAGCGGTACGCGACAGCCTTTACCGGCAGATCCGCCAGCTGCGCGGCGACGTGCCACGCGAGGTATCGCCGCACTGGCAGGGGCTGCGTGATACGCGTCGGCGTCTGGTGCGTATCGTGCCTTGGTGGCTGGTCGCGCTGTTCACAATGATCTGTCTGGTAACGGTGTATGCGGGCTTCGCCTGGGTGCTGGGTGAACAACGCGATGCCGTACTGCAACCGTATCAACCCGTCGATCCGACCGTTCAGGTCGAGCCCAAGCCGTAACAAGGACGTACTGCCATGAAGGTTTTTTTCGGCAAGCTTGCCGCGTTTTTCCGCAAGACCTGGGTATGGAGCCTGTGCGTCTTGCTGGTGTTGGGCCTCCTCGTGTGGCTCGTTGGGCCACTGCTAGCGGTAAACGACTATAAGTTTTGGGAGTCATCCAGCAGTCGTCTGCTGACCATTGCCGGCCTCTGCCTGGTCTGGGGCCTGTTCATCGTGTTCGCTAGTTGGCATAGCACCCGTCGCAAGCAGGCCGAAGCCAGCGACGAAGAGGTTCAAGAGCGGCTTCGCCGTGAAGGCTTGGTCAGCGAAGAGCAAGGCATCCTGAGCCAGCGCTACCGCGACGCCGTTCGTACGCTCAAGAGCTCGAGCCTGTACCGCGGCCGCAGCGAGAAATGGCGCAACGACCTGCCCTGGTATTTGCTGCTCGGTCCTCAAGGCAGCGGCAAAACCTCATTGCTGGACTTTTCCGGACTGGACTTTCCGCTCAACCGCGGTGAAAACCAGCGACTGACCAAGGATGTCTCAGGCACCCGCTACGCAGACTGGTACTTCGCCGACCATGCCGTGCTGATCGATACGGCCGGCCGCTACCTGACTCAGCCCGACTCGGGTGTCGATGGCAAGGCCTGGGAAACACTACTCGGCCTACTGCGCCGCCGCCGTGCACGCCCGCTTAATGGCGTGCTGATCAACATCCCGGTCGAGCAGCTGCTGCACGCGAGCGAACTGGAGCTTGAAACGCTGGCGCGACAGAGCCGTCAGCGTCTGCACGAGATCCACCAGCGCCTGGGCGCCGACGTACCGGTTTATCTGGTGCTCAGCAAAGCGGATAAGATGCTTGGCTTCGACGAGTTCTTCGATCAGCTCTCGCGCGAGGAAAGCGATCAGGTGCTCGGCGCGAGCTTCCGCAAGGAACAGGACGGTACCGACGTCAACGTTGTTCGAAGCGAATTCGAGGAGCTGCTACGCCGGCTCAACAGCCAGGTCATCCTGCGCATGCACCAAGAGCGCGACACCCAGCGCAGGGGTCGCATACTTGATTTCCCGCACCAGCTTGGCCAGATCGGCGAGCGTTTATGCCTGTTCGTCGAGTTGGCGTTCTCAGGCAACCGCTACCAGCGGGCCAGCCAACTACGCGGTTTCTACCTCACCAGTGCACCGCAACTCCAAGGTGGCCTTGATCCGCTCACCAGCGGCATCGGCCGCAACCTTGGCCTGTCGAGCAGCGCGTTGCCGACATTCCGCAGCGGACGTGCTCGCTTCATCAATCATTTGCTCAGCCGCGTGATCTTCCCGGAAGCCGACCTCGCCGGTCTTGATCAGAAGGAAGTACGCCGCATCGATTGGGGCCAGCGCGCCCTGTATGCCGCGAGTTTCGCCTGCCTGGCGCTGTTCGGCGCCCTTTGGGCCAATGGCTTCTCCAACAACCATGAACGGCTTGAGCAGTTACGCGGCCTCGCTGATCAGCTGGGCCGCGAGCATCAGGGCATCACGTCTCAAGACGATGCACTGCGTACGCTCAAGGCGCTGGATACCAGCTATGCGGCTACTCAGGTGTTTCCGGATAAGGCTGACGTGTCCTATTTGCAGCGCGGCGGGCTATACCAAGGTGAGGTAGTCGATCCCACTGTCCACCAGGCCTACCGCCGTGAGCTGGAAACCCTGCTTCTGCCTCGCGTTGCACATCAGCTCGAAGCCCAGATACGCGCGAACCTGACCGATCGAGAACGCCTGCTTGGTAGCCTGCGCGCCTACCTTATGCTTAGCCTGGAAGAGCGTCGCGACGACGGTTTCCTCAAGGATTGGGTAGCCGCCGATTGGTCGTTGCGTTACGCCGGCAATGCCGACGCACAGAACGGTCTCAACACCCATTTTGAGCGGCTGCTCGGTGACGACTTCGCGCCTTACGCGCTCAACGACCAACTCGTCGCCGAAGCACGTCAGGTGTTGCGCAGCGAATCGTTGGCCACTGTCGTCTACCGCATGTTGCGCGATCAGGCTCGCAGCCTGCCTGATTACCGGTTCAGTCAGCATCTCGGACCGCAAGGCGCCCTGTTCAGCGGTAGCGACTACACCATCCCTGGCTTTTATACCCAGAATGGCTATCAGAAATTTTACGTCGCGCAGGGCAGCGAACTGGTGCGCGAGATTCTGCGTGACAACTGGGTACTTGGCGAAGGCGACAACTTAAGCATGAAAGATCTCGGTCGCTTGATGGTCGAGATGGAGCAGCTCTATTTCCGGGATTACGCCAACTATTGGAGCGAAGCGGTAGCCCAGCTGACGCTGGAGCCTATCGCCGGTGCTGGCCAGGGCTCGGTGCTGCTTAGTGGGTTGTCCGCGGCTAATTCGCCGCTGTTACAACTGCTTGTCGAAGTCCGTGACAACACCCGCTTCGCCGGCGTGGTCGATACCGCCGGCGACGCGGCGGACGCAGCCGATGCTCTCAAAAGCGCCAACGGCAAGCTGGGCAAAGCCGCCAAGCTCGCATCAGCCGCTGCCGAGCAGGCCCAGGCCACACTGGCCAAGAACGTGCCTGACACGGCGCGCAATACACTCGAGCGCCGCTTCGAGCCGCTGCATCGCCTGCTTGACGACAATGCAGGCGCCAGCGCTGAGCTTGTTCCCACGCTACAGGCCCTCGATGCGCTTCAACTACAACTGGCAAGTCTGGCCCACGCCAGTGCGCCTGATCAGGCGGCCTTTGAACTCGCCAAAGCGCGCATGGCTGGTCAGCGTGATGCCATCAACCAACTGCGAGCCAGCGCAGCTCGGCTACCACAACCGATCGGCAACTGGCTTGGTTTGCTCGCCGAAGACAGTTGGACGCTGGTCCTGAACGACGCCTACCACTACCTCAACCAGCGCTACCAGAGCGAACTGTACGCGTTCTACAAAGGTTCGCTACGCCAGCGCTATCCATTCAGTGCACACAGCGAGAGCGACGTCGCCATCGCCGACTTCCGGGAGTTCTTCAAGGCGCAAGGCGTTGCTGACGGGTTCTTTGACCGCTACCTGAAGGCGTTCGTCAGCGGGAGCGCTGGCCAATATCAGCTGCGTCGAGTCGACGGCCGTGGCTTGCCCCTATCACGCGAATTCCTGTCGCAGATGAGCAACGCACAAACCATCCGCCGCAGTTTCTTTGCAGAAAACCCGAACGAGCCGCAGATCCGCTTCAAGCTCGAGCCCTATTCGCTGGATTCGAGCCTGGGTCGCGCTGACTTCCGCTTTGGCAATCAGCAGATGGAATACCGCCACGGCCCGATCGTGCAGACTGCCTTCAGCTGGCCAGCCGACGCAGAGGAAGGCCGCACCAGCCTGGTGGTAGAAGAATTGGGCGGACGTCGTGTTGGCATCGAGAAGAACACCGGCCCCTGGTCGCTGTTCCGCCTGCTGGACCTGATGCAGGTCGATTACCACAGCGGCCGCGACGTGCTGATGCTCAAGGCCAATCTGGGCGGCCGCAACGCCAACTACCTGTTACACAGCCAGCGTTCGCCGAACCCGTTCGACATCGCCCTGCTGCGCGACTTCAAACTTCCGGCGACCCTGTAATGCCAGCCACTGGGAGCCTGGCGTACAGCTGGCGCAGCGCCGCGCGGACCGATACGGGCAAAGTCCGCGCGCGCAATGAAGATGCGTTTCTCGACCTCCCCGAGCAAGGCCTCTGGGTCGTGGCGGATGGAATGGGCGGCCACCACAACGGCGCGCTGGCCAGCCGCCTGATCGTCGAGCAGCTCGCCGCGTTGCCTGAGGGCAGCATGGCGGAGCGCTTGGTCGCTCTGCGCCGCTGTTTGCATGACCTCAACCGCAGACTTGGGCAAGAACTGACGGTCACGGCAGATCGACCCGATCCCGTGATTGGCAGTACCGTGGTCGCGCTGCTGATGGAGGCCGACCGTGCCGCCTGCGTATGGGCTGGCGACAGCCGCTGCTACCTGTGGCGCCGGGGACGGCTTTATCAGCTCTCGCGCGACCATTCACTGTTACAACAGCTGATCGACGACCAGAGCCTGAGCCCGCAGGAGGCCGCGCGTCACCCAGCCGCAAACGCCCTAACCCGCGCCATCGGCGCCAGCGAACAACTGACACTGGATATCCTCGAGTTCGATGTTTATCCAGGCGACACCCTGCTGCTGTGCAGCGACGGGCTCTACCAAAGCCTGTCTCCGGACAGCCTGGGAGCAGCGCTCAATGCGCCATCCACAGGTCTGGCCCTGCAAAGGCTGTTTGAGGAGGCCATGGACGGCCCGTGTCGAGACAACCTGAGCGCAGTGGTGATACGGCTATGAGCGAGCCCCTGCGCGCCGAGCCGGCATCAGACCTCACCTACTTCGCCTTCGCGGCCTCGGCTGCCACGCCAGCGAGCCTGGCAACATCGGCCGCGGCCATCGTCGCGAGTGATTTGCCAGAAGTATTGGCAGGCCGCTATCTGATCGAACGACTGCTTGGCGTCGGCGGCATGGGCGCCGTTTACCGCGCCCGAGACCTTTTGCGTGAGCAGTTTGGCGACCCGGAGCCGTACATCGCACTTAAAACCTTGAGCGATGAATTCGCCGAGTATCCCGATGCCCACACGCTGCTCTATACCGAGTTCGCTCTGACCGCTCGCCTAAGCCATCGCCACGTTGTGCGGCTGTTCGGTTTTGACGTGGACGCCGTCAGCCAGCGCGCGTTCATCACTCTCGAGCTGCTCAAGGGACCAACCCTCGACCAGGTGCTCAGCGAACGTCCGGAAGGGCTCACGTGGGACGAGCTACGCGAAATTGCCGTGCCCCTGATAGAAGCGTTGGCCTATTCACACAGTCGCGGCGTCATCCACGGTGACATCAAACCCAGCAACGTAATACTGGCGGAGGATGGTCTGCGCTTGTTCGACTATGGCCTTGGCCAGCCGCTCGAAGGCGTGCTGAAGAACCTGCCTCGCCTGTCCCGCAACCGATTCAAGGCATGGACCACGCGCTACGCAGCCCCTGAACTTCTCGACGGCGCTGAGCCATCGGAAGCCAGCGACATGTATGCACTCGGTTGCCTGCTTTATGAAATGGCCAGCGGCAGCCACCCTTTCCGCCGGCTAAACGCCAAGCAAGCAAAAGCGATGGGGCTCGACAAGGAATTGGCACGGCCGCCGAACCTGGCCTGTGGCTGGCTTACCTTGCGATCAGCGCTGGCATTTGATGCGGCTCAGCGCACAGCCAGCGTGACCCAGCTGTTGGATATATTCCGCCGTCCCGCACCAAGCCGCCTGCAACGCTGGTTCGGACGCGCCCATGGATGACAACAAAACAAGGAAGCGCCATGTTCAACGCCGCCAATGACACCCATTTCAGCCTCGCTATCGATGGCGTCGAGCACGACCTGCAGGTTCTCGCGTTTACCGGGCGCGAAGCCATCAGCCAACCCTATCGTTTCGATCTTGAGCTGGTCAGCGAGCGTCCCGATCTTGCTCTGCAGGGCCTGCTGCATAAGTCAGCATTTCTATCGTTCTCACCTGCCGGTAATGGCATCCACGGATTGATTCATCGCGTCGCACAAGGTGAATCAGGCAAACGGCTGACCCGCTACCGGGTGACCCTCGTTCCGCAACTTGCCTACCTCGCGCACCGTACCGATCAGCGCATCTTTCAGCACCTGACCGTGCCGCAAATCATTGCCCAGGTGCTCGAGGGTCACGGAATCCAGGCGAACGCCTATCGCTTTCAGCTCGGTCCGGTGGTCTATCCCGAGCGCGACTACTGCACCCAGTACGACGAAACCGACCTGCACTTTGTCCAGCGCCTATGCGAAGAAGAAGGTATCCACTATCACTTTGAGCATAGCCCGCAGGGTCATGTACTGGTGTTCGGTGATGACCAGACGAGCTTCCCCAAACTTGGCCAGCCCACCGCGTACCTGCAGGACAGCGGGCTGGTAGCCGACGAGCCTGTGATCAAACGGTTCTCCGTGCGTCTGGAGACTCGTACCAACCGGGTGAGCCGGCGCGATTACGACTTTGAACAGCCACGCCTGGTGATGGAGGCCGCGCAGAAGGGCCAAGCGGGGGACAGACAGATATTGGCTGAGCCAGACCTCGAAGACTATGACTACCCGGGTCGCTTCACCGATCGAGCCCGAGGCAAGCACCTGTCCCAGCGTTCCCTGGAGCGCCACCGCGCCGACTACCGCCTGGCTGAAGGTCGAAGCGACCAGCCACGACTGGTCTGCGGGCACCTGCTGGAAATTTCCGACCATCCGCGCCGAGAATGGAATGATCTATGGCTGCTGACCGAGGTGCTCCATGAAGGCAAACAGCCGCAGGTGCTGGAGGAGTCGGTAACAAGCGACACTGATGCACGAGACGGTTTCACCCAGGGCTACCGCAACCACTTCACCGCCACACCCTGGGACGTACCGTATCGCCCGCCGCTGAAACACCCAAAGCCGCGCGTGCTTGGCAGCCAGTCCGCCGTCGTGACCGGCCCTGCCGGCGAAGAAATCCATTGCGACGAATACGGCCGCGTAAAGGTCCAGTTCTTCTGGGATCGTCACGGCCAAGCCGACAACAAGACAAGCTGCTGGCTGCGCGTCAGCTCAAGCTGGGCCGGCGACCACTATGGCGGTATCGCCATCCCGCGCGTCGGCATGGAAGTACTGGTTACCTTTCTCGAAGCTGACCCCGACCAGCCCTTGGTGACTGGCTGCCTCTACCATGCAGAACATCAGGTCCCCTACGACCTGCCGGCAAACAAGACCCGTAGCGTCTTCAAGACACTGTCGAGCCCCGGTGGCGGTGGCTACAACGAACTACGCCTCGAGGACCGCAAGGGCGCTGAGCAGATCTACCTCCACGCCCAGCGGGACTGGGACGAGAACATCGAGCACGACCAGAAGATTCGCGTCGGCAACGAACGCCACGACACCGTCGAGGCCAACAGCTACAGCGAATTCCGCGCCGAAGAACACCTGACCGTCAGCGGCGACCGCAAGGTAGAAGTCAAACCCGACGACCATCTCACCGTCGGCCAGAGCCAGCACATCAAGCTCGGCACTGCTCAACTGACCAAAGCCGGCCGCGAAATACACCTCAAGGCCGGCCAGAAAATGGTTATCGAAGCGGGAATCGAACTGACCCTCAAGGCCGGCGGTAGCTTCATCAAGCTTGATCCGGGCGGCATCACAGTCTCTGGCACGCTGGTGAACATCAACGCAGGCGGTGCGCCGGGTAAGGGATCGGGCATCAAGATCCAACCGCCAGTGCTGCCGGGCGAGGCGGATAGCGACAAGGCGGGGAGTTTGTTGGAGCAGGCGCAGCCCGGAGACCAGCCTGCAGAACCCCATCGGCGCAAGCGCTCACTCAATTTTTCCGGCTAAGACAAGGACAGGCTTGCCTAGCGGCAGCCCTATGAACAGGACGTATCGAACATGGCCGAAAGCAGACCGATCAACTGGGCTCTTCCCTTCCCGAGCAAGGAGCCGAACAGTAATCCCTTGCAGCTCCTGACCCACATGGCCAATGCGACGGGCGGCCACTACCCGACCGGTGAGAATGGTTTGTGGCATGGTGGTGTGCATTTCGACGAGGGCACGGCGGCATTTTTCGATCAGTCTAGCGTGCGCTGTATGGCCGACGGCGAGGTGATTGCCTACCGTATCGACGAGCGCTACCCGGTCAGCGAGTTCACCGACGAAATCCCTAGGATCAAACGCGCGCCCTTCTCTACTGGGTTCGTCCTGGTGAAGCATAAGCTTCAGCCGCCACCGCTGCGCAATGCTGATGGCTCCGTCACCGAAGGGCAGACTCCTCCAAGTCTGAATCTCTATAGCCTGTACATGCATCTGCAAGATTGGGCAGGCTACCAAGCGCAACCGGACCTGCAGCGTCCCGCCTTCTGGGAAGCCAAGCGATATATCGTGAACACGGAGAGCGACGGCCTGGGCGTACGCGCAGGTCCGAGCAAGAACACCACCCGGCTGTCCCAGCTATCCAAGGGCGCCGAGATCACCATCGGCACGGCAGAAGGTGAATTTAGCAAGCTGCTCAACATCGTCAGCGGGACGGCACACCCCGCCTTGGCAGCAGACGATGAGGGGCAACTGCCCGGTTATGTATTCACCAGTTTGCTCAAACCGCTGAGCGAGCCAGCGGAATACGGAAAAGTCGTCGTCCTTGAGAACGGGTGGCCGATCAAGGCAGGTGACCTTATCGGCCATCCCGGCTTGTACCAGAACCACGACAGCGCCGCTCAGCACATGGTCCATGTCGAACTATTCAGCTGCGACGATGTGCCTGCATTCATCGCCCGGAGCCGCGCCTGGGCGAGCCGCTTGCCCGACGACCAGAAGACCCTGCTCAAGGTCTATCAAGGCGCAAGCAAGCTGATTCCGCACCGGGACGACATCAATGTCGAGAACCCGCCCAAATTGGACGACGATGGCACGCAGATCGGCGTCGACCTGATCATTCCGCAGTCACTGATGGATGGGCTCCCCGCTTCGAGAAAAATCCAGGTCAAGGATGGCACTGACAACACCATGTACTGGTGGCGGCTGGACGGTCTGTTCGCCGACGCTAACGGCAACCCCATCGACGGCTGGCTCGCCGAACAGCAGTTGATTACCACCCGCCATAGCCCATGGGAGTGGGAGGGCTTCCAATGCATCGAGGAAACCGGAACGCCCGTCGAAAAGCTCGCGTACAGCCTTAACGCCCGCCTGCTAACCCCGGACGAACAGCACAACTATCGCACCCAGCTAAACAAGGTGGACGGCGGCCCTATTCTGGCACTAGCCCGTTTGAATGACATTGCAGACGCGGACAACGACGGCGTACTGAGCAGCCAAGAAATCAGGGCCGCCCTTACCAAACCGTGGCAGGCGCAGCTCTTAGGCGAGCTGATCGCACGATACGAAAGCGAATGGTTTTGGAACAAAACTAAGTGGGACGAGCTTGATTCTCTCTTGGCGGAAGAACTTGAACAGCCCAACCTGATTTGGGAGGCGGAGAAGCAGCGAATTGAGAAGTTAAGCTGGTGGGAAGATGTCGCCGATAAGGCTTACGTTAACGCGGACGGGGCAGCATGGCACTTGCAGCCGCTAACTTTCATTGGAACTTTCAATACAGCGGCTAAGGTTGAACCTACTATCAGAGAAGGGCGGATCACATTTGATGCTGAAGGAAATAATATTCCTTCATCTCCGTTTTTCAGTCGTGTTATCCACTGGCCAGGGAACGAGCTTTCAGGAGTTACGTTGGGGCGTGGCTACGACATGGGTTTCAGAACTGAGTCAGAAATTCATGATCATATGAAAAATGCAGGAATCGCGCACGATCAGGCGACAAAGATTGCTCAGGCCTATGGCAAAAAAGGAACTGCTGCGCAGCAATTCGTAGTCAGCAACAAGACAATCATTGGCGAAATTAGCTCCGAGCAGGAAATCAATCTCTTTAATGAGATCTATCCAGACTACATAGAACGGGCCATCGCCAATTATGATCGCTGGACAGAGAGCGAGCCTGAACGAACAGACTGGAGCTCCCTAGATCAGGTCATTAGAGATGTGCTGGTAGACTTCGTGTATCAAGGCTTCACAAAAGGGCCAAATCCAATGAAAGCCGGGATGAGAAACGACAAGGATCAGTTGATACGCTATATAGAAAATACGCCTGCGATCAGCCAGTACGAGCCAGGGCGAAACAGAGCTCGCTACCTCAGGAAATTAGGGCATACAGTATGAAAAAAATTTCGTTTATGGTTTTCTTTCTTCTGCCTCCTGCGTTCAGCGATACCCTGTCAAATCCGTGTGAAAACATTGAGCTGTCCCAGCAAGTCGCGCAGTGTGCAGCATATAGAAAAGATCTGTCAGATAAGCTCTTGAACACTTCGTATAAGGCAACTTTGGGACGTATCCGGCAGCAGTTCGAAAGAATGCCCTCACTGGCGGATCAATACATCTCCGTTGTTAAAGAAGCGCAGCAGCACTGGATTAAACTGCGAGATGCCGACTGCAAGATCGAAGCTTTCGAAATAGAAGAAACCACAGAAGCGCATCAAGTAACGACTGATAATTGCATTTCGAGGATGAGTAACAATAGAGCTGACTATTTGGACGGTATCGCTCCAGATATATGAACAACGCACACTTTTCGAATTGGTTCCCTGTCATAACTACCTGCTGCTCACAACTGAGAAAAGCCTTTATTATTCTGGCGCTTTTGCTAATAGCGTATGTAGCTATGGGCGAAGCGGCCGCCAGTAACCATATGGCTCGCCAGGGCGGCGCCGGGGTGATCGATTAGCTGAAGCTGGTCGGCACCGCCAGCCGTATCGCCGGCGAGGCTGCAATTGCTGCTGGCGCCCAAACACCAAGCGAATGTCGAGACAGGGTTCGAGCGTAGCCCGCGGTGGACTTGCTACGAATATCTAAGCGATTGAGCCAGTAGATAACCGATGCGCGCCGCATCAACCGATGAAAGGCTAACAGGCTGCGCGCCTGAGTTGCGGCAACGAAAAAGCCCCCGTCGGCTCTCGCCGGCGGGGGCTTTTAGTCAGCTAGGCTTAGATCAAGCCTTGGCTTTCTTCGCAGCGCGGTTGCGCTCGCCTTCGTCGAGGATCTTCTTGCGAAGACGGATCGACTTCGGCGTCACTTCGCAGAGCTCGTCGTCCTGGATGAATTCCAGAGCCTGTTCCAGGGTGAAGCGAACCGGCGGAACCAGGGCGATGGTTTCGTCCTTGCCCGAAGCACGCATGTTGTCGAGCTTCTTGCCCTTGGTGGGGTTCACGCCCATGTCGTTGTCACGGCTGTTCAGGCCGACGATCTGACCGTTGTAGATCTCCTGGCCATGCTCGACGAACAGCTTGCCGCGCGCCTGCAGGGTTTCCAGGGAGTAGGTCAGTGCCTTGCCAGTATCGATCGATACCAGAACGCCGTTCTGACGGCCGGACATGTGGCCGGACTTCATCACGTCGTAACGGTCGAAGATCGAGGTCAGGATGCCGGCGCCGTTGGTGATGGTCAGGAATTGGTTACGGAAACCGATCAGACCACGGGCCGGGATGTTGTATTCCAGGCGAACACGGCCTTTGCCATCCGGCACCATGTTACTCAGGTCGCCCTTACGCAGGCCCATCTCTTCCATGACCTTGCCCTGCGCTTCTTCAGGGATGTCGATGGTGACGTTCTCGAACGGCTCGTGCTTGGCGCCGTCGACTTCACGAATGATCACTTCAGGACGGCCTACGCCCATCTCGAAGCCTTCGCGGCGCATGTTCTCGATCAGTACCGACAGGTGCAGCTCACCACGGCCGGAAACTTTGAACTTGTCAGCCGAGTCGCCTTCTTCAACGCGCAGCGCCACGTTGTACAGCAGCTCTTTGTCCAGACGGTCCTTGATGTTACGGCTGGTGACGAACTTGCCTTCCTTGCCGCAGAACGGCGAGTCATTGACCTGGAAGGTCATGGAAACGGTCGGCTCGTCAACGGTCAGCGGCTTCATCGCTTCGACGTTGTTCTGGTCGCACAGGGTGTCGGAGATGAACAGTTCATCCATACCGCTGATGCAAACGATGTCGCCGGCAGTAGCTTCTTCGACGTCAACACGGTGCAGACCGTGGTGACCCATGAGCTTGAGGATACGGCCGTTACGCTTCTTGCCATGCATGTCGATGGCAGTGACGGGAGTGTTGGGCTTGACGCGACCACGGGCGATACGGCCTACGCCGATAATGCCGAGGAAGCTGTTGTAGTCCAGAGCTGAAATCTGCATCTGGAACGGGCCGTCGATGTCGACCTTCGGAGCGGGTACGTGGTCAACAATCGCCTGGTACAGCGGGGTCATGTCTTCGGCCATGTCGGTGTGATCCAGACCGGCGATGCCGTTCAGGGCCGACGCGTAGACGACCTGGAAGTCCAGCTGCTCTTCGGTGGCGCCGAGGTTGTCGAACAGGTCGAAGATCTGGTCCAGAACCCAGTCAGGACGCGCGCCCGGACGGTCGACCTTGTTGATCACGACGATCGGGCGCAGGCCGGCTTCGAAGGCCTTCTTGGTCACGAAGCGGGTTTGCGGCATCGGGCCGTCCTGGGCGTCGACCAGCAGCAGTACGGAGTCGACCATCGACATCACGCGCTCTACTTCACCGCCGAAGTCGGCGTGGCCGGGGGTGTCGACGATGTTGATGCGGTAATCGTTCCAGCGAATAGCGGTGTTCTTGGCCAGGATGGTGATGCCACGCTCTTTTTCCTGGTCGTTGGAGTCCATCACGCGCTCGTCATTGAGCTCGCCGCGCTCCAGAGTGCCGGACTGACGCAGGAGCTTGTCGACCAGGGTAGTTTTGCCATGGTCAACGTGAGCAATGATGGCGATGTTGCGTAGATTATCGATCACAGTAGTGGTCTCGTAGTTGGGTCGGGCTGCTCGGCAAATGCATCGAGCGGCCCAACGCGAAAAATCGGATGGAGATGAAGGTTCGTTAACGACGTGTCGCAGCAATTCAGCCGCGAAGCGGGTCGGGAGGGCGGTGGCGGATACTGCCGCCCAGCAGGCCGGGCTGTTTAGCTCGGACGATAAACGCGCACATTGACATGCCCCTCGCTCAACAAATGATGAGCATGCAGGCGGCTCATGACACCTTTATCGCAATACAGCAGGTACTGGCGGTTCTCATCCAGCTCCTTGAAGCGGTTGTTCAGCGCATAGAACGGCAGCGTATGCACTTCGATGCCCTGCAGTTGCAGAGGTTCGTCCTCGGCGAGGTCAGGGTGGCGGATGTCGAGCACGACCTGCCCGGCGCTCGCCTCGATGACTTCTTCAACTTGCAAATCCTGGCCCAGCTCGTCGATCACTCGATCAATGGCCACCTGGCGCGTGTTCGCCATGGCTCGCTCGAGCACCGCCATGTCGAACTGTTTTTCCTCATGTTCGATGCGGTAGCGCTTGGCCTTGGTCGTCGGATTCTTCGAAATCACGCCACAGTATTCGGGCATGTTCTTGGCGAACTCGGCGGTGCCTATCTCGAAGGCGGTGTCGATGATGTCCTGCTTGTGGCTGGCGATCAGCGGCCGCAGCACCAGCATGTCGGTAGCGGAATCGATCACCGACAAGTTCGGCAGAGTCTGGCTGGAAACCTGGGAAATGGCCTCACCGGTGACCAGGGCGTCGATGTGCAGCCGCTCAGCAATCTGGGTCGACACCCGCAGCATCATGCGCTTGAGCACGACGCCCATTTGGCTATCGTCGACTTTCTCAAGGATCTCACCGACGACTTCCTCGAAGGGCACACTGATAAACAGTACCCGGTGCGAACTGCCGTACTTCTTCCATAAATAGTGAGCAACTTCCATCACGCCCAGCTCATGGGCGCGGCCACCCAGGTTGAAGAAGCAGAAATGAGTCATCAGCCCGCGGCGCATCATCTGATAGGCCGCTACGGTGGAATCGAAACCGCCGGACATCAGCACCAGCGTTTGCTCAAGTGCGCCCAATGGATAGCCGCCAATGCCGTCATGCTGCGCATGCACGACAAACAGGCGCTGGTCGCGGATTTCCATCCGCACTTCGACTTCCGGTGTTTTGAGCGAGATGCCCGCAGCGTCGCACTGTTGGCGAAGCTCGCTGCCAACATATCGCTCCACATCCATCGAGCTGAATGGGTGCTTTCCAGCTCGCTTGCAGCGCACGGCGAAGATCTTGCCCGGCAGACGGTCAGCATAGTGCGCCTTGCACTTGGCGAGGATGTCGTCCAGATCGCCAAGCGGGTACTCATGTACCTCCAGGCAATGCGCAATGCCCGGCGTGCAACGCAGGCGCTCGATCATCTGCTGCAGGGTTTTCGCGTCGCTGAGCGCAGTTTCCACCTCAACGTTGTCCCACACCCCTTCCACCCGCAATTCGGGATCGAGGTCGCGCAGCACGGTACGGATGTTCTTCGCCAATTGACGAATGAAGCCCTTGCGTACCGGCGGGCTCTTGATAGTGATTTCGGGGAAAACCTTGACGATCAGCTTCATGGAAAACAGCGCAGCGCCAGCATGGCGTGAAAAGAGGGGGGCGGAGTATATCGGAATTTGATCAAGCTTTAGTCAGTTTTATCGGACAGCCTAGCTTTGCACCAAAACGGACCACTGACGCAAGTATCCGCACCACTTTAGCGCACAAATATCGGATGGCAGCGCCGACAAATGGCAGCAAGCACGCCAAACGGCCGCTGCAGGCCCAACCGGAACCATCTCGGAGCACTGGCATGCAATTTGCTCCCTTGTGAGGCAGGTCGCCTTGACGGAGTATCGCCCGCTCGGCTTCACCCCCTAGATTCCGGAAGCTTATCTGTCAACGCTTCCACCACTTGGAGAGCACCATGTCGAAGTCGCTTCAACTGATCAAAGATTACGATGTGAAGTGGATTGATCTGCGCTTCACCGATACCAAGGGCAAGCAGCATCACGTGACCGTTCCGGCGCGCGACGCCCACGATGAAGACTTCTTCGAGCACGGCAAGATGTTCGACGGCTCGTCCATCCATGGCTGGAAGGGCATCGAAGCCTCCGACATGATCCTGATGCCGGTCGATGAAACTGCCGTACTGGATCCGTTCACCGAAGAGCCGACCCTGATTCTGGTCTGCGACATCGTCGAGCCGAGCACCATGCAGGGCTACGACCGCGACCCGCGCTCCATCGCCAAGCGCGCCGAGGAGTTCCTCAAGTCCACCGGTATCGGCGACACTGTATTCGTTGGCCCGGAGCCTGAGTTCTTCATCTTCGACCAAGTCAAATTCAAGTCCGACATCTCCGGCTCCATGTTCAAGATCTACTCTGAACAGGGTTCCTGGATGACCGACCAGGACGTCGAAGGCGGCAACAAGGGCCATCGTCCGGCCGTGAAAGGTGGCTACTTCCCGGTTCCGCCGTGCGACCACGACCACGAAATCCGTACTGCCATGTGCAACGCCATGGAAGAGATGGGTCTGGTCGTCGAAGTGCATCACCACGAAGTGGCGACCGCTGGTCAGAACGAAATCGGCGTCAAGTTCAACACGCTGGTCAACAAGGCTGACGAAGTTCAGACCCTGAAGTACTGCGTGCACAACGTGGCTGATGTCTACGGCAAGACCGCCACCTTCATGCCGAAGCCGCTGTATGGCGACAATGGATCGGGCATGCACGTGCACATGTCGATCTCCAAAGACGGCAAAAACACCTTCGCGGGTGAAGGCTATGCCGGCCTGTCCGAGACAGCTCTGTACTTCATCGGCGGCATCATCAAGCATGGCAAGGCTCTGAACGGCTTCACCAACCCGTCGACCAACTCCTACAAGCGTCTGGTTCCGGGCTTCGAAGCGCCGGTCATGCTGGCCTACTCGGCTCGTAACCGTTCCGCCTCGATCCGTATCCCGTACGTTTCCAGCCCGAAAGCCCGCCGTATCGAAGCGCGCTTCC